>MDTF01015285.1_pt1 | contig 39246 bp, 34 predicted proteins | sample 811191 | NCBI WGS metagenome assembly MDTF01 (sample SAMN05326649, study PRJNA326480) | marine metagenome | isolation source: seawater | place: Southern Ocean | collected 2011 | reverse complement strand
GATTTTAAAGAACTTTTAATTTTCATAATAATTTAACTCTTAATAAACGAAGTTATGTAATCTTTCAAATGTATTTTTCCAAATCTTTGGATAATCTTATTATTTAGGGACATATTGGTCAAAGCTGAGGCATAACGCTCTCCAGGTCTGGCTTTAATGTATTCTATTTTTTGATCAAACATCTTTGCTACTTCTTTGATAGAATACGACTTTTTATGTGAAATACTGTAATGAGAACATTTATTTTTGATCCACGCTTCATAACAAACATTTATAGTATCATTAATATGAGTAAATTTCCTAGTTTGAGTCCCTGGTTTTACTACAGTTAATTTTATATTCCTATTGTACTGTTCTTCAAATATTCCGACAACAGTTGCCATCTCACCAGATTTTATATGTCTCGGACCATAAACGTTATAAAAATAGACTATTTCAAATTTAAAGTTAAACCATTTTTTTAAATTTTCAAGTAATTCTAAATTTTTAGACTTTGTAAAAGCGTAGGGTGAAAGGTTTTTGTCTTCACCTTTATTTCCCAGACTTGCAGATGTAGCTGAATAAATTAGTTTAATGTTATTATCTAGGCAAAATTTAAAAACCGCTTGTGTGCCTAACGAATTTGATTTGAAACATTTATCAAATTTTTTAAAACTTTTGAAGATTCTAGCAAATTCTCCAAAGTGAAACAAAGAGTGAATCTTTTTTTTATAATTTGATAAAATTTTATTTAAATCGGAAGTATGACCATTTAAATATTTTACACGTGGACTCTTAATATGATTTTTTTTTAATCCACTTGAATAATCATCTAAACTAATTATTTTTTTATTAGTTTTGGTTAATAAGTGCTCAATTAAATTAGAACCTACAAATCCAGCTCCACCAGTAACAATAATATAATTTTTCATGAAATTTTTTTATGCCTGGCAATGTCCTACTCTTCCGTATCTTAAGACAAAGTACCATCGGCGCTGAAAAACTTGACTTCCGAGTTCGGTATGGGATCGGGTATAACCTTTTCGCAATAATCACCAGGCGCTATCTTCTACTAGTTAATTTTTAGATTGTAAAGAATAAAAATTCTAAATAAAAACTCCTTAAACTATGAATATAAAAACTTTTTCTATAAATCTTTTATTATGTTTTTTAGTTTATGCTTTATTTGAATATTTCTCAGGCGAATACAAGAATAAAAAGGTACTAGATCTAAATCATAACTACTTAGTAATTAATAAATCAGTTGAATTAGATGTCCCTTTTTACACGCCAGAGCCCATCAAGATTAAATATCACAGAGATAGTTATGGACTTAAGGATAGATTTAAAGATATCAATAAAGTTGATATTGTAACAGTCGGTGGCAGTACTACAGAGCAGAGGTATTTATCTGTAGAAAATACATGGACAGATATTTTAGAAAAAAATATTAATAAAAATAATAAAGATAACATTGATATTGTTAATGCTGGAATAAGTGGTCAGTCTTCAAAAGGCCATATATGGAATTTTAATAATTGGTTTAAAAATATTAAGGGTTTTAAGCCAAAATATGTTATTTTTTATATGGGAATAAATGAAAATGAATCTAATAATTTATATGGTGCAAAAGGTGACCCTCAACCTTATCAAGAAAATTCTGATTTTAAAAATAAACTAAAAAATTTTTTTAAAAAGAACAATGGAATTACCTACAGAATATATTTGAAGGCTACATTGCATAAAAGTGATTTAATGGGTGTTTGGCATAATCAATGGAGGATTTACCAACCTTATAAAAAAATTGATACAGATACAAAAAAATTTAAAAATATTACGTTTGATATAATAAAAAAAAGATTAAAAAATTTAAATAAGTTAAGCAATGAAATTGGTGCAACACCAATCTTTGTTACTCAAAAGACTCTAAGATGGAAAAAAGAGGGTAAAACAGTTTATTCAATAGATGCTCAAGATCATTATTATAATGAAATGAACATAGCAAAGACTGTTATGAGCTTTTGTAAAAAAAACAATCTTCAATGTATTGATGGTTTTAATAATTTAGATTTTACAATAAATGATACATGGGACCTTATACACGTTAGTCCCTCTGGTTCAAAAAAAATTGCTGCACTTATATATCAAGAACTTTATCTTTTATTTTAAATCAAGGTACTTTAGTTCAAAAAACTTATTACCAAAAAATATCCAGCCAGCTTCAGTTAAGTGAGCCTGGTCCCAGTAAATTTTTTTATTATCATTTGTTAAAAAATCACACTCCTTACTAATAGAGTCACAGAAAAAATCTTCGCTATTAATAAATTTAAGTTTATTTTTTTTTGCGATCCCTAATAATTTAAAGTTTATTTTTTTAATTCTATTTACAGAAATAAAATCTTTATAATAAAGTTTTTTTAATTTTTTAGTTTGAGTTAAATTTGGTAGTTTTTTGTTTTTAACTAAAAACTCATCAATCCTAGAAAAATAAACATGCTTTAATTTATATCTTCTTTTTTCATAAAAAAACTCAGGTGATTGGGATTGTATAATAATCTCTATATTGGGATTTAATCCCTTAATTTTAATAATTGATTTCTCAAGATTAATAAAATCGTCTTCATGCCTCCATGCAGTACTAAATAAAAGGACATCAGCTTCTTTAATCAGCTTGACTAATATCTGGTCCTTATTCTTTAGATCATTATAAATGGTTTGTAAGAAATCAATATTCTTAAATGAAAATTGGTAATTTTCAGAATATTTTTTATTTTGTTTGAGCACATTGAACACGTCCCAGCCATACGAGTTACCTGCTATAAGTAGTTTCTTTTTTGGATTTTCTATAAATTTACCAAATTCATTTGGTTTATGATTTTTTAACCAAGAATTATGTAAGTATTTATTATCAATTATAACTCCATCAATATTAAGATTTTTTATAAATCCTTTATTATATATTAATATTAAATTTATAAATATAATCGTAAAAAAAATAAAAATAAAATATTTTGATTTTAAATTTAATTTATATCTAAAGGGTTTTTCTATTAAGCGATAATTTAGATAAGATAATAAAAAAATTATTACAACTATTAAAATTTTATTGCTTAAATCATCAATAGCTAAGTTATTCCACGTTTTAAGATACGCTAAAATGAAGTGCTGATATAAATATACCGAATAAGAAACTACTCCTATCTTAACCAGTAAAGACTGTGAAAAGAAAATTTTTGATAGTGTTTGATTGTTTTTATTAATTGCTATTAAAAAAGCAGCAGAAAAAACACATGCCACTTGAAAAAAATAATGATTTTTTTCATCATAAAATAAAAAACTTGCTAAAAAGATAATAAAAATTATTTCATATAATATTTTCTTTATTTTATTATACTTGTCATTAATATTAAATCTTTCCTGCCTACAAAATATTGCAACTAAGCAGCCAGACCCAATTTCCCAGGCTCTAAATGGGGTTGCATAAAAAGTTAACGATGGACTATTAATAAAAAAAAAATTAATGGCAAGACTAAAAAAGGTAAGTACTAAAATTATTTCAAATAGTCGTTTTTTAAAAAACTTAAGAATTAAAAAAATTAGAGCAGGATAAAATAAATAAAATTGTTCTTCAATCGATAAGGTCCATGTATGTAACAGTGGTTTTAAATGTGTTGCTTCTGATTGATACAACTGTTGCCCAGTGAAATGGAAATAAAAATTTGAGGAAAAAAAAATTGATGAAATGACTGATTTTGAATGATCAATTATATCGCCAGGAACTAATAAATAAAATCCAACAAAAGTTGAAATTATTAAAACCACAAACAATGAAGGAAGCATTCTACGAATTCTTTTTTTATAGAATTCTATAAAAGAAAAATTATTTTGATTATATTTATCTAAAATTATGTTTGTAATCAGATAACCTGAAATAACAAAAAAGACATCTACACTTAGAAAGAAACCTTTATAAATACTGTTAGGATACTGATGAAAATTTAAATTATATAAAATTATAAGAATTACAGTGAAACCTCTTAGACCATCAATCTCTTTTCTATATTGCATAAATTTTATGTCTATCGACTATACAATAACATTAGGGCAAATAAAACTAGCCTCATCAGTAACAATATATAGTTTTTGTGAAATTTTTTTATGCCTGGCAATGTCCTACTCTTCCGTGTCTTAAGACAAAGTACCATCGGCGCTGAAAAACTTGACTTCCGAGTTCGGTATGGGATCGGGTATAACCTTTTCGCAAAAATAACCAGGCGATAATTAAATACTAATTAAATTTCTGTTTGTAAAGTGAAAAAAAACCTTATAATAATTGGCTAATTGCTTAAAATTATTGTCTTCAAAATTTATGATCAACAAATCTCAATTAAAAATTTATATTATTATCACAGTTGTCGTACTTGGACTTGCTAATCTGTCCTATTACTTTTTTTTAAGCAATTATGCTATTAGCAAATGTAAAAGTAATTACTATAATGGTTTATGTCTTAATCCAATTTTAAAAGATGATTCAGAAATATTATATAGCACATCTGATATTAATATTAACATAGGCATAATTGTTAATAAGAATTTACTTAGATACGACAAACTAACATCAAAATTGTTTGGTTTAACAATTTTGAAATCAGGATTTCTACAAATTGAACCAAGACAAAATATAGATTACTACCTTAATGCAGTAGTAGAGATTATCGGCTCGCGTGGTTTTACAGATGTAAAAATTAAGAAAAGAATGCAACTTGCTGATTTATATCAAATTAGTGTTTCATTTAAAGATGAGGATGTAAGTAGAAAATTAATTATTGACGACAACTTCAAGAATGAATTAGTTTCTGAAATTATTAAGCTTGAAAATAAAATTTTAGCACGTGTTGTACAGTATACTGATATTGATTATTCAATAAACAATTTTCAGGAAAATTTAGAATTTAAAATTAAATTTAGAGATCTAAATCTTAAAAATGAAGAAGATGAAAGTGCTGCAAAAAATTATGAATTTTTGTATGAACTAACAAAAGAAAGAATAAAATTAAATAAAATTATTGAATTACATAAAGAATTTGAAAATTCAAATAACTTTCTAAAATTTGAAAGTATTACTACGAAAATTATTGAAAAACAGCCAGAGGCAATTGTTAAAAAAAATTACAGATTTACAAGAATCAATATCTATAATATTAATTTAGGAACTTTTTTGTTATGTATATTGGCTCTTTTATTTTATGATATATTTAGGAACAGAAATTCTACTAATATTAAAGACTAATAGCTAAATTGGTGAAACTTGATAAAAAAACTTGGTAGGAAAAAAAAATATCTCATAAACCCATGCATGGGCATTATCTGAAAAAAAAATCCAAATAGTGAACATTAGAGTATAAAAAGTGCATATAAAAATATTTAAATGCTGTTTGTATTTTTTGTTAGCAGACTCATAAATTAGGTTTAGAACAACAATTTGTAGTGGCAGTAGATATGCCATAACTCTATCAGCAGCAGTAGAAGAAAAAATACCTATTGGGTACACGACTAAAGTAATTATAGAAATAATAAAAAAAGGAACTTGAAATTTTTTTATTATAAGTTTTTTATTATGAATAAAAATTACACAATAAGTAATTGCACAAAGAAAAGTTACAGCATTTCTTGCAATAAAGCCTTTGGAAATATAGGAATCTTGCGTAATATAATATTTATAATATAACAAAAAATCATCAAAAAGAATAATCCCCATAATAAGTATAAAAACTAATGATATCATCATAACTAATTTACCTTTTGTAAAAATATCACCAGCAAAATTGATAATAATATAAATTGCAGAAGTGGCGTGAAATAAAACACCTATCATTAGAGTTAGTGCTTGCTTAAAATAGGAATTTAATGAAAAAACACTCAAAAATAAAACTATTGAAATTCCTTGTCTTACGGACCCAAAGCCATAAATCATTATTATGACTGGAAATGAAATTACAAGTGACAAATAAATATTCTTAAACTGTCTTAAGAAAAAATATAGCAGATAGGTAAATATAAAACCTAGAATAATATTCTGACCAAAGACATTGAGTTTTAAAATATTAGCAGAAAAATATGCAACGAATTTATATAGCTGATGAAAGTATGGAACTGCTAAAGTTTGATCAGGTTTTGTAACAAAATCAAAATATAAAATAATTGGACCATAATCGCCACCAGTTCTAAACCTAAAACCTATGAGTATAAATAATAAAAAAAAAAACAGCAATTTCTAGATTTTTTATATTTTTATATTTTTCATGATTAATTGATAAGAAAACTATTAAAAAAAGATACGAATAATAAATCATTAAAACTATAAATTAAATCCTTGTAATTTTTTAAAAAAATTTTCCCATAAAAATTTATGATGAAAACTTGTTTGTTTTGATGCTTCCATTAATGATTCTTGAATAAATTTTTTATTTATCAAATTGTCCTTATGAATAATATTTACACACTCTGCTAATTTTTTATAATCCTCTACATCCACCAAAAAACCATTCTTTCCATCAAAAATTGAGTCATACGCTTGGCCAACTTTTGTGGTTACAACTGGAATTCCACATGCCATTGCTTCAAACATGCCTGTAGGACCACCTTCTTCTCTTGATGAAATTAAATATAAATCTAAACAATTGTAAAGTTCAGGAAGCTTTCTAAAATCTACTGATTCAAAATGCTTATATTCGATTCCAAGTTCATCTAACCCTTTTTTAACATAACCTCTTGCTGGGGCTGTTAATAAAACAAATAGATTTTTTACATTTTGTTTTATTAATTTTAAGGATTTTAAAAATACATCAGGTGCTTTTATATATTTAGGATTCATTCCTTGTCCAAAACCATCCCCATCTTTATGAAAAGAACCAATTATAAATTTATTATTGGGTAATCCATAAAATTTTTTAAAATCTAATGTCTCGCTTTCCTTATATTTTTTAAATATATTGTTTACTGTAAGTGGTATTTGCATAATTTTTTCACTTTTAACACCACTACTTATTAAAAAATTTTTAAAAAACGAATTTGTAACTCTTATTAAGTGAATCTTATCTTGGTTTTTTAGAATGACATCTAAAAGTTTTCTATGTGTTTCTGAATATTTTGGAAGACCGTGCTCATAATCAAAGCTAATAATATTATTATTTTTAAAAATATTTTTAGTTAGTAGGGAGAACTGATCTCCATAAAATACAAATTGATTTTTAGGGTGATTAATAGTTTTATCACATTTAAACCCTTTACTAATAGCCATTTCATATATTGAATTTGTTGTTCTGTCAGCTGCCCAACCTGCATTATCTGAAAGAAAATATATTTTAGAAAATTTTTTTTCAAAAAAAAATTTTACTTTATCCTTTGGATAGCATGCTATTTTTTTAGATCTATATCTTAGCTTGAGTTTTAAACTTGAAATATCCATTCTCAGAATTAATTATTTTAATATTTTATTTTTTCTTTTTTTCCACTTTTTGAAGATTTATAAGCATGTTCTATGATCGATGTTATAGATAAACTTTGATCAAGTGAAATCTCCAACTTTTTATTTCTTATTATATTATCAACTGCTTCTAAAATAGGTGTTTTAACTTTTAAAAAATTTTTGATCAAATTAGTCTTTTTAGAATTCTTTTTTATAATGCTAATCTCATAAGGTTTTCCTGTGAGTTTGACTGTGCATTTACTACCAAAGTAGCAACTCTCTACTCTCCTACTGTTGAATTGCGAATTTCCAATAATATTTATATTAATAAAGAAAAGATTTTTATACTCAATGCTCAATGATAAACGTAGCTCTTTATTTAATTTATCAAAATTTGCATAAATTGAATTAGGTTTATCTTTTAAAATCCAAACTATTTCAGCTATTAGGTGGCAACCACTATCAAAAAGAATTCCACCTGCTGATAATTTGTTATTTTTTCTAAAGTTTGATGGCATTATTTTGCTAAGTTGGGACTTTAAGAACTGACCTTTGCCAAAAAAAGGACTTTTATAGTCTAACCAAGTTAAATTGACATGTTCTACTTTACCAAATATTTTTTTATCTGAAATTATTTTTTTTAACGTCTTAATATGTCCTTCAAAAGGAGGGTTATATAACGCAATAATTTTTTTTTTCTTTTTTTTTGCAAAAATAACCATTTTTTTTGACTCTTCTAGTGAGGTTGCCATTGGTTTTTCAATTATTACATGACAATTAAAATTTAAGGCGTCTATGGCATGTCTATAATGTAGGCTGTGAGGAGATGCTATTAAAACTAAATCAAGCTTTTCACTTTTGAGCATTTCTAAATGATTTCTATATAAAGATTTTATTCCAAATAATTTACCAATATCTTTTAGTATTTTTTCATCTCTTCGACAAATACAAGCTAACTCTATTTTATCTTTTATTTCTAATATTTCAGGTATGTGTCTCTTGACTACAAAGTTTCCTGCACCAATTATTCCAAGCCTTAAAGGTCTCATAAGGGGGGGTTTTTATAAATTTTTAGCCTGCTTTATTTTTTCTACTATATATATAATATCTTTTTTAGAAAGATGCGATGAAGAAGGTAAATAAAAACTTTTTTTAAATATCTTTTCTGAAACAGGAAACTGATTTTTATAAGATTTTTTAAAATAGATTGGCTGTAAATGCAATGGAATGAAAAATGATCTAGTTTCAATTCCATGTTTTGCTAAAAAATATCTTAATTTAATTGCTGACATTCCAAAACTCTCGTCAACTACTATAGTATACATCCAATACACATTTTTTATGTTTTTTGTAGATGGCGGCAGGGATATTCCCTCTACATCTTTAAGGTGGTGATTATAAATTTTTGCATTATTAATTCTTTTATTAACCAACTTTTCTAAATTTTCAGTTTGAGCTAATCCTATGGCTGCCTGCAAATTTGTCATTCTGTAATTAAACCCAATATGTTTATGCCAAAAATGTCTTTTATTTGAAAAAGATTGATTTCTAACGTTGGCTGCTAATTCATATATTTCTTTATTATTGGTGACCTACATACCACCTTCACCACTTGTTATATTTTTATTCGCAAAAAAACTGAAGATAGTCACATCTCCAATACTTCCAATTTTTTTATTTTTATAAACAGCTCCATGTGCCTCAGCACCATCTTCAATAATTAATAATTTATATTTCTTAGCTAATTGTCTTATTTTGTCCATCTCAGCGGGATGCCCATAAAGATGAACAGGCATTAGGGCTTTTGTTCTTTTTGTAATTTTTTTTTCTATCAAATCGACATTTATATTCCAGGTTCTTTCATCAATATCTATGAATACTGGCGTTGCCCCAGTTATTTTTACCATGTTTGCTGTAGCAACCATCGTTGCAGTAGGAATTATAACCTCATCTCCTTTTTTTAAATTTACTATGTGTGCTGCAAGATGAATAGCCGTACTTCCAGAAGATGTGGCTACTGCAAATTTGGCACCTATTTTTTTAGCAAAAAGTTTTTCAAATTTTTGAATATATTTTCCATGCGATGAAATCCAACCTGTATTCAGGCAATCTAATACATATTTTTTTTCATTCCCAATTAAACTTGGCTCGCAAACTCTAATAATACCATTAATTTTTTTTGAAAATGAAGGTTTTGGATCTTTCCAATCAATTAAATCCTGTGAAGTGTTTTTTATTCTCTTAGCTTCTGGTAACAAATTAATTTTCATATTTTTTATCTATTATTCTAGAAATTATATACTCGCAATTTCTTTTACAATATATTTAATATCGTTAACATCCAATGCGACACTTGAAGGTATATCTAATCCTATTTTAGTAACTTTTATTGCTTCTGGGCACTGTTTTTTTTTATTTTTGTAAATTGGGTGGAGATGCATTGGCGTAAAAATACCTCTAGCAGTTATTTTTTTATCTTTTAACTTGGTGATAAGTTTATCTCTAGAAATAGGGAAATTTTTGTTTATCAATATTGAATATCTCCAATATGTTGAGCGAATATTTTTTTCCTCTTTTATTAATTCTATACCCTTCACATTACATAAAAGATCTTCATAAATTGATACAATTTTTCTTTTTTTATCAATAAAGCTCTCTAACTGCTCAAGTTGAGCAAGACCTAAGGCTGCATTTACATTTGACATTCTGCTGTTTAATGAAATAATTTTTTTGCTTGATCTATTATCTGGGGCTGGGTTTTTCAAATCTAAAACTTTAAGGTGTAATTTTTCACTGTTAGTAGTGATCATACCACCTTCTCCAGTGGCAATTAATTTATTATGAAAACTAAAACATGAAATATGCCCGAATGATCCTGTTTTTTTTTTATTGTACGTTGCTCCAAGACATTCTGCACAATCTTCTATTATAAATAGTTTATATTTTTTTGCGATCTTAACTATTGAGTCCATGTTAGCTGGTCGGCCATATAAATGAACCACCATAATAGCCTTAGTTTTTTTTGTAATTTTTTTTAATATATCTCTAGGGTCAACATCTAATTTTCCTGGAATTGAGTCAGCGAAAACAACCTTGGCACCCGCCATTGTTATAGAAAAAACTGAAGCAGAAAATGTTAGAGAAGGAACTATTACCTCATCTGTATTTTTCAAATCAAGTGCTTGTAAGGCAATAATTAAGGCAGATGTACCATTGGCAGTACTTGCTGAATATTTTTGACTGACATAATTAGAAAATTTTTTTTCAAACCCACTTACATATTTACCCTGCCAAGAAATCCAACCAGTTTTCACACAGTCTGCAAGATACTTAGCTTCATTTCCTTTAAAGATTGGCTGATCTAATGGAATAAATTCTTTTTTGATATTATACATTATAATATTTTGAAGAAATATTAATTAGTTCCATACCTTTGATTAGTTCATCAATTCCTGAATCAATATCGATTTCAGTTTTAAAACCTAAGTCATTGATTTTTTTGTAGGAAACAAAGTAATTTCTTTTGTCTGCATCCTCACCTATTTCAGCAAAATGCAAATAAAAATCAACTTTTGCTTTAATTTTTTCAGCAATTTCTTGTTTTGTAAAATTCATTGTTTCACTTCCCACATTATAAATATTTCCAATCATTTTTTTAGAATTATTAATTGCGAAATGAAAACTTCTTGCAATATCATGAACATGAATAAAAGTTCTATAAAAATGTTTTTCATAAATAATCAAATTTTTTGTCTTTACTGCATTATAAACAAAATCATTAATTAATAAATCTAGTCTTAAACGTGGAGAAAGCCCAAAGGCTGTAGCAAACCTATAGCAAATTGCTTGGCCAGTATCATGAAATTTTTTTTCAGCTTTAGTCTTTGTTACTCCATAAATACTTAGAGGTTTTAATGGCGTCTCTTCTGTGCAAATTTCTTCAATTAAGTCACCATAGTTACTTCCTGTAGAAGCACATATAAGTAATTGATCTTTTCTCTTAACACCATCTAAAACATTAAGACTGCCTTGATAATTTACTTCTTCAGCTAGAATTGGGTTTTTTCTACATGCTGGAAAACCTACAATCGCTGCAAGATTAATAATTATATCAGCCTTATCTACAAGTTGGTGGACAAGATTTTTGTCTCTTATGTCACCCTTAATGAAATTAAAGTTTTTATTCCCCATAAATGATAATAAGGAATCACCACCTGAAGAAAGGTTATCTAATACTGTTATTTTAAAATTATCATCAACACTTAAGAGATGTTTTATTAATGCAGAACCGACATAGCCAGCACCACCTGTGATAAATATATTTGTCATTTCACGACTTATACTATAAAATTATTGTTTTACTACATCTTTTTAAACACTGAGACAAAATTGAAAAATGACATAAATACTAAAGGTTTCATAGAATTAAAAAATTATATTCCAGAAAACGAATTAAAAACTTTAAGAAACTTTGTTGATGCCAAACTAAAAGAGAATCACAATCAATACTTTTTTTTAACATCAGAAGGACCAGAAAAAACACTTTTAAATGATGAAAATTTCTTTTTAAGAATAGAAGATCTACTAAAAAAAACTACAAAAGATTTCGGGTTTTCAATAAAAGATAATGAAAAATTATATAAAGTTTTAAGAGTAGTAACAGGTAAAAAAAGTAAAAAGGTTAGTTTAGACTATCATTTTGATGCTCATTTATTAACTATTTTAATTCCTATATATATACCAAGTAGAAAAAATTCTAATAATGGAAATTTAGTAATTTTAAAAAACTTAAGAAAATTAACTAAAAATATTTTTATTAATATAATCCAAAAAATATTTTACCAAGGAATTTTTTTTAAAAAAATTTTTATCAATACTGGCTTTATTAAAAGTGAGATATTGAATTTAGTTCCAGGTAATGCATATATATTTAATGGCTTCAGAACTCTGCATGCAAATCATGAAATAAATCCTGATGATATTAGGGCCACAATTCTTATTCATTACTATGATATTTTTAGAGAGTCCTATCTCGTTAAAAGAAATAGAGAATTAAGAATTAAAAAAGAAGCTACTAATATTGAAAAAAATAAAATTAAAAATTAATATTTTTTTTACAAAAATAAATTGTCAATAAATAAAATAAACAAGAAATTATTATAATATAAAAGTTTGTTAGAGCTGAGAATGCTGAAAGCATAAAAGGAAAAGAACATAGAGTTCCTGTAACTAATAATGTTAGATTATTTCCAAATGTATGTGAAATAATATGATGCCAATGATTATGATCTCTAGAAAAAGGATTTTTTTTATTGATGATTCTTAAAAAAAACAATCTTATTAAATCTACACCTGGCAAAAACATGATTAAAAAAATATCATCAGAGAATTTTATAATGCCTTCGTTGTAAAAAAAAATAGATATTGAAGAAATAAACATGCCCAAAAAAAAGGTACCAGAATTTCCAATAAAAAATTTGTTTTTTAAATTTAGATATAGAAATATTAAAATTAAAATTAAAAAATATAAAAAAATTAATTTACTTGATAAGATAAAAAATGCACCCATAACAAAAGAGGTGTAAATTCCTGTGTGTCCATTTATACCATCAAACATATTGAGTGCATTAATAAATACAAAAATGGCAAATAAAGTAAAAAAGAACGAATATTGACCTAGCTCTAAGACTTTCCCAGTAAAGGAAAATCTTAACTCATAAATTGATAAAAAATTATAGTAATTTAATATAAATAAACTGAATATCGTAAACAGTAAAAGCTTCCAGTATGGATTTAGGTTAATTTTATCATCTAAAAAACCAATAATAAAAAGGAAGTTTGATAACATTAAAATAATCAGTATGTTTGATTCATACGGAAAAGATAGCGTATTATTGCTAAAAAAAACAAGTATGTTAAAATTTAACAGTAAAAATATTCCACCAGTTAGAGGTACTTTTTTTTTTATCTCTTTTTTCTTATAAATTGTTTTCGAGTAAATATTTAATTTTAATGAAATAAAATCAAAATAAAATACGAATAAACAATTAAACAGACATAAGAAAATTATAGTTTCAATACTCATTTTTTTTTAATTGAACGTGCAGAAAAAAGCCTACAGGAAGAAAATGAACTATACTAAGCCAATTATTAAAAAAGTTTCCTCCTGGCGCAAGAGGAAAGAGTGTTATAAAAAAAGCAATTAATAAACACATCTTATAGTCATCTCCTGTTGATTTTTTTTCTTTAAGTTTAAACAAATTTTTAAAAAAAATCTTTATTATCAATAAAAAAGGTATTAAGAAAATTAAATATCCGATAATACCCGTTTCAGCTAATACTTGTATATGAATATTATGAGGGTGAGTTGTGCAATTAAAATCTCCACTTGCATATTTATCTTTTGAGCATTCATGTCTAAACATATTTGGACCAACACCAAATATTGGTTTATCAAAAAACATATTAAGTGCTGTTTTAAAGTGACTCTCATGCACTACAGAGAATGCTTTAATTCTAGCCTTGCTTGACGCAGTTTTTTGCGTTTCTAAATAAAGATCTTCTAGCTCCTTTAAAGATTTTGAACTTCTATTATTTTTTTCAAAAAATTCTTTCTCTAAATTCATTAAAGTACTTTCACCTAGCTCTGTTTTTTTAATGTATAGTTCATTACTTAAAACATCTTGTGTGGTTTGAGTGATCATTCTTTCTTTGACTTTTTCATCATTCAATACAAAAAAAGCGATAACTATTATAGAGGTAGTAAATGCAAATATTCTCAACATTTTATATTTATTTACATAAATAATATATAAAATATTTACTATAACTAGCAACCCAAAAGAGGTTCTTTCACCACTTAAAAAAATTATAACATCTGTCAAAATTAAAAAAATTATACAAATTAAGCCTAGATACTTGATGCCCCTATCATGCATTAAGATTCCAAAAGCCAAGATGAGAGGAAATAATCTTGATAAGAAACTTCCAACTATTAATTCCTTTCCAAAAAAACTAGACAAGCGATTAGATTGGGGTGATATCATGCCAAAAATGTTACTTCCCGTAAAGTACTGAAGATATGAATCAAGTAAAACAATAGAAAAAATAATAAATAAGGTTAAAGAAAATTTATTTAGGAAGTCTTTATTAGAATCAATTAAGTAATAAACTAGTATAGAGAATATCCCAAATCTTATAAAAAATAACGATGATTTTAATGACAAAAATGGATTAATAGCAAAAATAGAATTTAAAGTTATATATAGCCAAAAAATAATAAAAATTTTAAAAAATATATTTTTATAGTATAAAAAAAATCTTCTTTTAATCGAAATGATCAAAAAAAAAATAGATGATAATGTTACTATTAAATCTGGCAAAAATGGCCCTGTTACTAGGCAAATAGGGAGAATATAAATGAAAAATGATTGTAATTTAATAATTTTATTTGAATACATTAAATTAGCTATATTGAAAAATAGTTACCTTTAAATTGGTCTTTATTTAGAAAATACTTTAAATCAAATAATAAAAAATTTTTCTTACAGAAGCTGGTTATTTGCTTTTGAAAACGCACATGCTTAAAAATATCATGTGAAACGCACAAAACAACACAATCATATTTTTTTTTAATTGGACGTAAGATAAACTTGGTTTGATATTTTTTTTCAACCTCGTTAAGTAATATATGTGGGTCATACACATCCACTTTACAACCTGAATTAGTAAAATTATTCATCAAATCAAAAACTTTTGAGTTTCTACAGTCAGATATATTTTCTTTAAATGTTGCACCTAAAAGTAATATATTAGGTCTACTAATGTTAATCTTTCTATTTTTTAATTCCTTTAAACATCTTCTTGCATAGTAATTACTCATTTTATCGTTAATACTTCTGCCAGAAAGTATTAACTTGGGACTAAAGCCCACCTGCTTTGCTTTATATGTTAGATAATAAGGATCAACACCAATACAATGTCCACCAACAAGACCAGGAGTAAACTTCAAAAAATTCCATTTTGTTGAAGCAGCCTTAAATACTTCATTATAATCAATATTTAACTTATCAAAAATCATCAAAAATTCATTTGCTAATGCAATGTTTAAATCTCTTTGAGTATTTTCAATTATTTTTGCACCCTCAGCAATTTTAATAGAAGATGCAACATGAATTGGCTTCTTAATAATTAATTCATAAATTTTTTTTATAAAATTAGTTACTTTTATATTTGATCCAGATACGACTTTTGGAATATTTGTTAAATAACTTTTTTTATCTCCTGGATTAATTCTCTCTGGGCTGTATCCACAATAAAAACCTTTTTTTACAATTTCACTATCATTATTAATATAATTTAACTTAGAAATCTTTTTTAGTATAGGCACACAAACTTCTTCTGTGGCCCCTGGGTAGACAGTTGACTCATAAATAACAATATCATTTGGTTTTAAGATTTTTGCAATAGATTTTGTTGCTGAAATTATTAAACTTAAATCAGGTTGAGTTTTTTTCTTCAAGGGAGTGGGAACCGTTACTATAAAAATGTTACAAGATTTTAAATCAATTATATTATTTGTAAGTTTTAACTTTTTACTACTTTTAATTTTTTGTGAATTAACCTCTCCGTTAGAATCTATAGAATTAGTTAATAATTTTATTCTATCTAAATTGCTATCAAGGCCAAAAGTTTTTACTTTTTTTCCAAACTCTAGTGCAATTGGAAGACCAACATAACCCAATCCTACTACACCGATGCAAATTTTATTTAAATTCATTATTTTATATAAACTTTCTTATCTTGTTTACATAGGCATTTATTACTTTTTTTTCATCAAAAATAGATGATGCTAATTTATATGAAGCTCGAGACATTTTTTTTTTTTTTTCAAATGAAAGTTGATGAAATTTAATTAACATTAAATATAGACTATTATAACTTTTTATTTTACAAAAAAATCCATTTTCTCCACTTCTAACAACTTCTCTACAACCAACTGCATCAGTTGTTACAATGGGCTTACCCATAGAAGCACCTTCTAAAAGAGACCTTGGTGTCCCCTCTCTATAAGAAGGTAAAACCATGCAGTCTGCTTTCTTAATTTGAGGTCTAATATCCTCTAAAAAACCAATATAATTAATTTCATTATTCTTGTTAGCATCAAAGATTGTTTTTTTTTCAATAGATGACTGATTATTACCAACAAAAGAACCAACTAAATTCATTTTAATTTTAAACTTATTTTTTTTTAGCATTTTAGCAGCTTCTATATACTCAATAATACCTTTTTCTTTCAACAGTCTTGCAACTAATAAAAAAGTTGTAATTTTTTTTTTAGTATATTTTTGATATCTAAATTTTTTTAGGTCAACACCTGAACCAGGAATTAGACTACAATTTTTTAAAGTTATAATTTTATTTTGTATAAAGAAATTTTTATCTTCTTTGTTTTGAAAAAAAACGTGAAAAACGTTTTTAAAAGAAATTTTGTATAAAAATAAAACAAATACAGTTAATAAGTTTTTTTTAATAAAAACAGTTCCAAGGCCAGTAATCATACATAGAGATGGAATTTTTAAAATTCGTGAAACAAAAGTTCCAAATATTAATGGCTTAATTGTAAAATTAAGCAGAATGGACTTTTTTTTATAAGAGGATAAGATTTTAAATAAGTTAATAATTAAAAAAAAATCTGAAAAAAAATTAACTTTATTTTTATTAATCTTAATATTAATCATTTTACATCCTAAATTTTTTAATTCACTCTGATAACCATCAAATGGTGCTATAATAATAACTTTATGGTTTTTTAATAAATTTTTAATCAAATTTTTTCTAAAATTTTTAATACTCCAACAAGAATTTGAAAATAAGATTATTTGCATATTAAATCTAACAATGTTTTTTAAACCACTTCTGAAAGATTAAATATGACCAAAGAAATTTACCCCAGTTTCTTTTTCCATTTAAATGCTCTAACCACTTGTTAGATACATATTCAAAATTAAAGATACCCTGGTTTTTTATGAAATTTTTATCTAAACAAGACTCAAATATCTCTTTAATCTCATGTCTTAGCCAGTTATCAATTGGTGAGGAAAAACCCATTTTTAAATTATTGTTATAGTTAGGTATATATTTTTTTATTATAGATCTCAAAATCCATTTATTTTCATTTTTTTTAAATTTAGAACTCACTGGCAATCCCAAACAGTACTCAACTAATGAGTGATGTAAAAAAGGAGCACGGACCTCGATACCATGCCACATAGAAGCTCTATCTACCTTACAAAGAATATCATCTGGTAAATAGTATTTTATGTCAGTAAGCATCATGCTTTCTAAGAAGTTTTCTTTTCTAACGAATTTAATTTGCTTTCTAGATTGATCAAAATTATTATTCACAAAGGAATTGTCAATATCAGGGCATGCTGATAACAAATTATCATAAAGATCAAGGTCTGATTTTTGAACAATAGAAAAAGCAGATTTTTGAATCTTATAGCCAAAATTTTTATAATCGACATGGCCAAAAGATATTCTTGATAAAATATCACAGAAAGAGTTTATTGTTTGCACATTAAGGCCAAGAAGCATGTTTGATAATTTAGTTTTTAACCCTAAAGGAATTTTATTTAATATGTAGTAGTATTTATTTAAAAGGTAATATCTGTTATATCCACCAAAGAGCTCATCCCCACCATCACCTCCTATTGCAACTTTAATGTAATTTTTTGCTTTATAGTTTAGAAGGAGGCTGGGAAGTTGGCTGCTGTCTGCAAACGGTTCTGTATAAACATCTGATAATTGATCTATTATATCTAATAAATCGTTTTTACTCACCTCAAACTCATGATGTTCTAAGTTTAAGAAATTTGCATTCTTTTTTGCAATCAAAGACTCATCAAAATTATTGTCTCTATTTCTAATCGTGAATGATTTTAATTTTGTTTCTGTTCTTAAACTTAATAAAGTTGCTAGTAAAGTAGAATCAACACCACCTGACAAGTAAATACCTACAGGAACATCTGAGATAGTTTCTTTTTCTAAAATTTTTAATAATATAGTTTCAACCTCATCTGGTATTGTTGTTGTATTGACTTTTTGATTTTTTTTTAAAAAATTTTCAGAACCCCAATATTTTTTTATAAAGGAATTTTTAAGATTAGAATTAACTATCATATAACTTCCTGGTTCTATCTTTTTTACATTTTTATAAATAGTATTTGGAGATGGAATATAATTATATTTAGATAATTCTCTTATAGAATTAATATCTAAAGATAGTCTATCTTTATAAAATTCTTGAATCGCTGAAATATCAGATGCAAATATAAAAGAATTATTGCCACTCAAGTAATAAAGTGGCTTTTCACCCAATCGGTCTCTAGCTAAAATTATTTTATTTTCTAAATTATCCCAAACCACAAAAGCAAACATTCCTTCAATCAAGTTTAATGTTTTATCAATTCCATAAAAATCTATAAGGTTAATTAGAACTTCTGTATCTCCAGAACCTTTCCAATAATTTGATGATAATTTTTTTTCTTTTGAAAGTTTATCTTTTAATTCTAAAAAATTATAGATTTCACCATTAAAAACTATTTTCCATCTACCGTCTTGACTTGACATAGGTTGTGTGGCGCTACTTGACAAATCAATAATGGATAACCTTCTATGATCTAAAAAAATTCCCTTATCATTGCTAAACCATTGACCATGACCATCTGGACCTCGATGTTCAATCTTTTTGCTCATGTTTGAAAGTGTATTTAAATTCTCACTAAGATTACCTTGGTTATGATCTGCTAAAAAAAAACCACAAAAACCACACATTATTAAGAAATAACCTTATCTTCACTTGGGGATTTCCAAACCTGATAATAGTTCTGAAGCATTAAATCTAATCCAAAGTTATCAACAATTCTATTTCTAGCTAGATTTTTTCTTATATTCCATAATTTTGTTCTTCTAAACTCTTCAAAAACACTATCTAAGATAGTCTCTAAATTTTGGTAATTATTAACCTCAAACATCCACCCTGTTGAGCCCAAGATATTTGCAACATCACCAACATTTGAGGAAATGCAGGGAACTCTGCTTAACATCGATTCACAAACAACATTTGGAAATGCCTCTCCAATACTTGTTAAAATATGTACATCAATTCTAGAAAAGAAAATTTTTTTATCTTCTACCCAATCGAGAAGGACAACTTCTTTACTTAAATTATTTTTTTTTATAATTTTAAGAAGCTCCAAATTATCGTAATTCAATTTATATCCAGCCAATATGAGTTTAAAATTAAATCTATATTTCTTTTTGTATTTACCAAAAGATTCTAACATAAACTTGTGGTTTTTTTGAACATTCCATCTAGACAAAGAACCAAAAACTAATAATTTTGGTTTATTTTTTTTGACAACTACTAATTTTTTTTTTGAATCTTTATATCCCAAGGAAATATGAAAAAAATTTTTAGAACTATAACCAATATCCAAATGATTTTGTATAGCAGATTGTGAAACTGAAATAATCTTTTTTGGAAAAATGTAAGAAAGTATAGCACATAAATATACTATTAATTTTGTTTGAAATCCTAAAGCCTTTATTGTTAAGTTAAAATTATGTATTGTCCAAATAATATTTTTAATATTTGCAAAAGAAGCTGCAATACTTCCTACTAAATCTGAGTGATACATCCAAGTTTGAACAATATCTGGATTTTCTTTTTTCAAAATTTTGTAAAGTTTAAATTGTTTTAGAAAATTAATCTTATTTGGCTTCATATGAAGACAATAAACTTTAACATTTAATTTAATTAATTTTTTATAAAAATATCCTTGATCCTTAAGGCAAATAACAATACTTGGGATAAAATTTTTTTTATTTTTTTTTAATTCTTCTAATAAAGATACCAATGCTGTCTCTGCACCACCAACATCTAAACTTGTAATTACATGTGCTATTTTTTTTACTTTATATTTTTTATTGATTAGTTCTTTTTTATTTAATTTATTCAACTTAGAAGTTTTAGAAAAATGTCTTACAAATAAAGCTAGAGTTGAATTAAATAATTTCTTGGACGAAACATAAAAAAAAATATTATAAAAGAAGTAGAAAAATGACACATGAGTTGATTTTATTTTAAAATTTTTACAATAAGTACTAAATAAATTTTTAAACTTAAACAATTCATTATGTTTATCTCTTATGTAGAGATAGATAGTTGCAAAATTTTTGATACTTAGAGATTTTAACATTCCCTCATCTGAAACGTTGTAAAAAAATAAATTTTTATTAATACAAAAACCTAAAAAACCATTTTTACCTAATCTTATATTTAATTCCCAATCCTCAAACCCACTTTTCATATTCTCATCATATAATCCAACTTGAATTAAAATAGATCGTCGAATTAGCATACAATAAGGAATCTGATTGGAAAAATGTTGCTCAAAGAAATTAAAATTTTTTTTTAGAACTCCGGTACTTTGATTTTGATTTACTATATTCGAATAAACAAATGATAAATTTTTATTTTTCAATAAAACCTTAACAAAAGATTCAATCGCATCACTTGCCAGCCAATCATCAGAATCTAATGGTAAAATAAATTCTGTCTTGGACTCTAAAATGCCCACATTTCGAGCTATTGATAGTCCTTTGTTTTTTTGATTAATAACCTTTACATTTTTTTGTTTAAGATCTTTTAAAATTTTTAATGTTACAGAATCGGTAGATCCATCATTGATAATAATTATATTAAAATTTTTATAAGTTTGGGATTTTAAACTTTGTAAAGTTCTCAAGATGCTGAATCCAGCGTTATAACAGGGAATTATAACGGTTACATCTTTTTTTAATAAGAGCTTACTTGGCATACGCTCCAAATTTCTCCCCATACAATTTTTTTATCAACAATAGTTAATCCAGCCATATTCATTTCTTTTTCAAACTCTTCATATGTTGGCTCTATAAAATGCTCGGCATCAGAAAAATAATTTAAACCTAATTCTTTTTTTAAAGGTAAATACCAAGATCGTTGAAAATCTGGAACTCTAAAAAGAACTTTTTTTGGTTTACAGTTTTTAATTAAGAGTTTTAAAAATTTTACTCTTTCATCTATATGCTCAATTATATTGGAAAGAATAATTATGTCATAATTTTCTGAAAAATCAGAATCTAATACATCACCACAAACAAAGTCAAGATTAGAGAGATTGTATTCCTTTTTTGCAAATTTTATTTTATCTTTTACACGGTCAATTCCAATAATTTTAGAAAAAGTTTTTTTCTCAGCGACCTTGAATGCCACATATCCATATCCACAACCCACATCAAGCACTTTTGAATTATCCTCTATATTATCGATAAAAAATTGATGATAATTTGTAAGTCTATGCTTTGGATGGTGCACACCATCATACCTAATGGCAGACTGACTAATAAACTGCTCTAAGTACTCCTCTATGGTGAATAGTATTTTTAAAGAAGATTTGGCATTACCCCTACTCTCAATAGCAAAAATAGATCTAAAAAAGAATTTCCTTATAGCAGTTGGAATTAAGCACCAAATAAAATTAATAAGATCAAGAATAAGTATAATTATTTTTTTTTTCATTTAAGTATCCATAATTGAACAATGTACCAAAAAAATTTTTTTAGATAAAAATTTCTAATTTTAAAAAAACAAAACATAAGCATAAGGAAATTAATTGCTGGTTTCTTCTTTAAAAATATAGAATTTCTGTAAATTATATATACTTTTACCCCATGTCCTGCAAACAAAAGAGTAATTCCAATAAAATATAGATATATAATTTTATTAAATGAACTTACGTTAAATACATTTTTTTTGCCATTCTGGCTTCTTAATGTTAACAACCACAATAAATATTTGTTATAATTTCTTACATTTTTATCAAATTTAAATTTCTCATTGAATATTGAAAGCGCATAGTGAAAATTAATATTTTTTTTAGAAATTTTAATTCCTAATTTCTTAATCCATTTTTCTTGAATTTTTTTAATATCTTTTTCTTTTGTTTTATCATTTGAGCCATGCTGGTTAGAGTGAACTCTATACTTAATTAAATTTTCTTTTAAGTTTTTTCCTTTATATTTTTCAAAAAAAGATGACCATAAATGATAGTCTTCTGATTTAAAGTATTTTTTATATCCACCTAAAGAAATAATAATTTTTTTTTTAATCATTATAGACGAGTGAATAAACGGATTCTTAAATATTATACTAGCTTTGCAATCATCACCTAGAAGTGGAACAAGTTTTGAAAAAAAATTAACTTCATCAATATATTTAGCTCTCGAGCCAATAATATCATATTCAATATTGTTATTTAAAAAATTTACTTGTTTTGCTATCCTGGTTGGATGTGAAACATCGTCTGCATCCATTCGCGCTACGTAATCTCCTTTAGCTCTCTTTAAACCAAAATTAAGGCAAGCTACAATTCTCCTTCTTTTTAAAGAATATAATCTTAATCTTTTATCTACCAGGTGACTCTTTATGATATTAATTGTTTTATCTGTGGAGCCATCATTAATTATTATAAGTTCAAAATTTTTATAAGTCTGTTTTAGAATACTTTTTATTGCAGAATCTATAAATTTTTCCGAATTATATACGGGCATTATTATGGAAACTAATTTTTTTCTGTCAATAATCATTTTTCTCAATAACTTTTAAAAAAATATTTTTGTGTAATCTTATATATTCATTATAATTAAATTTTTTAATTCTTGTTTTAACTTTTTTCTTTAAAGCTTCTTTATTCTTAATTGCTTCTAGAATCTTCTTTGAAAGTTTTTCAGAATTAACAGAAATTTGTCGGTTCCAACTATTTTTTACATTCATACTAAGACCAGAATTACCAATAAGCTCAGGTGTACCTCCTGAATTTGAATAAATGTGAACTATGCCTAAAAGCATTCTTTCTATTACTGCGTTGGGGCAAGGATCTTTATACTTTAGATGTAAAGCAAAACTAATATCTTTAAATACTTTAGAGTAATTTTTATTTCTATATCTACCTCTCGTTTCTACAATATTTTTTGATTCTAGTTTATTAATGTCCTTCTTAATATTTTTATACCAGGAAGATGCTTTGGCACTTTCTGTAAAGTATCCAGAAATAATTAATTTTAAATTATGCTTCTCATAATCAATTTTTTTTGATAAAATTTTAAAAGCATCTATTGCAGGTTTTATTATATGTTCAGAATTATTGTCAAAAACTCCTGATATCAAAAAATAATTTTTTTCAATTTTTCTATTTTTAAAATAAGATAGATCTGGTACGCAATTATAAATTATCTTATTATTTTTAGGTAAATATGAGTTTAAAACTAATGAAGTGTCTCTACAAAATTTTGATTGATAGATAATAAACTGAGATTTTTTATGAATATTAATTAATTTTAAGTTTCTTTCTTTCCACTTTGCTCCATACCACCCTTTATAAAACCATCCATTTTGATTAAAAATAATTGGAATATTGTACTTTTTTGAAAAATTTACCGCATCATCTAGCTCACGAGGTGTCCAATATGATTGGGCATAAATAATATTTGGATTTACAATGTTATTTCCAAATATATTTATTAATCTTCTAACTCTTAGGTAGGGTCCTCCAGTTTTGAAAATATTGATTCCAAAATAAGGTCTAATTTTTGAACTTTCAAATATAAAAAATCTAAGAAAAAAAAATATCTTTGGTAAGAATAAATAATTTTTTAATTTTTTTTTTATTATCTCAGATATAAACATCTAGAGTTTACAAGTTAACAATATTTTATTCACAAGAAATTGTGAATTATAAATATATAGCTTAATATTTTTTTTTAAGATCACACAATTAAAAATTGTTTGATAATAAAGATTATTCATAATGTTAATTTATATTAGTTTTAAAATAACTTTGTGCAAGTTATCTGTATAATTTGTAAACTTGAGTTTTTCTTTTGAAAGCCGGTAAGCACTTTCGGTTATTTTATAAAAATAATTTTTATCTTTTAGTTTTTCTATGCATTCTTCATAATTAGAAAAGTCTTTTCTTAAAGGTATATAATGCTCATCTGGTATCAATAATGGACCATAGTCACCATCAACTAATATATTTGCTGTTTTGGTACCCATGGCTTCTATTATCTTACCCGTCAACGCTCTCAATTTAGTCCCTGTATTTAAATCCTTAAAAAAATTTTGATAGATTTTATTATAATCTTTTAGTGAGCCCTCATCTTCCTCCCCAATAGCTATAATCTTTGATGGATGTTGTTTTTTAACATATTCATTAACCTGATTTCTTATTTTATCATCTAGATAAAAGAAATCACTTCCTGTTATTGTGGATGGTAAACTTTTACATCTATTTAAAAAAATTGCCCAATCTCTGAAATTAAATCTATCCTTGGTCATTATAGAAATATCATACTTATCTTCAGTTTTAATTGAATTATTTTTTAGAAAATTATATAAATCTACTCTTTTCTTATGACCAAGATACGCAGGCTCCGGGTATGTTCTATAACCAACAAGTATATCTCTATCCATATTCATTGGATAAAATATTTCATCATCCAACCCACCACCTGGAATATGAATAACTTTAATTTTTAATTTTTTTTCATACAATTTAATTACTCCATCATTATGTGACTGAGTTACTAATAAATTAATTTTTAGTTTTTTTGTAAACTTTATTTTTTCTGGCATTTGCTTATATTCGTTGCCTATAAAGTATATTTTATAAGATTTCTTTAGTGATATTATTTTTTGAATTATTCTTGGCACTACACACGCATTAGAAAAAGTAGAGTGCAATAATATAATTATTTCATATTTATCAAATATCAAATTTTTGAGATATTGATAATTTTTAAGTTTTTTAAAATTTAAAATTTCTCTCTTCCCTATTTCAAATTCTGCTAAATTTAAAAAACTACAATTAAATTTGGTACTATTTTTAAAGGCCTTGACCCAACCATGCTGATAAGACAAATCTTGATTGATCTTAGAAGAATAATGTAAAATCAATGTTTTCATTTATCTATTTTTTAAAATAAACTTAGATATCTCACCTACAATAAATACGATTTTTTTTTTTTCTAAGTATGGATCAAAAGGTAAGGATAAAACCCTTCTAGAGATAAATTTACTATTCTTCAAATTATTTAAAAGGGCAAATTTTTTATATGGCTTGTGCTCTGTTATTATTTTTGGATAATAAATTGTAGTTGGAATGTTTATTTTGTGTAAATAGCTTATTAACTTTGATCTTAAAGTTGGTTTAACAAGTATGTTGTATGAGGCATAATTTGGTAATCCTTTTGTTGAAAATTTAAATCTTTCTATTTGATTTCTTTTTTCAATGTTCTGATTTATTTTGTTAAAAAGTTTTTCATAATATTCATAGTTATCTTTTCTTAGTATAATTTCTTTTTTGAATTTTTTTAATTTTGCAAGCAAGATTGCTGCCTGAATAGTATCTAATCGTCCACCAACACCTATTAAATCGTGATGATATTTTATTTTTTGCCCATGTTCTCTTATCATTTTAGCCTTGTCATAGATTTTTTTTTGATTAGTAAAAATTGCCCCTCCATCCCCATAACATCCCAGTGTTTTTGTTGGGAAAAAGCTTGTACAACTTATATCAAGTGTATTGCCAGAATTAAAACTTTTATAGGTTGCACCCAAACTTTGTGCACCATCCTCAATAAATCTAATTGTTTTATTCCTTTTTTTAATTTCTTTTAAATGATCAATATTACAAAGGTTTCCATATAAATTTACAAAAAATATAGCTTTAGTTTTTTTTGTAATTTTTCTTTCAATTAAACTGGTATTTATATTTCCACTATCTTTGTAAACATCTATAAATATAGGAGTAGCTCCCAATCTTAAAATAGCCTCCACAGGTGAGATGTAGGTAAAACCTGGTACAATAACTTCATCTCCTGCTTTTATATTAATTGACATTAATGAAATTAATAATGCATCAGTTCCACTGGATACGGTTAAGCAAAATTTAGATTTTGTAACTTTAGTTAATTCACTTTCTAACTCCCTTACTTCTGGGCCCATTATAAAGTTATTACTTTTTATTACTTTTTTTATATTTTTATCAATTACAATTTTATTATTTAAGTATTGTTTTCTAAGATTGACTAGTTTTATCATATCATTTTTCTTACAAGAGGGTGAGCCTCATCTGCTTTTAGAATCTTTGTCATTTTAATTTTTCTAATGATATTTACAGTTTTTATAGAGCTACTAACATCGTCAATGCTAAACCCTTTATTTTTTAATATCTGTTTATAGCTTTCTTGGTGTAGATCGTTGAATGACTTTGAAAAATCAATTTTTTTTGTATCAACCTTAAACTCTCTTAAATTATTAAATTTTTTATCTACATGGTTTAGTTGATTTTTATCAATAGATAAAAACCATCTTACTTTTGTATTGCCAAATCTAAAAAAGCCAGATGAGGTTTTTTCTGTTCTATAGAAAACTTTAAGTTCATCGTACTTCCCAAAAACATAGAATAAAAGGTCAAATAAATGTATTCCAATATTGGTTTCTATCCCTCCAGATTTTTTAGAGTCACCTTTCCAACTCGTAAAATACCATTTTCCTCTTGGTGATATGTAGGTAATATCTATATTCTTTATATTCTTTTTGTTCTTTATCAATTTTTTAGCTTCCTTATGTAACCTTAATTGAAGTATACAATTAATTTTTTTTTTGGTTTCTTGCTCAATTTCTTTTAATAATTTAAGATTTCTATGATTGATAACCAGTGGTTTTTCACAAATAACATTTATGTTGTTTTTAAGACCAAGTCTTGAGTGGGTGTCATGTAGATAATTAGGGGAACAAACAACTAGATAGTCTATACTTTTTGAATTTTTAACAATGTATCTTTCATATCTTTCAAAATTAGTAAAAAATTCACATTCTGGAAAGTATGAGTCTAGAAAACCCACGTTGTCGTGCCTGTCTAAGCCTGATGTAAGCTCATTATTTGTAGCCTTGATTGCCTGAACATGCCTCTTTGCGACAAAACCTGAAAGACCAATAATAGAAAATTTTTTTTTCATTTAGTTATAGTTATTGAATTTTTCTTAGTAGCTTTGCAGGGTTACCCACATAAACTCCTTTTTTAGTAATATCTTTAGTCACAACACTTCCCGCACCAATAATACTTCCTGATTTTATTTTAACTGGCAGTATAGTTGCATTTGAACCAATCAACACGTTATTACCTATATTTGTAGGTAACCAGTTTTTTTTCCCACCCCCAAGCTTACCTGATTTAAATTTGTCATTAGTAAACATAACACCATGACCAATAAAACAATTTTTTCCTATAGTTACAAGTTCGCAGACGAAAGAATGACTAGAAATTCTTGTATTGTCTCCAATCTTAACTCCTTTAGTAATTTCTACAAAAGGACCTACAAAAACATTATTTCCAAATTCACATTCGTAGAGATTAACAGGCTCAATAACTTTGAAATTTTTTCCATGTGTTATTTTTCTAATTAAATTTTTCTGGACTTTCATTTTCAAAATAAAAAATTATTTTTATTTATGGTTTTGAATTCTTTCACAAACTAGTTTAATTCCATCTATTACATTTATTTTTGGCTTATATTTAAGTAATCTTGTTTGCTTAATCAAAGAGGGGTTTTTGGACAAAGTCATTCTTTTTGGTAAATTTTTTATTTTAATTTTACTTAAGGGTTTTTTTAGAACTTCACATATATTTTTTGCAAGATCTAGGGTGGTAATGTTATCTGGATTACCAATATTGATTATCTCAAAATTTTTCAATCTGCTTGAGCGCTCAATTATCTCAACAGCATCAGAGATATGGAGCCAACCTCTCGAACTATTCTTATGAACTTCAATTGATTTATTTTTGTTAAGATTCGAGGCAAATCGAATCATTGCAGATCTATGCTCCCCTATAACTTCATTCTCATCATAAATCATAAATGGTCTTAGAATTACAGCATGCAATCCAAAATTTTTTACTTCGTATTCAACTATTTTTTCTCCTAATAATTTGGATAAACCATAGAAATTATTTGGATTTGGAAATTTATCATCCTCACTCATTTTAATTAATGTTGGACCATAAACTTCTGAAGTTGAAAAAAATACTAACTTTGATTTAAATTTTTTACAAAGCTGAACAACATTATTTAGACCTGATAAATTTGTGTTTATAGTTAAACCTTTTGCCTGTTCACAAGTTACCCTACTAACCATTGCAGAAAGTAAAAATACACAATCTGGTTTTTTTGAAAAGGCATCAATTAAATCCAAAGGATTGTTAATATCTGCCATGAAATAATTTTTAGACCAACCGGGAATAATATCACTTTCGATTACCAAATAATTTTTTTGTTTTAATTTTTCAACTAATTTTTTTCCTACATTTCCTTTAGAGCCAATAACTAGTGCTATTTTTTTTTTCATAAAATTTTTTTCAAGATTGTTGTAGCAATTTTTTTAGAAATTGCACCTTTTCCAAAAAAATTATCCTTTTTATTTTTAAAATTTGTTTTTAATTGATATTTTATAGCATTTTCTATTGTTCTGGAAGATTTATGAGCAAGTATGTTATTTTTATATTTAAGAGTTTCTATCCATTCTGTACTTGGTCTCAAAGTCACACAGGGTATTTTTAAAAAAAAGGCTTCTTTTTGAAGGCCTCCAGAATCTGTTACTATTATTTTAGAATTTTTTTGTAAAAATATACACTCAAAAAATCCTAATGGTGCTGATAATAATACGTTTCTTGGTATTTCTAATTTAAATTTTTTTAAATTCTTTGCTGTTCTAGGATGTATTGGAAAAAAAAATAAGTGATCAATATTTTTAATTGAATTAAATAGTCTTATTAAAAATTTCTTATTATCTGAGTTAAAATCTCTATGAATAGTTAAAAAAATATATTTTTTTTTTTTTAAATCAAATTTTTCTAATAAAAAATTATATTTTTTTAAATTAGAACTAATTTTATTTATAGCATCAAGGTTTGTGTCACCATGTAAAAAAATATTTTTGGTTATATTCTCTTTATGTAAATTTTTTACAGCAGTTTTTGTGGGGCATACTAAAATTTTTGAAAGATTATCAATAATAATTCTATTAGTTTCTTCCGGCATGCTCTTGTCATAACTTCTTAATCCAGATTCTATATGTACAATCGGTATATTACTTCTATTTGCAACTAATGCTCCCGCTAGAGAGCTGCTAGTATCACCATAGATAATTATTGCTGATGGTCGATCTCTTAAAATTATATCATTTATATGTAAAATCATCTCCGGAATTTGATTTATAGTTTGTAATTTATTTTTTATCTTGACCAAATAATTAGGTTTCCTGATTTTTAGTTCATCAAAAAATATATTGGAAAGTTTATTGTCATAATGTTGACCTGTATGAATAATTTTATGATTACATTTTTTTTGTAATTCAAGCATTAATGGAAAGGCTTTTATGAAATTTGGTCTTGTTCCAACAATTGAAAAAATTTTCATAAATTAGTTTTTTAATAAAAAAATATTTTTTGATTATATTGCTTCGTATACTTTTTTTAGACCCTCTAAAATACTTGTATTTTTTTTATAATTAGTAAATTTTTTAATTTGACTATTATTTGCTAAGCTTTTTGCAGGATCAAGCTTATTTTTTCCAACTAATTTAACTGTAGTTTTTTTGTCAGAAATTTTTTCCATCAATTGGAGAAGTGTTTTTATTTGAATTGTTTTTTCCCCACCAATGTTAAAAATTTTATTATAATTTTTCATCTTTTTTGCTTTATTGATGCAGGCATAAATTTGACCAACAATGTCATCTACATAAGTATAGTCTCTGAAATTATTGCCTTTATTAAATAGATAAATTGTTCCTTTATTTAACAGGGCTTTAAAGAAAATTCCTATAGACATGTCTGGTCTTCCATAAGGCCCATAAACTGTAAAAAATCTAAAGCCAATAGTATTAATTCCATAAATAAAATTATAATAATAAGCTAAATCTTCATTGCAAGCTTTAGTAATTCCATAAATTGAAAGTGGCTTATCAATATTTATTTTTTCGTGAGATGGATATATATTGCTATTACCATAAACTGAACTTGACGATGCATAAAATACATTTTTAATTTTATTATTTTTTGCAAATTCAAACAACTTAACTGTGCTTAATATATTGTCATTTATGAATAACTCTGGATTATCTTGTGATAACCTTACACCAGCTTGAGCTGCTAAATGAACTATAAAATCTATTTTTTTTTCTTTGATTTGATGAATGTTCTTTAAATCTTTTTTATAAAATTTAAATTTTTTATATTTCTTTAAAATAGCAAGTCGTTCATTCTTATATTTAACTCCATAGGATTTGCAGAGATTATCTATGCCTATCACTGTGTGGTTTTTTTCGAGTAAAAGTTTTGCCAAATGAAAACCTATAAATCCTGCTGATCCTGTGATTAATATGTTCATATTTATATTCTACTGGAATTTATTTTTTTTGCAATAACCGTTACTGAGCTTCCTAATAAATCTTCTTTAGTCAAAAATTCATAATTTTTGAAAATATTTTTTTGCACTTCAGTAGTAAGATCCACATTATGTTTGTGGTAATTAAAGCTGTTAAAATAAATAATTTCAAAACCCGCATTTTTAATTTTTTCTTTCATTATGTTTTGGCTTATTTCTTTATTCATATTTTCATTTATCCATTGAACAGCCAATTCACTTTCAAACGGCCTATTTTTTTTTAAATATGATACATACTCCTCATGATTTAATTGAAGGTGCATGAATGGAGAGTCTCCAATACCTAATGCGTGACCACCTTCTACGCAAAAATAAGGTCCATAATTATGATAAATTAACCCATCATCTTTGAGAAGGTTGTTCATTTCCAAAAGTGAATTATCAATATCCATTAAATGCTCTAAAACGGATGTGGAATAAATTAGGTCAAATTTGTTTTCCAAACCTAAATTTCTTTTCGAAATATCACCTTTAATAAAAGTTGATTTAGCATCAAGCTGCTTTTTAACATCTCTATAGGGTAAATGAGCATCATCAATGTTTCCATCATAAAAATTATCTATGCCAAAGGAATTAAAGCCTAATTTCTCAAATGCCATAATGGAATGACCTCCAGAAATAAAACCAATTTCTAAAATATTTGAATTAGGATCTAATTTTTTCTTAATTTTAGAGTTTAAAAAATTTATTCGTTTTAAATTATTTATCTCAAAAATATTTAGTATTTCATGATTTCTTTTAGAAAAGTTTCTTAGAGTTGGTTCATTCTCAAGAGATTCTATAAAAAAAAAATCTTTAAAATTTTGACATATTTTTTGTGAAAAAAAATTTATTTCTTCTAATGATTTCGTTAATGTACGATGTCCTATTGCAGAGTCAAAAAAATCAATTTCACTTTTATTTAACAAATTTTTATTTTTTAGAAAGGATAATGATTGAAGAGACTTGAAGTATGCCCACCCTGGTTTTATTTTATATCTATAATTTGAAAAAATAGAAATTTTTTTATTATTATGATGGTATTCACCTTCTAAATTAATATTTTTTTTATAAAATTTAGAGTATAAGAAAGATATAATATTAATAAATTTCAAAAAGATTTCAGACACTATAAACCTAATTAAATTAAATAATTTTTGTTTTATTTTCATTTTTATGGGGTAATAGTTAGCATATATGATGAGCTTTCTAAAACTATTTTCTAAAAAGGATTTTATTGTCTTTGGATTTTTATACTTAGGATTAGTTATTTATAGTTTTTTAGAGATTTTTTCAATTGCTTTAATTCCAGCCTTTGTTCAACTGATCATTGATCCACAAAAGATTAATGAATTTTATTATCATCCATGGTTAGCCGAGCACTTAACTAAGGAGAATTTAAATAATTTAATTTTAATAGCTTCTATAATTATTGTAACAATATTTTTAATTAAAAATCTTTTTTTAGTCCTTATTACTTATCTGAATGAAAAAAAAACTTCGAATTGGCTGTCAAATCTTACTCACAATTTTATAAAAAAAGTTTTAGATTTATCATATGAAAATTTTATAATGGCTGATCATGCTAAACTTACAAATATTGTGATAAATGAATTTGAAACTATCAGACATGTAATTAGAACATACTTTATAATCTTGAAAGAATTATTAGTGTTAATTTTAGTATGTATTACATTCATTTATATAAGCCCTTTTTATTTTATGATGCTTTTTATGAGTATGATTTTTTTTAGCGTAATTTTTTTTTTCTTCTTAAGAAATGTACTTAAATCTAGTGGTAGCAAGAGCCAAGAGCTGAAAGGTGCGCAAATTAAAGTAATGGACGTTATTTTTAGAGGTATTAAGTATATAAAGGTTTTTGATAAGTCTAAATATTTTTCTAACTTTTTATTTAATCTTACAAAAAAAAGAAATGGAATATCTGCTAATATTGCTAGTATTCAAATTTTACCAAAACTTTTAATAGAAATAATTTTACTTTTATTGTTCTTAATTACTTGTAACTTGCTATTTATTATTTTTGAAGGAACTTCTGACCAGTTTATTATAACATTAAGTTTAATTGCAGTTATGGTTGTCAGGCTTATTCCTATTTATACAAATTTAAATGTTTCATTTATTTTTTTAAAATTTGCTTCCCCTGCTGTTAAATCTATTACAAATTATTTTAAAGATGAAAAAATAAAAGAATTAGAAAATCATTTTGAAAATTCAAAAACTTTTGATGAAAAATTTGAAAGCATAGAAGTTAAAAATATTAATTATAAATTTAAAACAAAAACAACATCTGAGTTTTCAATAGATGCAATTAATTTTACACTAAAAAAAGGCGAAAAAATTGGAGTGATAGGAAACACTGGATCTGGTAAATCAACACTAATTAACTGTGTATTAGGCTTATTAAAACCTGACAAAGGAGACATTATTATAAATAAAAAAGATTCAATTTTTTCAAATATAAAATCTTGGCAAAAAAAGATTAGTTTTGTACCACAAGATATTTTCTTGATGGATAGTAATATTTATCAAAATATCTCTCTATCGCACGAAGTAAATGATGAAGAGATAAAAAAAATAGATAATATTATAAAATTAACAAAATTAGATAAATTTATTAATAATTTTGATCTTCATCTTGGTGATAAAACTGCAAAAATTTCAGAAGGTGAGAAGCAAAGAGTTGGAATATGCAGAGCTCTATTTAAAGATTCTGAAGTTTTAATATTAGATGAAACCACAAGCTCTTTGGACGTTAATACAGAAAAAGAAATTATGATGAATTTGAATGAAAATTTTAAAGATATGACAATCTTAACTATTGCCCACAGATTAAGTACAGTTGAAAATTATGATAAAATTATATTAATGGAAAATGGTAAAACTATTATGATAGATGATCCAAAAACTGTTATTAATTTTTTTACAAAAGATAAAATTAATTGAAAATAGCTGTTAACATAAGATCTAAAGATGGACCGTGGGGAGGCGGAAGTGCTTTTTCAGATTGTTTTGAAAAGTATTTTGCAGAAAAAAATATTACAGTAAAACATGATTTAAATGACAAAGATTTAGATATTATTCTGATTCTAGACCCAAGATTTAGACACCCACTATCAAACTTCTCAATTGGTTCAATTTTTAGATATTTAAAATTTAAAAATCCAAATGCGATTGTTGTTCACCGTATAAATGAATGTGATGAGCGCAAGAATACAAGTTTTATGAACAAACTATTAAAATCTTGCAATTATATGGCTGACCATACAGTTTTTGTAGGTAGCTGGTTAAAACAGTTGGATTTGTGGGAAAGGAGAGATTCTAGTGTAATATTGAATGGATCAGATAAAAGTATTTTTAATACTATAGGTAGGAGTAATAAAAAGAAAGCACTACCCTTTAAATTAGTAACTCATCACTGGTCAAATAATTTTATGAAAGGTTTTGATATTTATAAGTACCTTGATGACTTATTAGATAAAAAATATTGGAAAAAAAAGATTCAATTTACATATATTGGAAGACTACCCAAAAATTTTAAATTTATGAATACAAAAGTTTTGGAGCCATTGCATAAAAAAAAGTTATCTAAAGCAATTTCTAATCATCACATTTATGTAACTGGCTCCATAAATGAACCAGGTGGAAATCATCAAAATGAAGGAGCTCTTTGTGGTCTACCATTGTTATATAGAAAAAGTGGATGCTTTCCTGAATATTGCAAGGGCTATGGTGAAGAATTTACCCCCAAAACGTTTGAGAATGCTTTAAAAAATATTATAAAAAAATTTTCTTATTATCAAAAAAAAATTAAATCCTATCCACATACGAGTGATAAAACTATTGAAAGTTATGAAAAATTATTTAACAAATTAATTTTAGAGAAGGATAAAGTTTTAAAAAAAAGATTAAAAAAAAATGACAAGTTAAAAAATCTAGGGTTAATCTTTAGACCATAATATAAAATTTTCTTTTAACATTGTTTTTTAAAACTAACAATTTTGATTATGTTTTATAAATTATTTATAAACTATAATCTTTTACATGGAGTTTATTAACTTCCATTTATTATCTTTTCCACTTTTACAAATTTCAGTATTTCTATGCTTGTTTACTATTTCTTCAAAACTTTCTTGATTCAGTTCTAAATAATTTAAAACTTCATCAAAATCATCTTCAAAAAACTCACTATCATACTTTCTGGCTAGTTCGATTGCTTCTTCTCTGGTCATCTGATTATTTTGTATCATTCTACATATAATCTTTTAGCTACATTCTTTAAATCTCTTCTAAAATATTTTATTTTAAATTTTTTAAGAATTTTTATTAATTTATCATCTGTTTAATTTTTTGACGTTGCTATTATTATCTTCTTTATAAATCTACTTTTTTTACACGAAGATTTACATGAATAATTAATGGTAAGTTATTAATTGGAAAAAGAATTTTATTTTTAAATCTTTTAGAACTACATCTAGCTTGGATTACTGCTAACACTTTATTTTCTGTTTTATTTTTATTTTAATATTCTTAATTACATTTTTTTTGATGTTATTAATATTCACTTATTGATATTTATTACTTTTTTTCGTCAAATGATAATTTAATTTTTATATTAAGTTTACTTTGAACTATGTTTTCAATAAAAACTATAGTATGAAATCACAAATCTTACTAATAAAGATAAACTATAAACCTTAAATATAATGTGCAGAATAACAGAGTTGATTGAATTGGATAAAAATAATTTTTTTGAAAATAAAAATATTTTTAAAGTAATGGGTAACAGGGGATTTAATGACAAGGGTTTTTTTAAAAAAAATAATCTACAATCTGATCAGTTTATTAAAATGTCAGATATATTATAATTAATTGTATGTGTGGAATAGCAGGTTATTTTGGTAAAAAAGATTTTTCTAAAAAAAAAATAAATAATATTTTGAATATTATGAAAAGTAGGGGCCCAAATTTTCAAGATCATTTTAGATATAAAAATAAAAAGAATTTAAATATTAATTTACTCTCATCGAGATTAAGTGTTATAGATTTAAATAATAAATCAAATCAACCGTTTATCATTGAAAATTTTGTGATGGTTTATAATGGTGAAATTTATAATTATCTAGAATTAAGAAAAAGATTGGAAGCAAAAGGTATAAAATTTTCTACAAAATCTGACACCGAAGTAGTTCTTCGATATTTTATGTTATATGGGGAAAAATGCCTAGATTACTTTGAGGGCATGTGGAGTTTGGCTATTTATGATAAAAAAACAAATAAGATATTTCTTTCTAGGGATAGATTTGGAGAAAAACCATTTCATATTTTAAAAACAAGTGATGGATTTTATTTTGGATCAGAGATTAATTATATAAAAAATTTATACTCAGAAAAGATAGAGATTAATAGAAACCATCTGCTAAATTATTTAACACTTGGATATAAATCTTTATATAAATATAATGAGAATTTTTATAAACATATTAAACAAATTCCTCATTCGAGTTACATATATTCAAATGTTGGTGAAGATTTTAAAATTAAAAAATATTGGAAATTAAACCTTCGTCAAAATACTGAAATTAACATTAAGGAAGCAATAGAAACTACTAAAGAAAAAGTTATTGAGAGTGTTGGTTTGCGTCTTAGGTCAGATGTACCAGTTGCTTTATGTCTAAGTGGTGGAATAGATTCGGGTATTATAGCAGCAGTTGCTACAAAAATTTTTAACAAAAATGTTAAAACATTTTCAATTATAGATGAAGATAGCAGATATAGCGAAAAGGAAAACATTCTAAGAAATATCAAAGATTTGAAATGTGAACATGAATTTGTTAAGTTAAAAAAGGATAATAACTTAGATAGATTGGCCAACTTAATTAAATATAGAAGCACTCCTGTAGCTACAATTAGTTATTATAATCATTCACTAATGTTAGAAAAAATGAATAACCAAGGATTTAAAGTAGGTTTATTAGGAACTGCAGCAGATGAAATTTTTTCAGGCTATTATGATCATTACTTGTTACACCTTCATTCAATCAGAAACGAAAATTTTTTTAAAAGAGAAAAAAATAATTTTTTAAAATATATACAGAAATATATAAGAAATGATTTATTAAAAGACCCTGAAAAATATATAAAAAATAAATTAAGCAGAGATCATATTTTTGATGAAAGTAAGATATTAAAAAGTTTATTTTTAGTTAAAAATAATACTAAATTTAAAGAAAAAAAATTTTCAGAAGATTTATTTAGAAATAGAATGCTGAATGAATTATTTTGTGAAACAACCCCAGTAATTTTGAATGAAGACGATTTGAATTCTATGAATTATTCTATAGAAAATAGAAGTCCATATTTAGATAAAAATTTAGTAGAGTTTGCTTACAGTCTACCACCATCATATCTAATAAAAAATGGATACTCAAAATACTTATTGAGAGAGGCATTCAAGGGTATCTTAAACGAGAAAATAAGGTTAGATAGAAAAAAAGTTGGCTTTAATTCTTCTATAGACAGTATCTTTAATACTGAAAATAAAAACATAAAAAACTTCATATTTGACGAAAAATCAGAAATATACGATATGGTAGATAGAAGAAAACTTATCGAATTATTTAAGATAAAATCTAAACCTAATTATTTAAGTAAATTTTTATTTAATTTTATTAATGCAAAAATTTTTTTAGATATGGAAAATAAAAGTTATGTATCTAATTAAAATTAATTTTAATAAAAAAATACACATACAAATTGATAATTAATGGTAACAAGAAAAATAAAAAATATCGTTATTTTTTTTAACGGAGATAGAGGTGCTGCTGTTTATAACAAACTTATAAAAAAATATAATATTAGTTTAATTTTTACCAATTCTATAAAAATTAAAAAAAGATTTAATAAAAAAAAAATTATTTATTCAAAAAATATAAATGATAAAAAATTTTACAACTTGTTAAAAAAAGAAAATACAGACCTTTTTATTAGCGCCGGTTTTTCAAATATTTTTAAAAAAAAACTACTAGAAGTTCCAAAATATGGGGTAATTAATTTGCATGCAGGGCCTGTTCCTAAATATCGAGGTGGCTCTCCACTAAATTGGCAGCTAATTAATGGTGAAAAAAATATAACTATTAGCATATTAAAAATGGATGAAGGGATAGATACAGGCCCAATATTACAAACTAAAAAATTTCCTATAAAAAAAAATTATGACATTAAAAAATTGCATTTAATAGCAAACAATATTTTTCCTTCTCTTGTTTTAAAGTCTATTACTAAAATTGAAAACAAGGAAAAATTTAAATTACAACCCAAAAATAACAATAGTTATTGGAGACAAAGAAAGGATGAAGATGGAAAAATTAATTTTAAAAAATTTTCAGGCTTCATAATAGACAGATATATTAAAGCACTAACTAAACCTTATCCTGGAGCTTGGGCGCTATTAAATGAAAAAAAAATAATATTTTATAAGGCAAAAGTGGTAAATAAAAAAATAAAAGGAAGTTTTGGTAATATAGTAACTATTAAAGATCAAATTTATTTAAAATGTAGGCATATTAATTTGAGTATATTAAAATATAAGCTTGTAGGAAAAAAAATTAAGAACTTTAACCATCAATTAATTTAAAATATATGTTAATAAAATAAACATTGTTAATATGCACTTTTAAAGATGACCCAACACCTCTTCAAATAAAATTAGAATCTGTTGTTATTTTTATATTCTTAAATATTTAGACTAATCTCTTAGGAGCACAAAATCAGGTATTTTTTTATTAATTTTACAAATAATTAATTTTATGTTTTCTGTTTTCTACTCTACATTTGTTGTAAAAAAATAATCCACAAAGTAAGGTTCGTTTAACTTATATAAGTAATTTAATTACTTTTTATTTTACTTATATAAAAGTTTATTGAGAAATAAGTTCTTTTTAAATAACATAAAAAATTTTATGCTATATTAGTTCGTCCTTATATTTTTTGCTATCTGTATACCAATTAGAAAAAAAACTTTTAACTTTTTTATAATCATCAATTTTTAATTCTTTTTTTTCAACATTATCAGTTTTTTTTGCAATCACAATTAAGACATCACTATCAATATATCTATTAATATACACAGGTTTAAACTTGTTTAAAATAAGTAGATTACATAAGGAATTTTTTGAGAAATGAAATGAGTG
>MDTF01001423.1_pt1 | contig 39456 bp, 49 predicted proteins | sample 811191 | NCBI WGS metagenome assembly MDTF01 (sample SAMN05326649, study PRJNA326480) | marine metagenome | isolation source: seawater | place: Southern Ocean | collected 2011 | reverse complement strand
TGTAGAACGTGAGCGTTTAAACAAATATGGTGCTCCTTTATTAGGTGCTACAGTTAAGCCTAAATTAGGTCTTTCTGGTAAAAACTACGGTCGTGTAGTATATGAAGGTCTTAAAGGTGGTTTAGACTTCTTAAAAGATGATGAAAACATTAACTCACAACCATTCATGCGTTGGAGAGAGCGTTTCCTAAACTGTATGGAAGGTATTAACCGTGCTGCTGCTGCAACAGGCGAAGTTAAAGGTTCTTACTTAAACATCACAGCTGGTAACATGGAAGAAATCTACAAGCGTGCTGAGTACGCTAAGCAAGTAGGTTCTGTAATTGTTATGGTTGATTTAGTAATGGGTTACACTGCAATCCAAAGTGCTGCAATCTGGGCTCGTGAAAATGACATGCTTTTACATTTACACCGTGCTGGTAACTCAACTTACGCTCGTCAAAAGAATCACGGTATTAACTTCCGTGTTATCTGTAAATGGATGCGTATGTCTGGTGTAGATCATATCCACGCTGGTACAGTTGTAGGTAAATTAGAAGGTGATCCTTTAATGATTAAAGGCTTCTATGACGTATTACGTTTAACAGATTTAGCTGTTAACTTACCTTTCGGTATTTTCTTCGAAATGGATTGGGCTAGTTTACGTAAGTGTATGCCAGTTGCTTCAGGTGGTATCCACTGTGGTCAAATGCACCAATTATTACATTACTTAGGTGATGATGTTATCTTACAATTCGGTGGTGGTACAATTGGTCACCCTGATGGCATCCAAGCCGGTGCAACTGCTAACCGTGTAGCTTTAGAAGCTATCGTATTAGCTCGTAATGAAGGTCAGGATATCTTCAATAGTGAAGTTGGTCCTCAAGTATTACGTGAAGCTGCTAAGTCATGTGGTCCTTTACAAACAGCATTAGATTTATGGAAAGATATTAGTTTTAACTATACTTCTACAGATACTGCTGATTTCGCTGAAACACCAACAGCAAACGTTTAAACGTATAACATAACTACTTACCTTACAAAACATACAAGGAGTATTGAATAGTGAGACTTACACAAGGTTGCTTCTCTTTCTTACCTGATTTAACAGACGGACAAATCGAAAGCCAAATTACATACGCTATCAGCAAAGGCTGGGCTATGAACGTTGAATGGACAGATGATCCACATCCTCGTAACAACTACTGGGAACTATGGGGTTTACCTTTATTCGACATTAAAGATACTGCATCTGTAATGTTCGAATTAAACGAAGCTCGCAAGTCTTGTGCTAGTGGCTACATCCGTATGAATGCATTTGATGCAAGCTACGGTACAGAAAGTTGTGTTATGTCATTTATCGTAAATCGTCCATCTAACGAACCAGGTTTCTACCTAGATCGTCAAGAAGGCGCAGGTCGTTTCATCAACTACACTATTAAGAGTTACAGTGTAGGCGCAAACCCTGAAGGTAGCCGTTACTAAACTAACGTATACTTAAAAATAAAAATGAAATAGTTTAATATTTTAACATGTTAAACTATTTCATTTTTTTAGGTGTTTAAATTGGGTAATTACAGTTTTTTTTCGTACATAATCAAAACCTTATTTATATCTATACCAAATTAGATGACCAATCGATATTATGTTAAACTAAGGCATAACCTAATGAAACGTTTTAACAATTCTATTTAAACTATTTTTCAAAACAGCTCTGACCTACCCAGCTATAGAAATTGAAAAATACACCTAATAACGAATAGTTACTAACACCCAACAAATACTAGCAAGTCTTAACTCCCTAATTATTAGCGCGTCCATTATCCATTTTAATTATTTTTTACGTTATATAGAATGTACTAATAAACAAGTTGAATTATTGTAAGTTTTGATTCTAGCCCATAAATATTAACTTTATATTGTTAAGATTGAAAATAAAAATAAAATTTTATTGCAAAATAATTGTTTAAACATCCAATAAACTTTGCCATTACTATAAGATTATTAAAAAAAATTGGTAAAATTTAATGTTGATTATGATTTTTATAGAATTAAATAATGGGGACAGAGGGACTTGAACCCTCACGCCTATCACTAGGCAACGGATTTTAAGTCCGTCGTGTCTACCAATTCCACCACGTCCCCTATACATAAATTAAATTACTAGTTTTTACTTAGTACAATTATATACTAACTCTAGAATAAACGCAAGTAATTAAATTTAAGATTGTAAATATCATTGATTTCTTAGAAAAATAGTATTCACATGTGATTCTCGGATTAATGAAATTTTCCCTGTACGAGAGATTTCTAAAATATCAAATTCAGAAAGTAATTTTTCTATAGCCACTATTTTACCTGGATCACCGGTAATTTCTAAAATTAATGCTTCGTGTGCAAAATCTACAATTTTGGCCCGAAAAATATCTGCAATTTGAATTATTTTTGGACGGATACTACTTGGAGCTTTAATTTTTAGTAAAACTAATTCGCGTTCAATACAAGGTAAATGAGTAATATCTTTAACTTCTATGACGTTAATTAATTTATAAAGTTGATTAATAATCTGTTGAATTAAATTTTTACTACCAGGTAGAACCATTGTAATGCGTGAAATACCCAATTCTTCTGAGGCACCAATAGCTATACTATCTATGCTAAAACCTCTTCTCGCGAATAATCCTGAGATTCTTGTTAAAACTCCGAATTCATCAGCAACCAAAACAGAAATAGTGTGTTTCATTTTGTTATGTTTTAAATAAAATTAATAAATTTTCTAAATCAAAGTTCAAGACTTGTGTATTATATATTAATCTACAAGCTAAAAAACGTACAGGTGATTTTATAAGAATATCATTATTTCAATAATTACTTAAAATAGTCGATTAGGACAAAACTATAACAAATCTGAAGTTTTATATAATATCGATTCTTATAAAATAAGAATCGATATTAATTATTATTTTGTATTAATTTGAACTATTACTTACTTGATATAAAACACCTGCTGGTAGATCAAGTTCTGATAATAACTGCATAATATTTATTGTTGAATCATAATAAATATCAATTATTCGTTTATGAATTCGAATTTCAAAATGTTCTCTTGCATCTTTATATACATGCGGAGAACGCAGTACACAGTAAATTCTTTTATCTGTTGGTAATGGTATTGGACCTACAGTATTTACTTCGACTGTTTTTGTACTTGTAATAATTTTAGTACAGGATTGATTCAAAAGTTCATGATTAAATGATTGTAATTTTACACGAATTTTTTCGCTCATGTTTTATAACCTAAATCCAATTAATTACTTAACAATTTTTGACACAACACCCGCACCAATGGTACGACCACCTTCACGAATGGCGAAACGCATTCCATCCTCAATAGCCACTGGATAAATTAATTGTGCTGTCATTTTAATACGATCTCCAGGCATTACCATTTCTACAATACTGCCATCATCGGCTGTAAATTGAGTAATTGAACCAGTAACATCTGTAGTTCGTACATAAAATTGTGGACGGTAACCAGTAAAGAATGGAGTATGACGACCTCCTTCTTCTTTAGTTAATACATACACTTCTGCTTCGAAATCTGTATGTGGAGTAATAGTTCCGGGCTGAGCTAAAACCATACCACGTTCAATCTCTTCACGTGTTACACCACGTAATAAAATACCACAGTTATCACCAGCGAAACCTTCATCTAATGTTTTTTGGAACATTTCAATCCCAGTAATTGTAGTCGTTTGTGTTTCACCCACACCAACAATTTCAACATTATCACCAACTTTAATAACACCACGTTCGATTCGTCCTGTTGCTACAGTACCTCGTCCAGTAATAGAAAAAACGTCTTCAATTGCCATTAAGAAAGTTTTTTCGATATCACGTTCAGGCGTAGGAATGTACGAATCTACAGCATCCATTAACGCATAAATCTTATCAACCCAAGGATTATCTCCTCGCTTCACATCAGGTGCTGATGAGATAGCTTCAATTGCTTGCAAAGCTGAACCAGGACAAATAGGAATATCATCTCCTGGGAAATCATAATTTGAAAGTAATTCTCTTACCTCTAATTCTACAAGTTCTAATAATTCTTCATCATCTACTTGGTCTTCTTTATTTAGGAAAACAACAATATCAGGTACACCTACCTGTTTTGCTAATAAAATATGCTCACGTGTTTGAGGCATAGGGCCATCAGCTGCAGAAACAACTAAAATAGCACCATCCATTTGAGCGGCACCTGTAATCATGTTTTTAACATAATCTGCGTGACCTGGACAATCTACATGCGCATAGTGACGACTTTCAGTTTCATATTCTACGTGTGCTGTATTAATTGTAATACCTCGTGCACGTTCTTCAGGAGCACCATCAATATCAGAATAAGCTTTCGCAACTGATGTTCCCTGTAATGATAAAGCAGCAGTAATAGCGGCAGTTAAAGTTGTTTTACCATGATCTACGTGGCCAATAGTACCAATATTTACATGTGGCTTATTACGTTCAAATTTTTCACGTGCCATATTTAACGTCCTTTTTATTATTTTTAAATTTATAACAGTTTAAGCTTTTAGCGAGAAGCATAATCCTTTAATATCTGAAATGAGCAAAAGCTTTATTTGCTTCGGCCATTCTATGCGTTTCTTCTTTCTTCTTTATACTACTACCAACTTCATTAGCAGCATCCATTATTTCATTTGCCAATTTCACTGCCATTGTACGTCCTGTTCGTGTTTTAGCATATTGGATAATCCATCGTAACGATAAATTAGTTGCACGAAAACCACTAACTTCTATAGGAACTTGATACGTAGATCCCCCTACTCGCCGAGCCTTAACTTCTACTAAAGGGCTTGCATTTTTCACAGCTTTTTCAAAAACTGCTAAAGGATCTAAAGATGTTTTACTTTTTATGATTTCAAAAGCTTCAGCTACAATTCTTTCTGCAATCGTTTTTTTACCTGCTTTTAAAATGCGTGAAGTAAGCAAGCTAACTAAATAACTATTATAAATAGGGTCAACTTCTGGGAATCGTTTTTTTGAGATATTGCGACGAGACATAATAAAATTAAATTAATTTATCTTTATTTAGGTTTCTTAACACCGTATTTTGAACGACCTTGTGTCCGATTTTTAACACCGCCACTATCTAATGCTCCACGGATAATATGATATCGAACCCCTGGTAAATCTTTAACTCGACCTCCACGAATCAGAACAACAGAATGCTCTTGTAAATTATGACCAATACCGGGTATATACGCTGTAACTTCAAATCCTGATGTTAATCTAACACGTGCTACTTTTCGAATCGCAGAATTGGGTTTTTTTGGTGTTGTAGTATACACTCGTGTACATACACCGCGTCTTTGAGGACAATTAACTAAAGCTGGGCATTTCGTCTTTTTACGGATTCGAATACGTCTTGAACGTACTAGTTGTTCTATTGTTGGCATTTAATAAAATCTAAGGTTAAATAATTTTAGTACAAAGTATCTTATGGTTCAACTGATTTTAAACCATATTTTTTCATAAATCTATCCACACGCCCTTCACTATCAATAATAGTTTGAGACCCTGTATAAAAAGGATGATTACCTGACCAAACATCAATATTTATTTGAGGTTTTGTTGAACCTGTTGTAAAAACAAATTCTCCATTACAAAAAACTTTTGCGTCTGGGTACCAATTCGGATGAATTTCTTTTTTTGCCATCTATTTCTGCTAATTAAAAATATTAACGTTTTGAATATTGTGAAGCTTTTCTAGCTTTACGTAAACCATATTTCTTACGTTCTTTAATTCGCGAATCACGAGTTAAAAAACCATAAGATTTTAAAATTGCCCGATTTTCGTTTTTCATTTGACATAAAAGTCGCGCGATCCCTAAACGAATGGCACCAGTTTGACCTGTTAATCCACCACCTTTTACAATAACAACAACATCAAAATTATTTTCTAATTCTAACTTTTTTAATGGTGCCCAAACATTTTCTAAATAAGTGGTATTATATTGTAAGTATTTTTCACCGGGAGTTTTGTTTATTATAAGTTTGCCTGTACCTGGGATTAAAAAGACTCTTGCACTAGATTGTTTTCTTCGACCAATACCTATTGCAGTTTTCTTCAAATCATATTCAAAAGTGGTATTCATAAAAAGTTTTAAATAGTAATTAATTGAGGATTTTGTGCTTGATGTAAATGGTTCGGACCAGCAAAAACTTTTAATCTTGTAAATGTTTTACGGCCTAAAGGGCCTTTCGGTAACATCCCTTTTATAGATTTTTCTAGGATTCGTTCAGGAATTCGATTTCGTAAAGCTTTAAGAGTTTCTGTTTTCATACCACCAGGTCTTCCAGAATGTCGGTAATATATTTTCTGAACTTCTTTTTTACCCGTCAATTGAATTTTTTCAGCATTTATTATGATTACATAATCGCCTAAATCTGCCGAAGGATAAAAATTTACTTTGTTTTTGCCTCTTAAGATGTTGGCAACTTCAGTAGATAGCCGACCTAATGTTTTATCTGTAGCATCAACTAAATACCATTTTTTCTGATTTGATTCCGTAAACGAAATAAAAGTTTCATTCATAATTCTAAATAAATATATCTCTATAATGTGAGCACTACTTGAGAGTTATTCCCAATTTGTTTTTAAGAGCATTAAAAACTTCGTCAGCAGATTTTTGTCCAAAATTCTTTATTTCTTGTAATTTTTCAGGAGAATATTTTAATAGATCAGAAATTGAGTTAATCTGAGCACGTTTTAGACAATTATAAGAACGGACAGATAATTGCAATTCTTCTATCGAAATATTTGTATGAGTTTCAGAATTTACTCGAATATCTTCAGTGACAATTTCTAACGTTTCTTTCTTAAATTTATTTTCAACTAAAGAATTAAAAAATTGAATAACAATATTCGAAGCTTCATATAAAGCAGTTTCGGGTAAAATACTACCATTAGTCCAAATATCAATAATTAAATTTTCGCTAATATGTTTAGTACTATCATACACGTTCTCGACTTTAAAATCGACTTTTTGAATTGGCATAAAAACAGCATCAATTTCTAAAAAATCACTTGAATCTTCCGAGTTTGTTTGATCTGCTAATTTGTATCCAACCCCTTGTTCAAATTTAAATTCCATTTCTAAGATCATTGAACGAGAAATAGTAGCTATATAATGGTTTTGATTTATTATTTCTAATCCTGAAGGTAATTGAATTGCATTTGCTGTAATAACAGAAGGTCCTTGAACTTTTAATCTACCAAATTTTCTGTCTGTATCATCCGTTAAGTTTTTAACAATAATACCGCGTAAATTTAAAAGAAGTTCTAGAACATCTTCACGAATTCCTTCAATTATAGAAAATTCATTATTAACACCTGCAATACGAACACCCGTAATAGCAATTCCGTTTAAATCAGCTAATAAAACTCGTCTTAAAATCGTACCGATAGTAATACTTTGACCAGGACTTAATGCATCAACTTGAAATTGCCCATATATTACTCCTGAATCTGCTATTTCAGATTTAAGACATTTTATACAAAGATTTGTCATACGAGAAATTAATTTAAAAATTAAACACGACGGCGTTTTGGTGGTCGACAACCATTATGTGGAATTGGTGTAATGTCTTGAATTGAAATAATTTCTAAACCAACTCCTTGAACCGCTCGAATAGCAGTTTCTCGACCTGATCCTTGACCTTTCACAATAATTTCTACTTTCTTTAGACCTAAGCCTAAAGCATCCAAAGCAGCTTTCTCTGCAGCTGTTTGAGCTGCAAAAGGGGTACTTTTTCGTGCCCCTTTAAAGCCCGAACTACCTGCAGAGGCCCAAGAAAGAGTATCACCCTTTAAATCGGTAATTGTAACAATAGTATTATTAAAAGTTGATTGTATATGAACAACTCCTGCAATAATATTTTTTTTGTCTTTTTTAAATGTTCCTTTACGTGTTTTTTGTGCCATTTTTAATAAAATTATATAAATAAATCAATTCGAATTTTATTAGTTTCGGTTATTTTTTCTTACTTGAAACGGTTTTCTTTGATCCACGTCGTGAACGTGCGTTTGTTCGCGTTCGTTGGCCTCGAACAGGTAAACTTGTTCTGTGTCGTTTCCCTCTATGACAATTAATGTCATTTAACCGCTTAATATTTAACCCATTATAACGTCTAAGATCACCTTCTAATAAAAGTTCTGGACTTTCTAATGTCTCACGTAACAGAATGATTTGTTCATTACTTAAATTCTCTGCTAGTAAATCTCTATCAATCTGTAATTTTTGAACAATTTTTCCTGCCGTAGTAGCACCAATTCCGTGAATTACTCTTAGGGCATACTCTACTTTTTTTTTATTTGGTAAATCAACACCAACTAATCTAACCACTTAATTAACTCCTTTTGAATTCTTAACCTTGACGTTGTTTATGTTTTGGGTTTATACAAATTACCATAACTTTACCATGTCGTTTGATTACCCGACATTTATTGCACATTTTTTTTACAGAAGGTCTAACTTTCATTTTTATATTAATTAATAATTTTAAAAATAAACGAATTGAAAATTATTTGTTTAAGGAATTATTCATATTTGTATATATATTCGAAAGAATAACGTCTCGAATTTCTCGTCTTGTTTCAACGGTAACACCGACTAATATTAAGAGTGATGTTGTTCCTAAACCACGTAAATTAGAAATATGTAAAACGGTTTCAATTATATTTGGTAAGGCTGCAATTATTGCTAGTAAAATTGCTCCGATAAAAGTAGTTCGTTTTAAGATTTGACTAAAATAGTAAGTGGTACATTTACCTGGTCTTATTCCAGGAACAGTTACGGCTAATTTTCGTAGTTGATCAGAAATGTCTTTAGGATCTAGAACAATTTTTGAATAAAAATAACTAAACCCTAAAATTAGTGTAAAGTAACTTAAACCATATAAATATTTTGAAAAAGGAATATTTAATTGGGGTAAAAAACCAATACTAATTAAATAATTAGGGATCACTAAAATAGCTGTTGTGAAAATAATAGGCATTACACCTGCTTGATTTAGTCGTAAGGGTACATAATTTGTATTCTTTCCGGCAAGAATATTGTAACTATTTTTTTCATTTTGACTTAATTGTTTTGAAGAAACTAAAGGTATAACCCTAGCCCCTTCTTGTAGTAATGTTATTCCGCAGATAGCGATAAAGAAAATAATTCCAATTAACAATATCGAAGAAAAGTTCAAATTATCATTCGTTTCTTGAACTAATGTTTGGGCAAATTTCGGAAAATTTGAAATAATATTCGTAGAAATTAATAAAGATGCCCCATTTCCAATACCATACTCCGTAATTAATTCACTAAACCACATTACAATCATTGCTCCAGTTGTTAGTGAAAGAACAATTTGTAAAGCTAATAATACATTCCAATTAAATAAAATAGTCTTCAAAAAAAGTGCAATTGTTATACTTTGAGTAAGTGCAAAACCAAAGCTAATATAACGTGTAATTTGGGTTATTTTTCTTCGGCCAGCATTCCCTTCTTCTTTTTGCAATTTTTGTAAATTTGGAAAAACACTAACAAGTAACTGCATTAAAATCGAAGAATTAATATAAGGGAAAATATTTAAAGTAAATAATCCAATAACAAATTTACCCCCACTTGAGAAAGTATTTAAAAATCCTCCAATTGCACTATTTTGAACAAAATTAGATAAATATTCTTGTTCAATTCCAGGAACAGGTACAAATGTTCCTATTCGAACAATTAATAATAAACTAATACTAATAAGTATTCGATTTAATAAAATATTTTGATTATCTTTCTTCTGGATTTCAGTACGCATTAATACCTTAATTCACTTTTAAATTATTTCATTTGACTTATATCAATATCACGCTTTTGTGAAACTTCTGCTGCGGTTGTTAAACTACCTAAAGCTACAATAGCTGCACGAGCGTTATTTAAAAGATTATTAGAACCTAATTGTTTAGCAATTACATTTTTAATCCCGGCAACTTCTAAAACAGTCCGAACTGCACCACCTGCAATAACACCAGAACCCTCAATAGAAGGTCGTAAAATAATTTTACAAGCTCCAAATTGTCCTGATACATTATGTGGTATACTTAATGATTTGGTAATTGTTACGGTTATTACATTTTTTGCCGCATCTGTTTTAGCTTTCTTAAACGCATTAATAACATCATCTGCCTTTGCAACACCAACACCAACTAATCCTTTTTCGTTACCAATCACAACAATTGCTCGGAAACTTAATTTTTTCCCACCTTTTGTAACTTTTGATACTCGACTAATTTGAATTAATCGTTCCACTAACTGTTTTTCAGATGATTTTTGATTACGTCGTGGATTTTTTTTTACTTTATTTACTTGTTTTAAATCAGTACTCATAAAGATCTATTAAACTTATAATTTTCAGATTATTAATTAAAATTGTAAGCCACTACTACGTGCACCATCAGCTAGGGCTTTTACACGACCATGATATAGATAAGAACCTCGATCAAAGACGATTTTTATTATATTTTTTTCTAAACTACGCTCTCCAAGTTTTATTCCTACAAGTTTAGAAGCATCGCATGTTCGTCCATGCTTTAATTCTGATTTAATTTCTGCATCTAAAGTTGAGCATGAAACTAATGTAGTAGAATTTACATCATCTATTATTTGAGCATAAATATGTTGATGAGATCGAAACACTGATAACCTTGGTTTGTCTGAAGTTCCTTTTACTAAGCCTCTTAATCCTTCACGTTTACGGATTTTTTTCTTAAATAATTTCATATAATTTAATTATTTTTTACCAGATTTTCCTGCCTTTCTTAAGATGGTTTCATTTTCGTACTTAATTCCTTTTCCTTTATAAGGTTCTGGAACTCGCCATGCACGAATTTGTGAAGCAAATAATCCTAAGGCTTGTTTATCACACCCTGTTAAAATTATTTTAGTAGTTTTAATAATCTCAATTGAAATACCAGCTGGTATTTGCATTATTACTGGGTGACTGTATCCTAAACTTAGAGTAATTTGATCTTTTTGAGCAGCTGCCCGATAGCCTACACCATTTAATTCTAATGTTATTTTAAACTGTGACGAAACACCAATAACCATATTGTTGATTAAAGATCTATATAAACCATGTAATGATTTCGAAGATTTTGTTTCTTTTAGGATAACAATCTTTAAAACTCCAGTGTCTTCTTTAATGTCAAACTCTGCAGGAAGACTTGTTTTTAACTCGCCAAATTTTCCTTTCACAGTTATATCATTATTACTAATATTAACTTTTACCTCTGAAGGTACTTTAACCGGTAATTTTCCAATACGTGACATATAATTTTTTAGATTACCAAATATAACATAAAATTTCACCACCAATACCAAGTTTTTTTGCTTTTAAATTTGTCATAATCCCTTGTGATGTTGAAATAATGGCAATACCTAAATTTCCTAAAACTTTTGGTAGATTTTTTGAATCACAATATACCCGTAAACCAGGTTTACTAATTCTTTGTAATTTTGTAATGACTGGTTGACGATCTTTACCTTTATATTTTAAAGAAAGGAGAATATATTGAGCTTGATTTTTATTTTTTGCGTATTCTTCTGAATAAATTTCAAAATTATCTATATAACCTTCTTCTTTAAGAATCAAACATATTGCTAATGACATTTTCGTAACTGGAATCTGTACAATTTGATGTTTAATCATGTTTGCATTTCGAATTCTAGTTAACATGTCAGAAATAGTGTCAGTTACCACAAATTTTTCCTTTTGTTTTCAGTTTCGTTAGTCATTAAAAGGAAACCCAAATTCCTTCAATAAAGTTTTACTTTCAGCTTTAGTCTTAGCAGTCGTAACAATTGTAATATCAAATCCCCGGATTTGATCTACGTCATCATAATCGATTTCCGGGAAAATTAATTGTTCTTTTAAACCTAATGTAAAATTACCTTCCCGATCAAAACCTTTTGTCGAAATACCTCTAAAATCACGGATTTGCGGTAATGTTAAATTAATTAGTTTGTCTAGAAAAGAGTACATTTTTTCACTACGTAATGTTACTTTAATACCTAATTCTTGTTCTTGACGAATTTTAAAACCAGCAATCGCTTTTTTTGATAAGGTGATTATAGGCTTTTGACCTGTAATAACAGTGAATTCTTCAAGACTTTTTTTTAAAATATTATTATTTTGTGCTGCTAAACCTAATCCACGATTCAATTGAATTTTTACAATTTTGGGAACTTGTTGTGGATTTTTATAATTATGTTCAGTAATTAAGTTTGGCATTACTTTTTCTTTATATAATTCTTTTAATCGCTGACTCATAAAAAAAATTATTTTTAATTATTAATAAGTTTTACATTTGATTGGTGAATAGGTGCTTCTAACTGTTTAATTTCACCAATTTCACCTTTTTTAGTAGGCTTAAGATGTTTAAATTTAAAATTAATGCCTTTCACAATTACTTTTCCAGTTTTAGGATTTGTAGTTAAAACTTCACCAGTTTTATTCTTATCAAATCCGCTAATAATTTTTACGTTATCACCAGCTTTAATTGACATTGTTCTTAATTTCACCATTTATAATACCTCCGGAGCTAGTGAAACAATTTTAGAAAAGTTTTTATCACGAATCTCACGAGCAACAGGTCCGAAGATTCTTGTGCCTCGTGGATTACTATCTAAATTTACGAGAACAGCAGCGTTATCATCAAAGCGTATAAACATACCATCGTTTCTCCGAATACCTTTCGAAGTCCGGACAATAATTGCCCGTACAATGTCAGAACGTTTAACTGGCATATTTGGTATCGCTTCTTTCACTACTCCAATAATCGTATCACCTATTCGAGCAAATTTTTTATTTCCACCTAATACTCGGATACACATTATTTTTTTTGCACCTGTATTATCGGCTACGTCTAATACTGTTTGAGGATATATCATAAAAGTTTAATATTAATTAACTATAGATGATTTTGAAATAATTTTTTCTAGTGTCCAACGTTTGCGACGACTTAAAGGTCGACACTCTTTTATTAAAATTTGATCGCCGATGTTACAATCATTATTCTCATCATGAACTACATACTTTTTTGTACGAATCATAGTTTTCGAATAAATAGGGTGAGGAAATCGACTTTCAACATTTACAACAAGCGTTTTTTGCATTTTATTGCTGACAACAATGCCAATTCTTTCTTTTACAGCCATTTTAAATTTGTTAAATGAGAACTATTTATCTTTGATTTATTACAATAGATTAATTTCCATTGTAATCTTTACTATAAATTAAAGGAATGCACATTAATTAACAATTTTATCTGAAGTTATTATTTAAATAAATTTGATTAACTTAGGTCCTCTATTTTTATAATTTCGAAATAAAAAACTTCTTATAATACTTTATTTTTGATAAGAAATTTTGTTTTAATTGGTAATTTATAACTAGCTAATTTCAGTGCCTGGCGAGCAACATGTTCTGGAACACCATCCATTTCAAATATGATTGTTCCTGGTTTAACTGTAGCTACCCAATAATCTACAGAACCTTTGCCTGCTCCCATTCTAGATTCGGCAGCACGAGCGGTTACGGTCTTATCTGGAAAAATTTTAATCCATAATTGACCACCACGTTTTGTATAACGTGTGATTGTTCGTCGTGTTGCTTCAATTTGACGTGATGTAATCCAGCTTGGCTCTAATGCTTGAAGTGCGTAGTTTCCAAATGCTATTGTATTATTTCTTGTTGCAATTCCTCGCATTCTTCCACGATGAAATTTTCTAAATTTTGTTCTTTTAGGACTTAACATAACAAAAAGATAAATGAAAATATATGTTTTTATGAATTAATTTACTAAAATTTCATTTTTAAATAACCAAACTTTAACACCTAAAATTCCATAAATAGTATTAGCTTCTTTGATTGCATAATCAATATCTGCCCTTAATGTTTGTAAAGGTACTCGACCTTCCCTTACCCACTCACTTCTAGCAATTTCTGCCCCATTTAAGCGACCAGAGACTTGAATTTTTATTCCTCGCGCAAAAACATATTTCATTTCTTCACGAATAGCTCTTTTAAACGCAACGCGCTTTTCAAGTTGTTCTACAATAGAATTTGCAACCAGAGACGCTTTTAATTTCTGTTGGCTTGGTTCTATTTCAACAATTTTAATAGTAATTTTTCTAGTATTTGGTAATTTTTTTTTTAAGATTTTTAGATAAATCTTCAATATTAGAACCATTTTGACCTACTAGAATTCCAGGTCTCGCTGTTTCAATCGTTAATTCAATTTGATCACCTTGACCGTTTCGACTGATTAAGATGTCAGAAATTTGTGACTCTTTAACAATTTTTTCTAAATGCATCCGAATCTTTGCATCTTCTTCTACAAAAATTGAATATTTGTTTAATTTACTAAACCAATTTGATTTATGATCTTGTGTAATACCTAATCTAAATCCTAATGGATGTGTCTTTTGACCCACAGAATTAATCCTTTTTTAAAAATACAATAGTTAATGTTTTCTAAAGTTTCGCTGTAACAACAATAGTAATATGACAAGTAGGTTTTAATATTTTAAATGCTCTACCTTGTGCACGTGGACGAATCCGTTTTAATTTTGGACCTTCATCTGCATAAGCTACATCAATAATTAATTTTTTTTTTTCAATTCCATAATTATTTTGAGCATTCGCAGCTGCTGAATGAACAACTTGCCAAATAGGTCCACAAGCACGATAAGGCATAAATTCTAATAACATTAATGCTTCTTGATATGAACGTCCGCGAATTTGATCTAAAATTCGTCTTACTTTGAATGGTGACATTCGAATATATTTTGCTTTTGCTTTTGCCGATTGCACTTCAGCCATAAAATATTTCCTTTAACGTTTTGACTTTCTATCAGTTTTAATGTGTGATCGGAAATTTCGTGTTGAAACAAATTCTCCTAATTTATGTCCTACTAATTGATCAGAAATAAAAACAGGGACATGTTGTTTCCCATTATAAACTGCAATTGTATGACCAACCATGTTAGGTAATATTGTTGAACTCCGCGACCAAGTTTTAATAACATCTTTTTTGCCTAATTCATTCATTTTATCAATCTTTTTTAATAAATGATAAGCAATAAAGGGTCCTTTTTTTATTGATCTTGACATCTTAAAAGTATCTTAATTAATTTATAATAATCTAACTTATATCCTACTTTATGAAATTCGACGTAGAATATAAGCATCACTTAGTTTTTTCTTCTGTCGTGTTTTCATTCCTAAAGCTGGTTTTCCCCATGGAGTTAAAGGTCTTGTTCTACCAATAGGAGCTCGACCTTCACCACCACCATGTGGATGATCACAAGGGTTCATTACAGAACCACGTACTGTTGGGCGTTTTCCAAGCCATCTCGTTCGACCTGCTTTACCGCTTCGGACTAGAAACGCATCGTTATTACTTACTTCCCCAATTGTCGCAAAACAATCTTTACGTATTAAACGTATTTCTTTTGATGGTAAACGTAAAGTAATATAATTCCCCTCTTTAGCTAAAATTTTAGCTGATGTTCCTGCTGCCCGAACAATTTGTCCACCACGGTTTGGAATTAATTCAACATTATGAACTGAAGTACCTAATGGAATTTCTTGTAAAGGTAAAGCATTACCAATACTTAATTCTGATCCAGAACCTGAACAAATTTTACTACCGACTGTTAAACTATTCGGATGTAAAATATAACGCTTTTCCCCATCTTCATAAGTTAATAAAGCTATTCGAGCATTCCGGTTTGGGTCATATTCAATAGCGCTGACCGTTGCAGAAATATTTCGCTTATTTCGATTAAAATCGATTATACGGTAAAGTTTTTTATGTCCTCCACCACGATGGCGAATCGTAATAACGCCTCGATTATTTCGCCCTTTTTTTCTGTGGTTACTTACTGTTAATTTTTTTTCAGGAGTACTTTTTGTAATTGTTTCAAATGCCGAAAGGGCTCTATTACGAGTTCCTGGTGTATATGCTTTATAAATACGAATGCTCATAAACTTTATCGAATTTTATGTTATTAATTTTCTGCAAATAAGTTTATTCTATCCCCTTCAGATAAAGTTATAATCGCTTTTTTATATTTTGATTTCCAACCAAGGTATTTACCTACTCGTCTTGTTTTTTTAGCAAGTTGAGAAGTATTTACTTTAATTACCTTTACACTATATAAAAGTTCGATAGCACTTTTTATTTCATCTTTATTGGATTTTGGATCAACAATAAAACTATATTGATTATTTTCAAGTAGTCGAGTTGTTTTATCCGTAATGAAAGGATTTTTGATAATTTCTTTATATTTATAGTCTTCTTGATTGTAATAAGTTAATGTCGATTTCGATTTATTCATGATAAATCTCCTTCATATAATTTAACGCTTTTGTTGTTATTACGATTTGCTTAGATTTTAATAAACTTAGAGTATTAAGATCCGAAACTGAAATTAATTCAATATTTTTGATATTTTTGCTTGCTAACAATAAAGCTTTTGTTTTTTGAGAAACAACAAACAAAGTTTTACAATCTAATTGAATCGAACAATTATTACAAAGAGTAGTAAATTCTTTTGTTTTTGGGTTCGTAAATTCTTCTTCTAAATTATTAATTAATAACACTTGATTTCGTTTACTATATAACAATGTTTGAAGAGCAATTCGACGTTCTTTTCTATTAACTTTATAATTAAAAGTTCTAGGTTTTGGGCCAAAAATAACACCACCACCTTTCCATAAAGGTGAACGATTTGAACCTGCACGTGCACGTCCAGTCCCTTTTTGACGCCAAGGTTTCCGTCCACCACCTCTAACTTCACTTCGTGTTTTTGTTGAAACCGTACCTTGTCGTAAATTTGTTTGATGTCTTAAAACATCTTTATGGATTAAGTAGTTTCCTGATTTTTCGAGAACGCATAATGTAATCGTTTCTTTATCAGTTAATGTTTGACCACCTGAATCCAGGACGTTATAGCTAACAGATTTTTGAACTGTCATAAGTTATATTATTATATTTATTATCTAGATTTCAGAAATATAATTATTTCGAAATAGTAATACTTAGTAAATTTCCAGGTTTACCTGGAACGGAACCTTTGACTACCAAAATATTCTCATCTTTGTTGACTTGTATAATTTTTAATTTTTTGGTGTTAGCCACTTTATTACCTAGTTGCCCAGCCATTTTTTTTCCTGGAAGTACCCGTCCAGGAGATGTACCCATACCAATTGAACCTGGAAGTCGGTGGTTTTTTGAACCATGAGATAATGGGCCACGAGTGAAATTATAACGTTTTTGAAGCCCTGAAAATCCTTTCCCGGAACTTTTACCTTTGATATCAATTAATTGACCAGAACTGAAATTTTCAGCCGTAATTAATTGACCTGTGCTGAAATTTTCAGGTTCATCGACATCAAATTCTTTCAGATATTTTAATGGTTGAATATTTGATTTTTGTAAATGGCCTAATTGAGATTGAGTTAAATTTTTTGGTAATGTATCAAAATAACCTAATTGAATAGCATTGTATCCATCTGTTAAATTTGTTTTTATTTGTGTAATAACACAAGGGCCAACTTTAATAACTCTAACGGGAACAATATTACCTAGTTCATCAAAAATTTGAGTCATTCCAATTTTATTACCTAATATGCCTACACACACGATATTTCTCCTGTTAAATTTATTAGCATTTTCTCAAATTTATATAAAAAATCTGATAATTTTAAAATCAATAAAACAATTCAAATTATTAAGTCTTAACAGATTAATATAGATTAATATTCGTTAATTTGTCCAGGTAGACCATTATTACAGGGTTAAAAAGTATAAATAAAAGATTTCTTTGAATTCGGATAATACTAAAATATTAAGCAAGCGATAATAGTGGTAGATATAAAAATATAAGGAAATTATTATGGGTAAAGTTGTAGGAATTGACTTAGGAACTACAAATTCAGTAGTGGCAATTTTAGAAGGTGGGCAACCAGTTGTAATTGCAAATGCGGAAGGTTTAAGAACAACACCGTCTATTGTAGCTTATACAAAAAAGGGTGAATTATTAGTAGGTCAAATAGCGAAACGCCAAGCAGTTATTAATCCTGAAAATACCTTTTTCTCAGCAAAACGATTCATTGGCTCAAAAGCAACAGAAATGCCTGAAGGTTCGAAACAATTACCATACAAGGTGGTAGAAGATGAAAAAGGAAATATTAAATTAGAATGCTCAAATTTAGGAAAAAATTTTAGTCCCGAAGAAATTTCAGCACAAGTACTTCGCAAACTAGTTAATGATGCTAGTACTTTCTTAGGACAAACAATTACAGAAGCGGTTATTACTGTTCCAGCATATTTCAATGATTCTCAACGTCAAGCAACAAAAGATGCAGGACGGATTGCTGGCTTAGATGTATTACGGATCATTAATGAACCTACGGCGGCTTCACTAGCATATGGTTTAGATAAGAATGTTAATGAAACTGTCTTAGTTTTTGATTTAGGCGGCGGAACATTCGACGTTTCAATATTAGAAGTAGGTGATGGTGTTTTTGAAGTGTTATCTACTTCAGGTGATACAAGTTTAGGCGGTGACGATTTTGATAAAATTATTGTTGACTGGCTTATGGCAGATTTTGAGGCAACAGAAGGTATTGACTTAAAACAAGATAGCCAAGCTTTACAACGTTTGACAGAAGCAGCTGAAAAAGCAAAAGTTGAATTATCAAGTGTTTTAGAAACGACTATTAATTTACCATTTATTACTGCTAATGAAACAGGTCCGAAGCACATACAAACAGAATTAACACGAGCAAAATTTGAAGATCTTTGTGATGATCTAATTCACAAATGTCGAATTCCTGTTGAAAACTCAATTCGTGATGCTCGAATAGATAAGTCAAAAATTGACCAGGTAGTTCTTGTTGGTGGTTCATCAAGAATTCCTGCAATACAAAAATTAGTAACAAGATTGACTGGTAAAGAACCAAATCAGACAGTGAACCCAGATGAAGTTGTAGCTGTTGGTGCTGCGATCCAAGGGGGAGTATTAGCTGGTGAAGTTAAAGATATTTTATTATTAGATGTTACTCCGTTATCACTTGGTGTAGAAACTTTAGGTGGAGTTATGACTAAGATTATTGCTCGAAATACAACAATTCCTACCAAAAAAGCTGAAACTTTCTCAACTGCTGTTGATAACCAAACGAATGTTGAAGTTCATGTTTTACAAGGTGAACGTGAATTCGCAACGGATAATAAAAGTTTAGGAAATTTCCGTTTAGATGGTATTCCATTAGCTCAACGTGGAGTACCACAAATTAAAGTAACTTTTGATATTGATGCAAATGGACTTCTATCAGTTAATGCTAAAGAACAAGGAACAGGACAAGAACAGTCTATTACTATTCAAGGTGCATCGACTTTAGATGAAAATGAAGTTCAAGAGATGATTAATAAAGCTGAACAATACGCACAAGAAGATAAAGAAAGACGAGAAAAAATAGATTTAAAAAATCAAGCGGATTCATTCTGTTATGAATCGGAAAAGCGTATCAATGAATTAGGAGATGCTATTGATAATGAACAAAAAGAAACGATTACCAGCCAAATTCAAGAACTTAGATCATTCATCAGTAATGAAGAATTTAATAATGAAGAATTAAAAACGAAGATGAATGAACTAAGTCAACTAATGGCACAATTTTCAAATACCGAAACAACAAGTAACGAAAATTCGGTAGAAGAAGTAGATTTTGTTGAAGAATAAAAAATAAATAAAATTTAAACGAATTTCTTATTCGTTTAAATTTTCAACCTCATCAACAATTATACATTCCGTTGTTAAAATCATACTAGCAATAGAAGCAGCATTTTGAAGTCCAGATCGTGTTACTTTTGCTGGGTCCACAATACCAAAATCATACATATTCCCAAAAGTATTTGTTGCTGCATTATAACCATATTCAAAATCTTGTTGTTGAACTTGTTCAACAACGACAGGCCCATTAATACCCGCGTTTTCTGCTATTCGTTTTAAAGGAGCGGTAACTGCGCGTGCGATAATTTGCGCACCGATAAATTCATCTTCCTTTAAATTCGTTTTTGCCCAAGTCATTACATTCTCAGATAAATGAGCTAAAGTTACACCCCCTCCAGGTACAATTCCTTCTTCTACTGCTGCGCGTGTTGCATTAATAGCGTCTTCTAAACGTAATTTTTTATCTTTCATTTCTGTTTCGGTTAATGCCCCTACTTTAATAACGGCTATACCACCAGATAATTTTGCAATTCGATCTTGGAATTTTTCTTTTTCATAACCAGTATCAGCACTATTAATCTGTTTCCGTAATTGTTCACAACGAATTTTAATTGCATCTTCTGTACCTTCCGCAATAATTGTTGTAGTATCTTTATTTACAATGACACGTCGTGCTTGACCCAATAAATCAATCTTAATATTATCTAATGTCAATCCTGCATCTTGGGTTATTAAAGTACCACCAGTTAAAATCGCAATATCTTGTAACATTAATTTACGTTGTTCGCCAAATCCGGGTGCACGAACTGCAACAACGTTTACAATTCCTCGTAATTTATTTAAAATTAATGTTGCTAATGCCTCTTTCTCAACATTATCAGCAAAAATGACCAAAGGTCGCTTTGTTTTAGTAACTTGTTCTAAAATCGGTAATAAATCTTGTTGAACTAAAGTAATTTTTTTATCAGTTAGTAAAATAAGTGGATTTTCATAACAAACTTCCATTTTGTCTGTGTCTGTTATGAAATACGGAGAAATAAAACCTTTTTCTAATTTCATTCCTTCAGTAATTTCTAATTCTGTCGAAATACCTTTACCTTCTTCTAAAGAAATAATACCTTCTTTACCTACTTTATCTAATGCATCTGCAATTAGCGATCCTATAAAACTATCATTACCTGAAGAAATTGAGGCAACTTGTTGAATAGAAGTAATATCTTCAACAGGTTCTGCAAATTCATTAATTTGTGCAACTAAATACTGAGTTGCTTTTTCAATACCTAATTTTAATGAAATAGGATTGGCTCCTGCAGCAACATTTTTTAATCCTTCTTTTACAATTGCATAAGCCAGTACTGTAGCTGTGGTAGTACCATCACCGGCTACATCATTTGTTTTTGCAGCTGCTTGACGGATTAATGAAACCCCAGTATTTTCAATATGATCTTTTAATACAATTTCTCGTGCAATAGTAACTCCATCATTTACAATCTGCGGAGATCCATAAGATTTCTCCAAAACTACATTTCTTCCTTTTGGTCCTAATGTTACTGATACGGCTTCAACCATAATTTCCATGCCACGCTCTAACGCACGGCGTGCATTGTCTTGATATAAAATTTTTTTTGCCATAATATTGATCAATCAATTAATTAATGTCTATAAATAAGATTTAACAAATCTTTATTAAATATAGAGTAGAGGATATAAATATTTTTCGACAACCCGAATCTTTCATAAAATAAAAATTTTTAATTTTTAATTAAAAGCTTTACTATATACTATTGTTACAGTTACTATTGGATTAGTAATAAAAAATTTTGGGCTTGTAGCTCAGTGGACTAGAGCACGTGGCTACGAACTACGGTGTCAGGGGTTCGAATCCCTTCTTGCCCAATATTTACTAATAAAACTACTTTTTATGGGGTGTCGCCAAGTGGTAAGGCTGTGGACTTTGACTCCGCCATTCGTAGGTTCGAATCCTGCCACCCCAGTTTCTTGAAAACTCACGTTTGTTAAATTCTTTATTCTTATGAAATAAAGTATACTAATAAATTAATATATTTAACTAACTTAATTTATGAATGGTAAAATACAATTTATTAAAGGATTGGACGAAAAGATTTTACCTGATATTCGATTGACACGTTCAAGAGATGGTAGTACGGGAACAGCTACCTTTCGTTTTAAAAATCCTAATATTTTAGATAAAAGTACAGCAAAAGAAGGTGAAATTACTGGTATGTACTTAGTTGACGAAGAAGGTACGTTAGAAACGAAAGATGTAAATGCAAGATTTGTAAATGGAAAACCAGAAGCTATTGAGTCTGTTTATATAATGAAAAGTCCTGAAGCATGGGACCGATTTATGAGATTTATGGAACGCTATGGAGAAAGTAAGGGGTTGGTTTTTACGAAAGCTAATTAATTTTTGAAAACATATTCATTTATTAAAAAATATTAATAGGATTACCCCAATATACTAAATAAAAAATGAATATGGGTAGATTTTAAATTCAAACATGTGATTAAATTAATTACTGTTTCAAAGAGAAAGCAATTATTTAATTGATTAATAAAACTTCATTTTATCTACAAAAAGTTTTGGTTTAAAATTATATAGGTTAGAAAAAATTGGTTGTAATCCTATAAAATATATAGAATTATCCACCACCTACAATAGTAATAACCTCAATTTTGTCAGATGATTTAATAATGGTCGTTGACCATTTTTTTTCATGACAAATATAATTGTTATATTCAATTATAAACAAGGTCGAATTATAATTAAAGTATTTTAGTAGATCAGAAATTGTAATTGAAGTATTTGTTGAATACTTATTACCGTTTAGAAAAAAAATATTTTGAATCATCACTTAATTATTTTGAACTTTAAAAATTTATTGACTAGACTTACACTAATCTAAAATGATATTATCATAGATATATGTATATATACAGGCGGGCGTGGCCAAGTGGTTAAGGCAGCGGGTTGTGGTTCCGCCATTCGCCGGTTCAAGTCCGGTCGCTCGCCCTCTTAGATATTTTATTACTTTTATTCAATAACTAACTAAACTTTAATAATTATTATGTCTCGATATCGCGGTCCAAAAATACGAATTATTCGTCGATTAGGTAATTTACCTGGTTTAACACAAACAACAGTCAGCAATTTAACTAAACGTAAAAACCCTCCTGGTCAGCATGGACAAGCAAAAAAAAAGCCTAGTGAGTATGGTTTGCGATTAGAAGAAAAACAGAAACTTAAATTTAATTATGGTATTACTGAAAAACAGTTATACCAATATATTAAAGAAGCAAGAAGACGAGAAGGAATTACAGGTTTAATTCTATTGCAATTACTAGAAATGCGTCTAGATAGTATTTGTTTCGCCTTGGGTTTCGCACCGAGTCTCCCTGCTGCTCGTCAATTAGTTAATCACGGACATATTATTGTGAATGGTAGGGTAGTAGATATTCCGAGTTTCCAATGTCGTATAGGTGATAAAATAACAATTAAAGCAAGAACAAGTTCAAAAAAACTCGTTGAGAATAACTTGAAAAGCTCTAATTCAAATAAATTACCAAACCATTTTAGTTACGACGAATCTAGTAATATAGCTACAATTACAAGTTACTGTAGTCGTGAAGATGTTTTATTAGAATTAAATGATCTTCTTGTTATTGAGTATTATTCACGTCGTTAAATATTATTGAAAGTTTATTAATGGATTATCTCGTTTCAATCTGTTTCCATTAATAACTTTTACTTAAAAATTTTATAATTATAACTATAACTTTATTTAAATTAATTAAATTTCTACAATATTTTATTTAAAGAATAATAGATTAAAGAAAAAATTAGGCCCAGTAGGAATCGAACCTACATTGGAAACTTAGAAGGTTTCTGTCCTATCCGTTAGACGATAAGCCCATAAATGTATACTTAATTACGATAGAATTATTATTAAATAATTAGAACTAATCTATAATTCAATTATTTTAAACTTTTTGCTGGGTAATACAGGATTTGAACCTGTGACCTTCTGCTTGTAAGGCAGACACTCTACCGCTGAGTTAATCACCCTCACTAAATAATTATATCCAATGCACTACTTTTCGTCAATATGTTCCAATTCGTAAAAAATTCTAATCTAAAATTTCGCTATAAATACTAAATTTTCTACACTGAGATCTTATGAAAATTTTATTATTATCATAAGAATATAAATTTGGGACTAGACAAAAAATTACATTACATGTAATAATTGTATTAGTCCGGGATATAGCGCAGCTTGGTAGCGCATCTGCTTTGGGAGCAGAGGGTCGCAGGTTCAAATCCTGCTATCCCGATTTGTCATTTCGTAATTTAATGGTTTTTTCCACTATAAAATTAATTACTCATTACAAAAATAGAATGAGTAATTAAATCATTCATAAGAAGTTAAAAAATTACGCTGGTGGTTGCTCGTCAAAAACGTAATCTACTGCTTCTTGAACAGTAGAAATCTTTGAGGCAGCATCATCTGAAATTTCTACACCAAATTCCTCTTCGAATTTCATTACTAATTCTACTACATCTAATGAATCTGCACCTAATTCTGTAGAAAAATTTGCATCCTGTTTAATATCGCCAGCTTCTAATCCTAATTGGTCAGCTACAATTTCTCGAACTGTTGCAAGAATCTCATCTTTTGATAACATAATATTTTTAATTCCTTCAAACAATAATCATTCTTAAATTTATAAGAACTAATTATATTGTAACATATAATTTATGATTTGTGTTATTTGAGGTACAGTACTAAATGTTAATGTATATATTTTAATGTTGTAGCGAGTAGCAATTTTCCTTAATTTTAAATTCTGTTTCAAAGGCTTTTTTATCGAAAATATTGCATTTGCCATTTTAATTTCTCGTGTAAAAATAAGCTCAAATCCCAATTGACTGGAAATTTTTTTAATCTTATTTTTTGATACACAATATGAATAAAAAATGAATTGCTTTTTATTATTCTCACTAAAATATTTTGAACCAAATGATAATTTGGTGGATTTCTTTTTCCATTTATTTAAAATTAATTTTTTATTAAATGTTAATAACTTCTGACTTGAAATATTGTAATAATGAATTTTTATGCTATTTCTAGGATTTAATTTTCGTACTTGTACAATAGGTGGAGACTTTTGTAATAATAAATCAACAGAATTTTGTATATTTTGATATATTATCCAAGATTTCTGTTGGTTTATTTCTATTGCTAATTCAAATGCTGGATAAGCTTTACGTTCTAAAATACTTTTTTGGCTACTTCTACGCTTCGCTTCTTCATCACTTAAAGTAACATACTGAATTCCACCAATTAAATCTACTAAAAGAGGATTTTTTATTAAATTTTCTAAACAATTACCATGTGCTGTTCCAATTAACTGAACACCACGTTCTGCAATCGTTCGTGCAGCAAGAGCTTCTAATTCAGTTCCAATTTCGTCAATAATAATTACTTCAGGCATATGATTCTCTACCGCTTCTATCATTATTTGATGTTGTTGCTTAGTTTTAGAGACTTGCATTCGTCGAGCTTGCCCAATTGCAAAATGAGGAATATCACTATCACCAGCAATTTCATTTGAAGTATCGATTATGATAACGCGTTTTTGCATTTCGTCAGCTAAAACACGAGCCATTTCTCGTATCAAGGTAGTTTTTCCTACACCAGGTTTCCCTAAAATTAATATTGATTGTTCTGATTCTAATAAGTCTCGAATAACAGAAATTGTTCCAAATATAGCACGTCCCACCCTACAGGTTAATCCAGTAATAATTGATTGACGATTTCGAATACAACTAATACGATGAAGAGTTCGATCAATTCCTGCTCGATTATCATTACTAAATTGACCAATACGTTTTATTATGTAATCTAAATCCTGCCATGATATTATTTTCTGAGATAAATATTCTGAATGATAACGAAATCGAGCTTCAGGCCTACGTCCTAAATCTAGTACGATTTCAATTAATTCAGCTTTATTAGCGTGATAATGTAAATTTTCTCTAATAAAAAAAGGTAAGTTATTTATTAATTTATCTAAATCGTTATCCATATTACATTTTAAGAGTGTATGATTTATAGTCTTTAACGTTATTAATATTATAGTTTTAAAAATTCCTAGAAATTTTTAAAATATCCAAAAGATAAGTTATAATTATATTATGAAAACTTATATTTAATCATTATTAAGACAAAGGATGATTTTTTGATTATGAGAGTTTCATAGATTTTGTCTCCCTAAAGGAGAAACTCAATGGCAATAAGCTCACCTGAGCGTCAGACAAAAACTGTACAAGTTTTAGTTGAGAAAGACGCTGTCGAAACTAGTTTCGCAAAATGGGCGCAACCAGGACATTTCTCAAGAACCTTAGCTAAAGGTCCAAAAACAACTACATGGATTTGGAACTTACATGCAGATGCACATGATTTCGATAGTCAAACAAGTTCGTTAGAAGAAGTTTCACGAAAAATTTTCAGTGCTCATTTCGGTCAATTAGCCATTATATTCTTATGGATAAGTGGCATGCACTTTCATGGAGCGTATTTCTCTAACTATTCTGCTTGGTTAAATGACCCAATCACAATTAAGCAAAGTTCACAAGTTGTTTGGCCAATTGTAGGTCAAGAAATTTTAAATGCCGATGTTGGCGGAAATTTCCAAGGTGTACAAACTACATCTGGTTGGTTCCAAATGTGGCGTGCAGAAGGTATCACTAGTGAAGTGGAACTTTATTGGATTGCAGTCGGTGGTTTAATCATGTCTAGTATCATGCTATTCGCAGGTTGGTTCCACTATCATAAAGCAGCTCCAAAATTAGAATGGTTCCAAAATGCTGAATCTATGATGAATCATCATTTAGCGGGATTATTAGGATTAGGTTGTTTATCATGGTCCGGTCATCAGATTCACATTGCATCACCAATTAATAAATTGTTAGATGCAGGTGTAGCACCACAGGAAATTCCATTACCACATGAATTCTTAATTAATCGAGAATTAATGAGCCAATTATATCCAAGTTTTAGTAAAGGCTTAGCTCCTTTCTTTAGTGGACATTGGGGTGAATATTCTGATTTCTTAACGTTTAAAGGTGGCCTAAATCCTGTAACAGGTGGATTATGGTTAACTGATATTGCACATCACCATCTTGCATTAGCTGTATTATTCATTATTGCTGGTCATATGTACCGAACTAATTGGGGTATCGGTCACAGCATGAAAGAAATATTAGAAGCTCATAAAGGACCTTTTACTGGTGAAGGTCATAAAGGATTATACGAAGTTTTAACAACTTCATGGCATGCTCAGTTAGCAATTAACTTAGCAATGATGGGTTCATTAAGTATAATTGTTGCTCATCATATGTATGCAATGCCTCCATACCCTTATATTGCAACTGATTACGCTACTCAACTATGTTTATTTACTCATCACATGTGGATTGGTGGATTTTGTGTAGTTGGTGGTGCAGCACACGGTGCAATTTTCATGGTTCGAGATTATACGCCAGCAAATAATTATAACAATTTGCTTGATCGAGTTTTAAGACATAGAGATTCGATTATTTCACATTTAAATTGGGTTTGTATTTTCTTAGGTACTCATGCATTTGGATTCTACATCCATAATGATACAATGCGTGCATTAGGAAGACCTCAAGATATGTTTTCAGATAAAGCTATTCAGCTACAACCAATTTTTGCTCAATGGATACAAAATATTCATTTATTAGCACCTGGAACAACTGCTCCAAATGCTTTAGCAACAACTAGTTATGCATTTGGTGGTGACGTTGTAGGTGTTGGTGGAAAAATTGCAATGATGCCTATCAAATTAGGTACTGCTGATTTTATGGTACATCATATTCATGCATTTACAATTCATGTTACTGTACTAATTCTACTTAAAGGTGTTTTATACGCACGTAGTTCTAAATTAATTCCTGATAAGGCTAATTTAGGATTCCGTTTCCCTTGTGATGGTCCGGGACGTGGTGGTACTTGTCAAAGTTCAAGTTGGGATCACGTGTTCCTAGGTTTATTCTGGATGTATAATTGTATTTCTGTAACTATTTTCCACTTTAGCTGGAAAATGCAATCAGATGTTTGGGGATCAATTACACCAGATGGTGCAGTTGCACATGTTACCGGCGGTAACTTTGGTGCTAGTGCACTTACAATTAATGGCTGGCTACGTGATTTCTTATGGTCACAGGCTTCACAGGTAATTCAATCATATGGTTCAGCACTATCTGCTTATGGTTTAATTTTCTTAGGGGCACATTTCATTTGGGCATTTAGTTTAATGTTCTTATTTAGTGGACGTGGCTACTGGCAAGAATTAATTGAATCTATTGTTTGGGCACATAACAAATTAAATTTTGCTCCGACAATTCAACCTAGAGCGTTAAGTATTACTCAAGGACGTGCTGTTGGTTTAGCACATTACTTATTGGGTGGTATAGGAACAACATGGGCATTCTTCATAGCAAGATCGATTTCTATTGGATAAAATATAGAGAGGTATAGAATATTATGGCAACTAAATTTCCAAAATTTAGCCAAGCCCTTGCTCAAGATCCAGCAACAAGAAGAATTTGGTACGGTATAGCGACAGCACATGATTTAGAAGCACATGATGGAATGACTGAAGAAAACTTATATCAAAAGATATTTGCTTCGCACTTTGGTCATTTAGCTATTATCTTCCTTTGGACTGCAGGAAACTTATTCCACGTTGCGTGGCAAGGTAATTTCGAACAATGGGTTGTTAACCCTTTAAAAACAAAACCAATTGCGCATGCTATTTGGGATCCGCATTTTGGTGAATCAGCATTAAAAGCTTTTAGTAAAGGTAATGCTTACCCTGTCAATTATGCATTTTCAGGAGTTTACCAGTGGTGGTACACAATTGGTTTCAGAACAAATCAAGAATTATATCAAGGATCTATAGGATTACTTCTATTATCCGCAGCCTTATTATTTGCAGGTTGGTTACATTTACAACCTAAATTCCGTCCTAGTTTATCGTGGTTTAAAAATAACGAATCACGTTTAAACCATCATCTATCAGGTTTATTAGGTGTAAGTTCATTAGCATGGACAGGACATATTGTACATATCGCTATTCCTGCATCGCGTGGACAAATTGTTCGTTGGAATAATTTTTTAACAACACCACCGCACCCAGCAGGTTTACAACCTTTCTTCAGTGGTAATTGGACTGTTTACGCAGAAAATCCAGATACAAGTAAACATGTTTATGGTACTGCAGAAGGTGCAGGTACAGCTATCTTAACCTTCTTAGGTGGATTTCATCCACAAACTCAGTCATTATGGTTAAGTGATATAGCACATCATCAATTAGCAATTGCTGTAGTATTTATTATTGCAGGTCATATGTATCGTACCAATTTTGGTATTGGTCATAATATGAAAGAAATTCTTGATGCACATCGTCCTCCTGGTGGAAGACTTGGTAACGGACACGTTGGTTTATTTGAAACCATTACTAATTCGTTACATATGCAATTAGGTTTAGCATTAGCATGTTTAGGCGTTGCAACATCTTTAACGGCTCAACATATGTATGCATTAACACCTTATGCATTTTTATCAAAAGATTTCACCACAGAAGCAGCACTTTATACACATCATCAATATATTGCTGGTTTCTTAATGGTTGGTGCTTTTGCACACGGTGCAATTTTCTTTGTACGTGATTACGATCCAGAATTAAATAAGAATAATGTTTTAGCACGTATGCTAGAACATAAAGAAGCTATTATTTCACACCTAAGTTGGGCATCATTATTTTTAGGATTCCACACGTTAGGGTTATATATTCACAACGATACAGTTGTAGCTTTTGGTCAACCAGAAAAACAAATATTATTTGAACCTGTTTTTGCTGAATATATTCAAGCTGCTTCTGGAAAAGCTATTTACGGCTTTAGCGTTTTACTTTCTTCTGCTGATAGTCCTGCTACAGTTGCAGGTAACCAGGTTTGGTTACCTGGATGGTTAGAAGCAATTAACAGTGGCAAAAATGATCTATTCTTAAAAATTGGTCCTGGTGATTTCTTAGTACACCATGCGATTGCATTAGGTTTACATGTAACAACATTAATTTTAGTTAAAGGCGCTTTAGATGCCCGTGGTTCAAAATTAATGCCAGATAAAAAAGACTTTGGATATAGCTTCCCTTGTGATGGTCCTGGTCGTGGAGGTACATGTGATATTTCTGCTTGGGATGCTTTCTATCTAGCAATGTTCTGGATGTTAAATACAATTGGTTGGACAACATTCTATTGGCATTGGAAACATATGACAATTTGGGGTGGTAATCCAGGCATGTTTAATGAATCTTCCAATTATATTATGGGTTGGTTAAGAGATTACTTATGGTTAAATTCATCACCATTAATTAATGGTTATAATGCATTTGGTATGAACAATTTAGCGGTTTGGTCATGGATGTTCTTATTTGCACATCTAATTTGGGCTACCGGTTTTATGTTCTTAATTTCTTGGCGTGGTTACTGGCAAGAATTAATTGAAACTTTAGTGTGGGCTCATGAGAGAACACCTTTAGCTAATTTAATTCGCTGGCGTGATAAACCAGTAGCACTTTCGATTGTTCAAGCTCGGTTAGTTGGTTTAGTACATTTCAGTGTAGGTTATATTTTAACTTATGCTGCTTTTGTAATTGCATCAACTTCAGGTAAGTATGGTTAATCGTATATTTTATTAGCAAACAATAAATAGTTTGCTAATAAAATAAATTAAGTAAAAATATTTTATATTTCAGTTGGTAATTTACATAAATAGAGTAAAAAATAATTAAAATTAGTAAACTAGGTGGACCATTTCGATCAACAACAATCTTTCGATCCTGACATGAAAGTTTCCTTTCATCCGGCTCTCGGTCTAAAACCCAACTACGGAAAGCTATTTATTTATGGACACGGAATTTTTTAAGCGACTCTTCTGAATGTGAGAATGTTTATGAAGCGCTTGTAGGTTTTCATACCTGTTAGATCCACCTTTCTTTCTTTGTAGTATAGGATCAACTTCAATATAATCCATTAGCATGAAGCTAGCACCGCATATACTAAACCACCCTTTTTGTATTTGAATTAATTTAGAAATTTTGTGGTTAGACCCAGAATATTTTTCTGTCCTTTGTGAACAATATAGGTAATTGCCATCATATGGTAACGCCTTACCTTTAATTTTTACATATTGTTGAGAGTTAACCCAGACCATTTTTGGTAAAAAGTTTTCTTTGACCTTATCCCCATTGATTGGAGTTTTCCCATATAACACCCAATTATTTGCATAGTTTTTACCTTGAAAACGGCAGGTTTTTCCTTCTGGGAAATACTTTTGTTTTGGTTGATCCAAGTTATATAAATAACTTACACCTTTAAGGCTAACTGCAAGCTCCTATAAATGGGGCTCGTTGAGGGTTCTGGTGTGATCGTAAATCCGCAAGCTCAAGCGGACACTATGCAGGCAACGCGTTTACTTCCTGTAGATGTATAACAAGATTTTGCTACACCAGCATAAAACATTGCGACTGCCTTTGGGGATTTTAATCCTTCTGACAAGGCTGTACCTACTGCTACTACTGTAACGACAGTAGCAATTGGGACTATTAGGGAAGGCATTAAAAAAAACCGCCAATAAATCCTAGTATAAAGTCACCAAGAAGTTTAAACATAATTCTCTTTTTATTAATATTTTGATTTTTATCTTGTGTATTTTTTATTAAAATGAAAAAGATTCTTTCCAAACGGGTTGCACAATTAAACATGTAATATGATTACATGTTTAATTGTAGGTAAAAATTGACAAAAATAAGATTTTAGTAGTAAATCTTACCGCCACCCCATTTTTCTGTAAGAATTTTTGGAGATAACATAATATGACCTGCAATAGCTTCTAAATCCTCATCGGTTAATGAACGCATACGTGGATAAATATCCGCACTTTTAATACTTGGATGAGTTTCTGCTATAGACTCTAAACCATCATATGTTGTTGGATTCTTTAAGTAATCAATTATTGATTCTACATTATCACGACGTGGAGTCGCTAGACTTAATGCTTCAGGATCTAAACCTACGTTAGGGTTTGTTTTGGTAATACCGCCGACATGACATGCCCCACAAGTGGCATTAAATAGACGTTTACCCCGTTTAACTTGTTCTTGTGTTAATACAACTGTTTTACCACTAGAATCTGCAGTAATTGTTCTTGTGGCATCATCTAAATCAATAGCAAATACATTACTTATCGAAATAGTAAAAATACAAACAAATGAAATTAATAGACTTGTAAAATGTTTTTTTGACATAAGTAAAAAATTTATTTCTAAAATTGAAACCAAGAAGATTAAGAAATATCAAGAATTATTTTTATTTTCGATTGACTATAATCTTATAAAAATGCTGATAGTAAAATTTATATTACTTATAAATTTTTCTATCTAATTTGACTATTAGATACGATTAATTCGATCACTTTTACTAATAATAACTAACGCAACGCCAATAGCTATTACAACGAAGCCACCGGCAGCTAAACTTGCAATAAAACTTGCTAATGATGGTGTCATTTTTGACTCCTTTTTTATTTTAACTAAAAATTGTAGAGTTAACTACATTAATACCATTAATATGTGAATTAAATAATGGTACTATAATCCTATTATATAATATTATATAAGACTATCGAAATAAATTCGTACTTCAATTAAAAATTTTTTTGGTTTTCATTTTCTTTTGTAATTTGGAATAGAATATTAAATCTAAAACTAAAACTTCATTTTTAACTATTTAATTGAAGTTGTTATTGACTTTTGTTCTTAAGTTTTGCACCATTAAACTACAAATAAGTTAGGAATAATAATAATAAAATTAAGAAGCATGTAGCTCAGTGGATAGAGCATCAGATTCCGATTCTGAGAGTCGGGGGTTCGATTCCCTTCATGCTTAAAAAGTTAAAAATATACGGGGCTGTCTTGGTTTCGACATTTATAATTTTTTAATGAATGATGCAGGTCGAAGTTTCTAATCTTCGTAAAAAAATTAAAATTTAAAATAACTGCAAATAATATATTTTCGTTTAATCGTAATACTTTAAGCTTCGCTTAATTATTACCAATATTCATATTCTGTTATTAAAATCTGATCTTTGCATTATACGTAAGAATAATTAGAGTTTAAGATTTTAGACATTTTAAAATTTCTTATTTCGCTATCACTCGACTTTTGTTTAGTTATAGTTTAGGTTAATAAATATGTTTTTCTTTCCGTTCAATTTTTTGAACTAGACCTGTGAATGAATTCGTTAAAAAATTTTAGATGGACGTGGGTTCAATTCCCATCAGCTCCATAATAGCATTCGTGGCCGAGTGGTTGAAGGCACCGGACTCATAATCCGTTTTCCTCTGGAACGTCACTGGTTCGAACCCAGTCGGATGCATAGAATTTAAAAACTTTTCAGATATTGCTTTTTACTCATTATAATAATACTATTATAGATAATGATATATTTTGACTTAAACTATAAAAACTAATATAAATTAAAACTATAAGCTATGGCTACTATAAATAAACAAAAGTACCTTAACGATTTACAAAACCAATATTTAAAAACTAATCTACCTAAGATTCAAATCGGAGATGGTATAAAATTAGGGATTAAAATTATTGAAGGAAATAAAGAACGTATTCAGTTTTATGAAGGAACCGTTATTGCAAGAAAAAATTCTTCAATTAATACAACAATTACAGTTCGGAAAGTTTTTCAAAATATAGGTGTAGAACGGATTTTTTTAATTCATTCTCCAAAAGTAAATTCGATTGAAATTCTCAAATCAGCAAAAGTTCGTAGATCTAAGCTGTATTATCTGAGAAACAGAAGAGGAAAAGCAAGTAGATTAAAGCAACGATTTAATTAACTAATTAATAAAAGTGTATTTAGCTCCTTTAGTACTTATTAAATGATTACAATAGATGTTAGGAAAATATTAATGAACTAGCTATCTTTTTATTATCAAATTATATAAAGGTTTTCATATGGCATCATATAATGTAACATTAGAATCTACAGAACATGATATTAATACAGTAATAGAATGCCCTGACGACACATTTGTTTTAGATATAGCAGAAGAACAAGGTATCGATTTACCATACTCTTGCCGTGCAGGTGCTTGTTCAACTTGTGCTGGTAAAGTATTAGAAGGTGAAATCGATCAATCAGAGCAAACATTTTTAGATGAAGATCAAATGGCAGAAGGCTTCATTTTAACATGTGTTACATATGCAAAATCAGACTGTAAGATCTTAGTGCACCAAGAAGATGAATTATATTAATTAATTTATATATAAAATAAAAAATCTTAGAAAGCTTTAGCAATTATAGACTAAAGCTTTTTTAAGATTAGAAATTAAGTTCAGCTGCTTGAACTTTTTCAAATTGTTTTTTCTTTAAAATTAAAGTTACTTGTGTTAGTAATACAAGGAAACAGAATCCTACATATCCAAGAATACGGCCTGAATTTTGAAGAACAATTTCTGATTCTTCTTGTCCAAATCCACCAACATTTGGATCCATATTTAAAGGCTGTTCTGCCTTAACGATTTGCCCTTGTTTTACGAGTAGCACTAAACCTTTAGGAATAATCTGAGTGGTTTTATTACCTTCAGCATTAATAATTTTAATATTTGCTTCTCCTTTTTCACCAGTAACAATTTCTGCAACTTGACCACTCTGAAGAGCACCAAAAGCATTCATGTTACTTTTTTCACCTGTCGGGTAAACCTGACCACGACCACGGTTACCACCAGCGTATAAAGGATAAGTTAGATATTTAATATCTGAATCTTTTTCTGGATCAGGCGCAACAACAGGGAAAATTAGCTCTTGATGTGTTTTTCCTGCAATTGGTCCTACAACTAAAATGTTGTCGAATTCAGAACTGTAAGGAGAAATAAAAACACCCTTATTTTTTGCTTTTAATTCAGCCGAAATTTGGCTTTTAGCAGCTAATTTAAATCCCTTCGGTAAAATTACAATTCCACCAACATTTAAATCAGCGGCTTTACCATTTGCTCCAATTTGTTTACGACTTCGATCGTATGGTACTTTTAACTCAACTTCAAAAACTGAATTGGGAAGAACAGCTTGTGGAGCTTCGATTTCAATAGCTTTTTGATTTAAGTGACAATTCGCGCACGCTAACTTACCATTAGCAGCACGTGGGTTTGCATAACCTTGTTGTGCAAACACAGGGTATGCGTTAGAATTTTCGAGACAAAAACCTAATAAACTTATAGCAATCGTTAAATTAAATAAAATACTTTTAAAAAACTTGTTAGTTGCCATGAATATAATACTTTTTAAGTATGTTTAATATGTTAATTTTTTATTAATAACAAAATGCCTGCGCCTGAAAAATATAATATTAATATTGCTATTGAAAGTAAGATCTGTGTAAGAGGATCAGTTGATGGTGTTAAAATTGCTCCCACAATTGTTGAACCTAATATAACATATCGCCATGAACCTAACATTTGATTGACTGTTACAATATTAAGAACACCGAGTAATATTTGAATGATCGGAATTTGAAAAGCTATACCAGTACTATAAAATAAAACTAATATAAATTCAAAATATTGATCAAAAGACCATAAGGGTTCAATTACTTCATCACTATACTTCAAAAAGAAATTTAAAGCAGCGGGGATTAGAACATAATATGAAAACAGGAGTCCTAAGCCAAATAAAACTAGTGCACCTACTAATAATGGAAATATTATCTTCTTTTCATTTTCAGTTAAACCTGGAAGTAAAAATAATAAAAGTTGACTTAATATGAAAGGACTACTGAAAAATATTCCCGTATAAAAAGAAATTTTTACTGTCGAAACGAAATATTCACCTGGTGACAGTTGAAAAAATTTAACGTTCGTGACAGGTAACTCTAATATTTTAACTAAAAATTTAACTTCAAAGAAAGCTGCACATGTTAATAATAAAATTATCCAGAACACTTGAAAACTACGCTGTCGTAATTCTTCAACATGTTCTGAAAACGGTAATTCTAAGGTTAATTTATAATTTTCCTTAAAATTGAAATCGGAACTTGTTATCATATCGATATCTTAGACCTAAATACTTATTTATATAATTTAGATTAAATGTGTTTAAATAATACTATACACACAATATTTCTAAATTACATAAATAATTTTTCCGGATTTCAAAAAAATTTAAAAATTTTAAAATTTATGAAATGAAATTAATACCTTCAATTAATGCAGTTAATCGCTTTACTTCAAGTGCTGCAGCAATTTTATCTTCACTAGCTTCAGCAGTCTCTAATTTTAGAGTAGCTTGTTCTAATTCTTTATTTGCTTCACTTAAATTAACACCATTAAGCTCTTGAACTTCTGGTACTAATACAGTAATTAAATCTTGATCGATTTGAGCAACTCCACCTAATAATAGAATCGGAGTCCATTTTGTTCCCATTCGGATTTTTAGTAAGCCAATATCTAAGGCTGTAACTAATGAGATATGTCCTTCTAAAATACCTATCTTTCCTGTTAATGAGGGAATTAGAATTTCTTCTGCTTCCGTCGAGCAAACTGTTCGAGTAGGAGTAATAACACGGATGTTCATTGCCATTTTTAATTTACTCCTTTATTTTAGAGTTTCTGCTTTTTCAATAGCTTCATCAATATTTCCTACAAGATAGAAAGATTGTTCAGGTAAAGAATCTAGTTCACCCGCGAAAATCATAGTGAAACCTTTAATAGTCTCTTCTAAACTTACATATTTACCAGGTGAACCTGTGAAAATTTCAGCAACGAAGAATGGTTGTGATAAGAATCTTTCTACTTTACGAGCACGTGCTACAATTAATTTATCATCATCAGATAATTCTTCAATACCTAGAATTGCAATAATATCTTGTAATTCTTTATAACGTTGTAAAGTTTCTTTAACTGTTTCAGCCATTTCATAATGTATAGCAGATACAATACCTGGCTGTAACATTGTAGATGTAGAATCTAATGGATCTACTGCAGGATAGATACCCTTAGCTGCTAAGTTACGTGATAATACTGTTGTTGCATCTAAATGTGCAAACGTTGTAGCTGGTGCCGGATCTGTTAAATCATCAGCTGGTACATAAACCGCTTGAATAGAAGTAATAGAACCTTGTGTTGTAGAAGTAATACGTTCCTGTAATGCACCCATTTCAGTTGCTAATGTAGGTTGGTAGCCTACTGCTGATGGCATACGACCTAATAAAGCAGATACTTCAGAACCAGCTTGTGTGAAACGGAAAATATTATCGATAAATAATAAAACATCTTGTTTATTTACATCACGGAAATATTCAGCCATTGTTAATGCAGTTAAACCTACACGCATACGAGCCCCTGGAGGTTCGTTCATTTGACCATATACTAATGCTACTTTAGACTGTGCAAAATCAGAACTATTAATTACACCAGACTCTTTCATTTCTTCGTATAAATCATTTCCTTCTCGTGTACGTTCACCAACGCCACCGAAAACAGATACGCCACCATGAGCTTTTGCAATGTTATTAATTAATTCCATAATTAACACAGTTTTACCTACACCGGCACCACCAAATAAACCAATTTTACCACCACGACGGTATGGCGCAAGTAAATCTACAACTTTAATACCAGTTTCAAAAATTGAAGGTTTTGTTTCTAACTCTGTAAAAGCAGGTGCTTCACGATGAATTGGTAATGTTGTTTCATAAGAAACATCACCTTGCTCATCTACAGGTTCACCAATTACATTGAAAATTCGACCTAATGTTGATGTACCAACTGGAACACTAATCGGACAACCTAAATCTACTGCTTCAAGACCTCGTTTTAAGCCATCTGTAGAACGCATTGATACAGCGCGAATTTTATTTCCACCTAGTAATTGTTGTACTTCAACTACGATTGCAGAGCCATCAGCCCCAGTAATACTAATTGCACTATAAATGGGAGGTAAAGTTCCATCAGGGAATTCAATATCTAAAACGGGACCAATAATTTGAGAAATATAACCTTTATTTGTACTAGTTTCTAACATTTTAACTTAACATATTTAAATATTTAAGAATAAATATACTTTCAGTAATTAGAATTATTATGGAAATTAATAATAAATTTCTAATTTATTAACTAAACCTTATTGTACAACAAAAGTATGTGAATTCTTGAATTACAAACAGTTTTTCTTAAATCTTTTGATTACTTGAAAATATTTGAAATTTAACTTGGGTAATTCAAACTATAATTTAAATAAATGATTAATTAGGAGAAATTTTTAATTAATAATCTATTTCATTAATAAAATTTAATAATTTTTAGTATCTTCACATATAATAGTATTGTGACTAAATATCTTTACATAGTTTAATAGTAAGAAAGTTAAAAACCATAAATTATATTAAGGAATGTATTACTATGGCATTACCATGGTATCGTGTTCATACAGTTGTTTTAAATGATCCCGGCCGTTTAATTGCTGTGCATTTAATGCATACTGCATTAGTATCAGGTTGGGCTGGATCAATGGCATTATATGAACTTGCTGTTTATGATCCATCAGATCCAGTATTAAATCCTATGTGGCGTCAAGGTATGTTTGTAATGCCTTTTATGACGCGTTTAGGTATTACTGATTCTTGGGGTGGCTGGAGTATTACAGGTGAAAGCGTATCAAACCCAGGTATTTGGAGTTTTGAAGGTGTAGCATTATCACATATTATTTTATCAGGTATGTGTTTCTTAGCTGCTATTTGGCATTGGGTATATTGGGATTTAGAATTATTCCGTGATCCACGAACAGGTGAACCTGCATTAGATCTACCAAAAATTTTTGGTATTCATCTATTCTTATCAGGATTACTTTGTTTTGGTTTCGGAGCTTTCCACGTTACCGGTCTATTTGGACCTGGTATTTGGGTTTCTGATGCCTATGGAGTTACAGGTAAAGTACAACCAGTAGCACCAGCATGGGGCGCAGATGGTTTTAATCCATTTAACCCTGGTGGTATTGCTGCCCATCATATTGCAGCAGGTATTTTTGGTATCTTTGCAGGTATTTTCCATTTAACGGTTCGTCCTCCACAACGTCTATACCGTGCATTAAGAATGGGTAACATTGAAACTGTATTATCAAGTAGTATTTCAGCAGTATTCTTTGCAGCTTTTATTACTTCTGGAACAATGTGGTATGGTGCCGCGGCTACACCAATTGAATTATTTGGTCCTACACGTTATCAATGGGATAGTGGTTATTTCCAACAAGAAATTGAGCGTCAGGTTGAAGCTTCAGTTTCAGAAGGATTATCTGAGAGTCAAGCTTGGTCAAGAATTCCAGATAAATTAGCATTCTATGATTACATTGGAAACAACCCCGCAAAAGGTGGTTTATTCCGTGCAGGTCCAATGAATAAAGGTGATGGAATTGCTGAAGCTTGGTTAGGACATCCAATT
>MDTF01013314.1_pt1 | contig 39473 bp, 35 predicted proteins | sample 811191 | NCBI WGS metagenome assembly MDTF01 (sample SAMN05326649, study PRJNA326480) | marine metagenome | isolation source: seawater | place: Southern Ocean | collected 2011 | reverse complement strand
TGCCCGAATACACTGAATAGCTAGCGGCGCCTGACACAGCTGTATTTTTTGGCGGTCGCGAGAACGCACTGCAATTGAATAAATCTACTCCAGATAATGGAGGAGCATCAACATCTGTCGAACTCACCGCGGCTTCGGTTAATTCAAAGATCAAATTATTCGGATCAATCAGCTTAAATTGAGCCTTCACCTCACCAATGCCAGCTGCATCTATGCTCGGCACTTCTAAAGTAAAGCCATCAAAACGAGGTGCATCTGAGGAAGGCAATGGCGCCGGACCAGGCACAAATTCTAACAAAGGATTTGGCCGCAATTTTATTCCCGTCCATGCAGGCAATGGTGTCGATGAAACTGAACCTGACTCAACAGCGCTTTGTACGCGGAACCCGACGAATCTGGACGTGCCCAAAGAAGCGTTAACTGCTGCGGTGACATCTACCCTTATCTCGGTGCGCCCAGCGGCATCGACCTGAACAACTGGATACTTAAAGCCAGCGGCAAAATCGGTAAGTTCAACGACACCGTTGTCCGCGAAGAAAAACACCTGAACTGGTGCCGCGCCGCTCTGGGCATAAACTGACTCAATAGGAAATGTTATCGTGGCGGCTGCAACGGTGGCTGTCTGATTAAGGTCAAAAATAAATGTCGCCGCGTCAACAAAATCAGGGCCGGTGACTGCCCAACCGCCCCCACTGACGTAGCTGGCATTGGCTCTCTCAACAACCGCGGATGAATAAGGAGCATCCCCGTCCTCTGAAACAACTGGCTCGGCATCTGCCATCAGGCGGACCAGCACGGCTTGATCAACAAGCGGCGCCACCTCAGCCATGGTTGCTGATGCCCCGAGTGCATACAGTAATACCAGAGCTGCGCTCAAAGGTTGGTTGAGACGAGCAAATCGGTTTAAAGGCTTCATGTCTATTGACTCATTAATAACACTAATGTTGACGCAATTAATAACATTAATGTTAAGGACATTAATGCTATCTTCAATGACTTAGGATTGTTAGCAGTGATCCAAAACACCGAGCTGGGCTGAATTTGGCGTCAGCTCTGGGCTGCCAAGTTCAGCTTCAACCCGTTTATTCTGCGCGATAAGATAATAGTCTATCACAAATCACCAGCTTTGCCATTTTTGAAAAATTTAAGTCGATAGTTATCAGCACCTTGCCGCTCTAACTGAATTTGTCTTCTTAGATCTAAACGGGAGAATATCAAGTTAACGGACTTTGCTCAATGAGATCTATGACGACACGCTATTGAAAGTAGGAACCCCTGCTATGCCAACGGCTCCACGCAGCAATGCCTCATCCAAATCTGGCTCCGACACCCCCCCTAAAGCATAAGTCGGCAAACTAACAGTTTGCGCCAAACTCTCGAAGTCGGCCCAACTTAAAGACCCCAGCGCTCTGTCCCTTTCCTCGCCGATTGGTTTAACCGGCGACAAAAAAACAAAATCAACGCCTAACCTTTGAGCCCTTTCAAGCTCTTCCTGATTATGGCAAGACGCTGCAAAGAAGACATTTTCGGCAACCGGGCGCCCATTTAACGTCACTAAAGCCTCAGGGTTTACATGAATGCCTCGCACGCTAAGATCATCTTTGTAAGAGTACTTTTCACCATCGGCCAAAAGCACCAATCCACTCTTTAAGCATAGCTGATTGGCGCGAACAAACCATTCTTGGTAAAGGTCTCGACCTAACTGGTTTTGGCAAAAATAGGCTACTGCGTGCTTGGCTCTGATCCATTGAAGAAGCAGCTTTTCCAGCGACTTGAAATCAGAAGATTGAGGCGTAATAGGCAGATACAAAGGGAGTCTGAGAGCATCGATAATTGGCCGATTAGCCTTTGGGAAATCGTCATATTTAAACATTTCCGCCGACTGCCACTGGATCTTTTGTCCTTCTAGGCCTTGGGGCTCCCCGTCGAATGCGGTGATTATCCAGACGTCTAACAACACTTTTTTGTCACTGTACTGATGCAAGATTTTCTTAAAAGGGAAAACCCGCGTTGGGCTAATCCCGAGTTCTTCTTTGAATTCTCGGCAAAGCGCCGCTTGGACATTTTCACCGGGATCAACCTTACCACCGGGGAATTCCCATAATCCGCCTTGATGAACATCGCGGTGACGTAAAGAAATAAGCACTTGATTAAAATTGTTTTTAACAACGCCGACAGCGACATGAACTAGCTTTTGGCTCATCGACATTAACTTCTATAATCTGCATTGATCCTGACATATTCGATAGACAAATCAGATGTCCAGACAGTTTCTCGCTCACTGCCTCGCCCGAGGTCTATACGAATGATTATCTCTTGCTTGTCCATTTCAGCTTGGCCTGCTGCCTCAGTGTAAAATTCGTCGACACTGCCTTGTGCCACTATACGAACATCACCAAGATAAATGGCAACCCTGTCGATATCCAGACCTTCGACACCGGCTCGTCCAACCGCTGCGAGTATTCTCCCCCAGTTGGGGTCTGACGCATAGACAGCTGTCTTAACAAGGGGCGACTCAGCAACACAGTAGGCTATTTTTAGGCACTCCTGCGCACTGGCACCGCCGACCACATCTACAGTGACAAATTTGCTCGCCCCTTCTGCATCTTTTATGAGACCAGTAGCCAAGTCCACGAATATACTAGCGAGCTGCTCACGAAAGGTAGCAATGTCAATGTGCGAGGCATCAATTTCTACACCTGACTTACCTGTCGCCGTGAGCATGCAACAGTCATTAGTTGAAGTATCACCATCGACCGTAATTCTGTTGAAAGATTGATTTACACAACCATCCAAAAGCGCCTTCAAGAACTCTGATTCAATCTGAGCATCAGTAAATATGTAAGCGAGCATGGTCGCCATATTAGGCTTGATCATGCCCGCACCTTTTGCAAACCCAGTTACGACTACTTCAGCCCCAGCCATTAGAATCTTTCTTGAGACTAGCTTTGGCCGTGTATCTGTAGTTAGTATCCCAGTCGCCGCGGCTAACCAGTTGCCCTCATCGAGGCTGTTAAATGCATCAGGCAAACCCAGCAGGATCTTCTCAACTGGTAATTTCTCACCAATGACACCCGTAGAAAACGGCAATACATTAGTAATTCCTGTGTGCGCTATCTCAGCGAGCCCCTTACAGCAAACCAAGGCATCAACCTTTCCCGCAGCGCCGGTACCGGCGTTGGCATTACCCGTGTTAATTAAAAAATAGCGAGCGTCAGACTGCTCTAAATGCTGTTTCAACAACTGTACAGGCGCTGCGCAGAAAGCATTTTGAGTCGTCACCCCAACCACAGTAGAACCGGCTGCAATCTCCACAACAACCAGATCAAGCCGGTTTAGATAGCGTACATTGCTCTGAACTGCCGCCAATCTGATACCAGCCACTGGATGAATCGGGCTAATTAACTGATCTTTGATTTTACTGCTCATAGTTTACAATCAATTGACTAGGCGATCTTGCCGTGGCATTGCTTATATTTCTTCCCCGAACCGCAAGGACAAATATCGTTTCGGCCAACTTTAGGCACATCACGAACGAATGGCTCTGCGTTCGTTGCGGCCGGTCTAGCTCGGCTCGATGGAACATCCTCGGCCTGTGACATCGCTGATGCCGCCTGATGTTGGAAATTTATTTTTTCACGGGCTGACTCTTCCTCTCGCTGCCGCTCGATTGCATCAGCAGAGTCCTCTTGCCTTATTTTGACAAGGCTCAACACTTTTATTACTTCTTGCTGCAAGTTGACCATTAATTCAGAAAATAGCGCAAAGGCTTCACGCTTGTATTCTTGGCGAGGGTTTTTTCCACCATAAGATCGGAGAAAAATCCCCTGTCTTAATTGATCCACTGTCGCCAAATGGTCTTTCCATAAACCATCAAGAATTTGCAAAGTTATTTGTTTCTCAAAAAGCCGCATTTTCTCACCTACGGACTCACTTTTAGTGTGATATTCTTGGCTCAAAAGCTCATTGATTTTCAACTTGAGTTGATCTTCAAACAGCTGATCATCGTCTTCTAACCACTTCTGCACTGGCAACTGACTTGCGAACTGCGCTTCAATCGCAGCGGTGAGCCCTTCAATATCCCACTGCTCTGGCACAGATTGTGGTGGCACATAGTCATCTACTAACTGACTTACTACTTCTGTTCGCATATCAGTCAAAAGATCAGATACATCGTCGCTTGCCATTAGCTCGTTGCGCTGCCGATAAATAATCGTTCGTTGATCGTTGGCAACATTATCGTACTCTAGAAGCTGCTTTCTGATATCAAAGTTACGGCCTTCGACTTTTCTTTGAGCCTTTTCTATGGATCGCGTAACCATTGAATGTTCAATGGCCTCACCTCGCTCCATTCCCAACTTCCTCATGAAGTTTTTCACCCCATCCGTGGCAAAAATTCTTAATAAGTTATCTTCCATAGAAAGGTAAAACCTAGAGTATCCAGGATCGCCCTGCCGACCAGCTCTTCCTCGTAACTGATTATCGATACGCCGAGATTCATGTCTTTCAGTACCGATGATATGCAAACCACCCGAATTAATTACAGTCTCGTGCCTGAGTTTCCATTCTTCTTTAATTTTTGCAATTTTCTCGTCAGTTGGGTTTTTAAGCTGTTCAATTTCCGACTCCCATTTGCCACCTAGAACAATATCTGTTCCTCGGCCAGCCATATTAGTCGCGATAGTTACCACGCCTGGCCTACCAGCCTGCGCAATGATCTCAGCCTCCTTCTCGTGAAACTTAGCATTCAGAACTTCATGTTTAATCTTCTGCTTTGTTAGGTAATCCGAAAGCACCTCAGACGTATCGATTGATGCAGTACCAACAAGTACTGGGGCACCATGTTCACTGATTTCTTTAATATCCTTTACAATGGCTTCAAGTTTTTCTTCCATAGTAAGAAAGATCAAATCGTTAGCATCATCTCTCACCATGGGCTGGTTAGTTGGAATAACAACAACATCTAAACCATATATCTGATTAAATTCAAAGGCTTCGGTGTCTGCCGTACCAGTCATACCAGAAAGCGTGTTGTACAAACGAAAATAGTTCTGAAAGGTGGTCGATGCTAAGGTTTGGCTTTCACTTTGAATTTCCAAGCTTTCTTTTGCCTCTAACGCTTGGTGAAGCCCTTCTGAAAGCCGGCGCCCTTCCATTGTCCTGCCGGTGTGCTCATCAATCAAAATGACTTTTTTATCTTGGACGATGTATTCAACATCTCGATTAAAAAGATGATGAGCTTTTAAAGCCGCGTGCACATGATGCAACAGCGATAAGTTGGTAGCCGAGTAAAGTGACTCCCCTTCATCGAGCAGCTCTTTCTCTATCAGAATTGATTCCACGTGCTCATGTCCCTGCTCGGTGAGTTCCACCTGCCGGCTTTTTTCGTCAACAGTAAAGTGACCGTTTTCTTCTGGGACAAAATTTTTGTCCATCATTTCCATTTTGGATTTTTCTTGTTTCTCACCCAATTCAAGTTTAGGAATAAGGTTATTTATAGCAATATAAAGTGCTGAACTATTCTCTGCAGCGCCTGAAATTATGAGCGGTGTTCGAGCCTCATCAATTAAAATCGAATCCACTTCATCGACAATTGCGAAATTGAGTTTATCCTGCATTTTGTCGTCAAGGCGAAACGCCATGTTGTCGCGCAAATAGTCGAAGCCAAACTCATTGTTGGTTCCGTAGGTGATGTCAGATCTGTATGCCGCCTTTTTATCGTCAGCTAATTGACCAGACTGAATAACACCTACTGACAGACCGAGATATTCATACAGCGGCCGCATCCAGTTGGCATCACGCTCTGCCAAATATTCGTTTACGGTTACTACGTGCACACCATCTCCGCTTAGCCCGTTTAAATACGCGGGCAAAGTTGCCATGAGAGTCTTACCTTCACCTGTACGCATTTCTGAAATCGATCCATCATGCAGGACCATGCCACCAATTAGTTGGACGTCAAAATGTCTCATACCCATGACTCTAACCCCTGCTTCACGCACAACTGCAAAGGCCTCCGGCAACAGATCGTTTAGGTTTTCACCCTCTTTCAATCTGCGCTTGAAATCATTGGTCTTGTCTTGAAGCTCAGGGTCTGTGAGCGCCTTAATCGACTCTTCAAGCTTATTTATGCTGACTATAGACCGTTGTAGCTTCTTTAGTTTACGGGAGTTACTGGTACCGAAGATCGAATTTAAAATATTCATACGTTAAGGCTTTTGGAATTAGAATTTAGATTACAAGGTGTACGCGGCAATTCAAACGAAGTTTGCCACCAAATGCGAGCAATGCTTAGCTGAGGATTATCTAGCGGTGCGGTGAATATAGGCGGCCGGATCGACCACTCTACCATTTTTATAGACTTCAAAATGAACGTGCGGCCCGGTAGAGCGGCCGGTCGAACCAACTAAGGCAATGTTTTGCCCTTTATTAACTACATCACCCACCTCAACAAATAATCTTTCTGAATGGGCGTATCGTGTTGTGTAACCGTTGCCATGATTGACCTCAACCATTAGCCCATAGCCTGAACGTGGTCCAGCCCATGTCACTACTCCTGCAGCAACCGTATTTATGTCCGCCCCGGCTTTACCCGTAGTGAAATCAATACCACCATGAAAAGTGAGACGACCGGTGAAAGGGTCTAGACGCTTACCGAATCTCGATGCGATCCAACCTTTGTCTAATGGTCTACCTGCTATAAAAACATCAGACTGGATCTTCCGATCAGCCATCATGCCTTCTAATATCTCTAATTTCTGCTGCCGGTCATCTAACTGATCTTCTAACTGGTCGACAGCGCTCATAAACCCAGCCGTGCTATAGGGTTCACTCACCCCGATACCGGGGCCGCCGACAGCTAAAGGCTGACTGAAATCAAACTCGCCTTCATCGAGGTCGGCAATCTCTGTTACTCGCTCACCAACCGCATCTAGACGGACTAACCGTGCTTGCATCAATGCCAAACGCAACGTGAGTGCTTCTAACTGCTGTTCGGCTCCCTGCTTAATATCAGCTAGTTGATCCGATTGAAGCTTTAGTTGACGCTCCCAGTTTCCGGCTGTTTCTTCTGAAAAAACGCGAGATTCTTGAGACACAGCAAGTTGATAGCCAAAATAGCCGAGAGCGACTGGCGTTCCGAGCAAGCAGAGAGAGAGCAAGCCTTTTAGCCAGCCCTTGAGGACAATTGTTTTTGAATGACCGTGGTGTTGGTCAACTAAGATAAGTTTCATTGGTAAGTGTAAATCTTAAAACCCTTATTGTAAGTCTAGTTAACCTTGGGTGATATACAAAATGCTGCCACACTTGATTTTATTATTTGTATCAACAAGTTAGCTTGACGCTACTGGCTATGCAGCAAGTATTGGCTTCATATAGGATATCGGAACACTACTATCATCTTCAAAACTGACGATTTCCCAAGCATCTTTATTAACTTCAAGCATTCTTAGTAAAGCATTATTGAGAGCATGTCCAGATTTATGTCCTTTAAACTCACCTATCAGGCTGTTACCTAGCAAGTATAAATCGCCTATCGAATCTAGAATTTTGTGCTTAACAAATTCGTCCTCATATCGCAGCCCATCTTCGTTCAGGACTTTGTAGTCCCCAACTGCAATAGCATTGTCCATGCTGGCACCAAGGGCCAAGTTTCTATTTTGTAACTCTTCAAACTCATGCATAAAGCCGAAAGTCCGTGCCCGACTTACTTCTTTAACGAATGAGGTGCTGGAAAAGTCAATAGTAGCGCTTTTCGTGTACTTCTTATAGACAGGGTGGTCGTACAATAAGGTATAGCTAACTTTGAATCCGTTAAATGGCTCAAGGCTAACCCACTTACCATCTTGCTCAAGTCTGATTGGCTGCTTGATGCGGATGAATTTCTTTAATTCAGACTGCTCTTCAATGCCAGCGGACTGGATTAAAAATACGAATACTCCTGCACTGCCATCCATAATAGGCACTTCAGGGGCGCTAACATCGACGAACGCGTTATCAATACCGAGACCGGACATAGCCGACATCAGGTGTTCAACTGTTGAAATTCGCACGTCGCCTTTTGCTAAGGTCGTTGAGAGTGTTGTATCACCAACGTTTGCAGCGACGGCTGCTATTTGAACTACCGGGTCTAAGTCTACTCGGTTAAAAACAATGCCCGTATTAACTGGGGCCGGCCTAAGAGTAAGATATACCTTTTTTCCTGTGTGCAATCCTACACCAGTGGCGCGAATTACGTTTTTAAGCGTTCTTTGTTTTAGCATAAGTCTTAGTCTGTGGCCTTTATTTATTAATTTTGTAATTTTGTAATTTAAAGTTAAGCGCTTGCCGGGGCGTTCACCCGACTTTAGACAGCTATTTATCGATACAATTCCGTGTGAGTCCTGGAAGCATCGAATTAAGCTTAAATTAGACCGAGTATCTTCGAACTTCTTGCATACTGCGCCGTGCAAATACGCAGCCGTCGGAGGGACTGCATGGTAGCAAAGCTGAAGGAATAACCCAACATATAGTGGCTGTTGACTTAACACTTCCGGAAACTACCCGGCACCGTGCAAGATGCCAAAAACATTGCACGAGGCACCTGCCAAAATAATTCTCACAAAATCCAGCTAAGATTGAGCTCATGCTAGTTGCGGGCTTAAGGTAAACCCGCGTTATTTCTTGCTCTTAGTCGGCCTGACGCCGAAGAAATGCTGGGATATCTAAATAGTCCATATCAACGGCAGAGCCAGCAGCTTTCGCCGCAGTTTGACCTCGGCCCTGAACTGCACGGTTGCGCATTACAGCAGGCTTATCCAACTGGCTGTAGTCCGTCACTGGCCCAATTTCCGTGTTATCGATGACTTTTTTAGGCTTGGCATTAGCAGCACCCAAGCCGGTAGCGACAACAGTCACCCGTATTTCGTCAGCCAAACTAGGATCAATAACAGTGCCCACAACTACGGTGGCGTCATCAGAGGCAAATTCCTCAACTGTGTCGCCAACTTCAGCAAACTCACCTAGAGACAAGTTCTCCCCAGCCGTAATGTTAACCAAAATACCTCGTGCTCCTTGCAGATTCACGTCTTCTAACAGCGGCGATCGAATAGCCGCTTCAGCCGCTTCCCGGGCTCTATCGGGGCCAGACGCCAATCCCGTTCCCATCATTGCCATTCCCATCTCGGACATGACAGTTTTAACATCCGCAAAATCGACGTTAATCATTCCAGGGTGCATAATTAAATCAGCTATTCCCTTAACCGCACCAAGCAAGACATCATTGGCCGCCTTGAACGCCTCAAGCAAAGTCGCGTCCTTGCCTAGCACATCAAGGAGTTTCTCATTTGGGATAGTTATCAGTGAATCTACGTTTTCAGATAGCAAGCGGATGCCCTCTTCTGCAATAGCTGATCGCTTTTTCCCTTCAAATGGAAAAGGTCTCGTAACGACGGCAACGGTTAGAATTCCCATTTCCCGGGCTACTTCAGCGACAATAGGCGCCGCTCCAGTACCTGTACCGCCGCCCATGCCCGCGGTGATAAAAACCATGTCCGCGCCGGATAAAATTTCTGCTATTTGATCCCGGTCTTCTAGCGCTGCCTGACGCCCAACCTCAGGATTAGCTCCCGCACCTAAACCTTTAGTTATCCCTGTGCCTATTTGCAGCACAGTTTTCGCCTTAAGATTACTTAGAGCTTGCGCATCAGTGTTTGCACAGATGAAATCTACGCCATCTACTTGATTTGCAATCATGTGATGTACCGCGTTTCCGCCTCCACCCCCTACACCAATTACTTTTATCACAGCACTCTGTGGTATGTTTTCAATTAATTCAAACATATAGCCCCCTTATTATTCTCAAATTCTGTCAATCACGTTGATTTTTGACTGTTTACTAAAAATTTCCTTGAAACCAGCTCTTAACTCTATCCACCATATGGACTTGTGTTTCTTTTTTCGGATCAATCCCGTCTCTTTCTTGGTACTGCTTAAGCCCATAGAGCAACAAACCAACGCCTGTCGAATAAATTGGGTTTCTTACAATATCGGCTAATCCCTTAACATTATGAGGGGCACCAATTCTTACTGGCGCATGAAATATTTCTTCAGCGAGCTCCATCACACCTTCCATTTTGCTGGTGCCTCCGGTTAGCACTATGCCGGCTGCTAGCAGGTTCTCAAAACCACTCCTCTGTAGCTCCGCCTGAATTAAAGTAAACAATTCGTCATACCTCGGCTCCACAACCTCAGCCAAAGCTTGACGTGACAATTCCCTCGGAGGCCGGTCACCAACGCTCGGTACTTTAATGCTTTCATCACCGCTTGCTAGCTGTGTTAATGCACATGCGTACTTGATTTTAATCTCTTCCGCATTCTCGGTAGGAGTACGCAGCGCCATTGCAATATCATTGGTAACCTGGTCGCCGGCAATAGGAATTACACCGGTATGCCTAATCGCTCCCTCAGTAAATATCGCAATATCGGTAGTGCCTCCACCGATGTCGACAAGACAAACTCCAAGCTCTTTTTCGTCATCTGTTAGAACAGAATAGCTAGAAGCTAGCTGCTCCAAAATTATTTCGTCTGTCTCTAAACCGCAGCGCTTAATGCACTTTTCAATATTTTGAACAGCATTGATCGCACAAGTTACCAAATGTACTTTTGCCTCCAACCGCACACCCGACATACCAAGCGGCTCTTTGACACCTTCTTGAGAATCAATAATGTATTCTTGAGGAAGGATATGAAGTACCTTTTGATCAGCTGGAATCGCCACTGCTTGGGCCGCATCTATAACTCGTTCTATATCTGCACGCATTACCTCACCATCGCGTATCGCGACGATGCCATGGGAGTTCATACTTCTAATATGGCTGCCAGCGATACCTGCGTAAACTGAGCGAATTTGGCAACCGGCCATCAATTCAGCTTCCTCAATCGCACGCTGAATAGATTCTACAGTCGACTCGATGTTGACCACTGTTCCTTTTTTCAATCCCCGCGAGCGGTGACTGCCGATACCAACGATGTCTAGGCTGCCGCTAGGATTTATAGCACCTACGATGGCCACCACCTTTGAAGTGCCAATATCCAATCCGACGATTACGTTGTTTGCTACAGATTCGCTCATAATATGCACTTCCGAAGTTGAACTTCCTGTAGCGTTCTCTTTTTATGGGCCCGGCTAATAATCACCTTACCGCTACTCCTGATAATTCTTGTTCAACTGTTTTCACAGCAAAGCCATTGCTGTACCTAAGATCCACCGATGCAATATCGGCCAAATCAATTTCCGCCCTGGTGGTAATAAATGTGACCAAGCGGCTGATATTCTCGAAAACGTCAACTTTACCTGCAGAAACATGGATCGTGTCATTAAGCGTTAACTCCCAACTTCCTCGCTTACTGTAGTCGAGCTCGGTCAGCCTCAAGCCTTCCGGCGACAATAGCTGGTTCAACTTTTGATACTGCCGCATCACTTCTATTTGCGAGCCAGTGGGACCCTTTAAGGTTGGCAGTGACTGATTTACAGCTGCAGTCATTGGCTTAATCACCTCACCAGTTTGGTTCAAATAAGCGGAGTCACCCCATCTCGCAATAGCCACTTCTTCCTGCAGCTCGAGCGACAGAGTATCAGGCCAAATACGTTTTACCGATACGAACTCAACCCAAGGCATTAGCTCCAGCTTCTGTTTAGCAGAACGCACATCGAAGTTAAAAAAGCCTGTGCCCATAAACTCCAAAAGCGCTATACCCACCTCCTCCTCAGATACCTGCTGCCATTGATTTTCCATTCGTACTTTCGATATGGGCGTGTTAATAAAACCCATAACAGACTCATATTGATTGACTGAAACACCAGTTAACACAATAAAAAAAATCGTTCCGAAAACGAGTTGAGAAGCTTTACGGTTCACGGGCTTAAGAGGCTGGGAGGATTTACTAAAGCTCCGTTTCTCAGCTCGCATAGCCCCCTGTCTATTTTTTGCAACCGTCACAACTAGTGTACCTCGCTTGCTGTCACTTCTAATGCCAGCACTCTCAATAGCAACTCATCAAAATCCAAACCTGCTTTCTCGGCCGCCAAAGGAATAAAACTGTGGGATGTCATTCCAGGAACAGTGTTAACCTCTAATAAATAAAACTTGCCATCACTGTCTTGCATAACATCGACTCTAGCCAAACCTTCACATGACAAACTTTCATATGCCTGCAGAACTAGCTCCTCAAGGGATTTCAATTCTGACGGCTCTAAATTAGGCGGGCAAATAACCCGGGTATTTTCATCAACATACTTAGCGTCAAAATTAAAAAACTCTCGATCTGTCTCCAATTCGATACTCGGCAATAATTCGCCCTCAATTACGCCGACAGAAAACTCCTTCCCAAAGATGCATTTTTCTGCAAATACCTGAGCGTCAAACTTCGCGGACTCGGCATATTGGTCTTTAAGTTCCTGTCCTGTGCCACTTATGGCTATCCCCAGACTCGACCCACCATTTACTGGCTTGACTACGACTTGGCCGAGTTCTGCAATCACAGAATCCCAGTCAGTCTTCGAATCTAAAAGCACAAATTCTGCGGTATTCAATCCAAGCCTCTGCCAAATCAATTTTGTACGCACCTTATCCATGGCAAGGGCCGAGGTTAAAACCCCGCTGCCGGTGTAAGGAATAGCCATTGCTTCAAAAACACCCTGCACCACTCCATCCTCACCAAATTGACCGTGCAGCATGTTGAAGACCAAATCGGGTTTAGCCAATTGCAACTGCTCCACAACGTTTGCACCGACATCAATTACCTCGCAATCAACCCCTAAACGCACTAAGCCGGCATACACGGCCTGACCACTTAGAAGCGATATTTCTCGCTCTACGGACATTCCGCCCATTAGAACCACGACATGGCCCAGCCTAAACAGCAACTCTTCTCTACTTATCGGTTTCTTTTCCATATTTCTTAACTATCTAAATGTAAATTCTTGTATATAAATCAATAAATTACTGATCAGCAAAGCCCTTTGCCGCCAACTCTTTCGCAAGACTGCCGACACTACCAGCTCCCTGCGTCAAAACAATATCTCCAGGCTTTAAAATCCCCATTAATAAAGCATGAACATCGGCCTCATCTTTGACATAAACCGGATCCACGTTACCTCTCAGGCGGATACTTCGGCATAGCGCCCTTGAATCAGCACCGGCGATGCGCTTTTCGCCCGCAGGATAAACTTCCAACAGCAACAACACGTCTGCCTCGGATAAGACTTCAACAAAATCCTCATACAAGTCCTTGGTACGACTGTATCGATGAGGCTGAAAAACCATCACTAATCGATTATCAGGCCAACCAGCCTTAAGCGCCTTTAAGGTAGCCGCAACCTCTGTTGGATGATGACCATAATCATCAATCAATTTAACTGACCCTGTTAAGGCTCCACTGCACACTGGAAACTCACCCTGAACGTCAAACCTGCGCCCTACTCCTGAAAAATTCTTAATTCCTGATTTTATATCCCTGTCTAACAAGCCTTCGTCGGTAGCGATCACTAAGGCTGCGGTAGCATTCAAGGCATTGTGCTCCCCAGGCATGTTAAGCCTGAGCTTAATTGGATTTTTCTTTAGAGGGCGCAACACTTCAAAATCGGTGACACCCTGCTTTTGCGATAAATTCTGAATCCTAAAATCTGCATCTTTTGAAAAACCATAAGTTAATTTAGGCCTAGAGATCAGTGGCAATATTTCCCTCACCACCGGATCGTCTATGCACAGAACAGCCAAGCCATAAAAAGGCAGGTTGTGTAGAAAATCGACGAAGTATTTTTTCAACTTCTCAAAATCCCCGTCATAGGTAGCCATGTGGTCAGCTTCTATGTTCGTGACCACCGCTACCATCGGCTGCAAGTGCATAAAGGACGCGTCACTTTCATCTGCCTCTGCCACCAAATAACGACTCTCTCCTAATCTCGCATTAGTGCCCGCACTGTTGAGCAAGCCTCCTATAACGAAGGTTGGGTCAAAGCCTCCCGCTGCCAGCACCGATGCGACAATGCTAGTGGTAGTAGTTTTGCCGTGAGTTCCTGCGATCGCGATCGAATGACGATATCGCATCAATTCCGCTAGCATTTCAGCTCGAGGGATTAGCGGCTTCGACTTAAGCATCGCTGCCTTTATTTCTGGATTACCGTGGTCTATGGCACTTGAATAAACAACAACATCAGCCTTTTCTGAATTACCGGCTTTGTGCCCGATAAATATTTTAGCACCCATAGCTTTAAGGCGATTGGTGTTTGCAGATTCCTTAATATCAGACCCAGTTATCGAATAGCCTTGGTTCAATAGCCCCTCAGCAATACCACACATGCCAGCCCCGCCAACACCCACAAAGTGTATCGTGCGAATTCGGCGCATCTCAGGAACAGAATGAAATTTAACAGAGCTAGGCATTAGCAAACCTCAGGCACTCATTTGCAATAACATCCGCAGCATCTAGAATTGCGAGCTTACTAGCTTCTTTACCCATCTGTAGGAGCTTATTTCGATTCTCAATTAAATCTTTAACAAGCTCACATAAAACAGAAACAGTGAGCTCAGCTTGCTGAATAATTATTGCCGCACCTTTGTCAGCCAGCCAATCGGCATTTCGTGTTTGCTGCTTGTCCCTGTGATAGGGGTAAGGTACTAGGACCGAAGCCTTTCCTGCGGCAGCTATTTCGCAAACCGTACTTGCGCCCGACCTAGATATCACCAGATCCGCCCAAGCGTATGCTTTAGCCATATCTGAGACGAATGCCTGAACATTGTATTGCCCCTCCAAAGGGAGGCCTGCCAACTCATAGGCTTGAGACGTTTGCTCTACTTTACCTTTACCTGTTTGATGAAGCACGTGAACGCTTTTATCATCAAGAGACGCCAATAATTCTGGCATAGCAGTGTTAATAGCATCCGCTCCTTGGCTGCCACCAAGAACTAAGATATTTAATGTTTTCTTCTCAAATGAAGCTTCCGCGCCACTGTGATCAAAAGACAAGATTTCCTTGCGCACAGGGTTTCCGGTTAGTACCACGCTTCCTGCTTTCTCAAAAGTTCCGGGAAATGCTTCTAAGGTTCTGTTAGCCAATCTGCTGAGTAATTTATTAGTCAAACCCGCTACCGCATTTTGCTCATGAATCAATAGAGGCTTTCTCAGTAGTTTGGCAGCCAAACCTGCTGGACCGCAGACAAAGCCCCCCATACCAAGCACACAATCCGGTTTCACTAAACGTAAAACCTCTACCGATTGATAGAACGCGCTCAGCAGCATTAACGGAGCCATTAGCTTTCTTTTTATTCCAGAACCACGCAACCCTGAGACCGAGATCTGGTGCAGCGGAATTCCGGTTGCCTTAAGCAATTCGTTTTCCATTCCATTGGGTGTACCAAGCCAATGAACATTCGCGGATTTTTCGCGTAGCACTTCAGCAATCGCTAAAGCTGGAAATATATGACCTCCAGTGCCAGCGGCCATAATTAAAATTGTTGGAGATTGGCCGGTCATATTATTTAACCAACCTAGGTTTTACCGTCGCCGGCATGGATGCTTGTTCAGTTTCAAACTGAATCCGAACTAACAAGGCCACCATAAAGCAACTAACAATTAAACTCGCACCACCATAGCTAAGAAAGGGTAAAGTTAACCCTTTCGTTGGTAGCAAACTAATATTTACTCCAATATTGATTATTGCCTGTCCTGCGAACAAAAGAGCGAGGCCGTAAGCAAGGAATCCTTCGAAAAGCAGTTCCTGATCTAGTGCCTTCTTACCTATGCGAATAGCCAAGTAGACCAACACACAGAAAAGAGCGACTACGAATGCAACCCCAACTAACCCAAGCTCTTCACCTATAATTGCCAAAACAAAGTCTGTATGAGCCTCAGGCAAGAAGTAAAGTTTTTGAATACTGTTTCCCAACCCAACACCGAACCATTCCCCGCGACCAAAAGCGATAAGCGCTTGGGTCAGCTGATACCCCCCGTCGTATACATTTTGCTCAGACCATGGATCCAAAAACGATGAGAACCGCGCTATAACATAAGGCTTCATAACAGCCAAATAAGTGATTGCACCTATACAAAGAGACAGCATAATCACGAATCTATATAGTTTCGCACCGGCTAAAAAAATCATACAAAATGCCGTTAGAAGCAGTATTACCATGGCGCCATGATCGGGTTCAAAGTGAAGAAGAACCACCGCAGCAGCTATAATCATCATGGGTTTCAAAAACCCTGACCAGCTTTGTTGAACTTCTACAATGTGACGCTCAAGGAAGGCTGCGATATAGAGAACTATAAATACCTTAGCCAGCTCAGAGGGCTGAAGATTGAAAAAACCAAGATCTAGCCAGCGTGACGACCCGTTAACTTCTTTACCCACTCCAGGGATCAGCACCAACACTAGTAAAAAGTATGATCCGAACAAGAAAAAACTACTAAATCGCTTCCAAAGATGAAGGGGAATAAGCATAGTAATCCCGATACTAATAACACCCAGAAAAGCAAAGAGGATCTGACGTTTAAAATGAAAAAGAGAATCTCCGTACTTGCTACTGGAAATTTCGACAGATGCAGACGTCATCATTAACAATCCTGTCACCATCAAAATCAGCATGGTCACCAGTAACGGATTCAAACTCGGCAGCTCGAAATGTTTAGCCGCTGTGAGAGAGTTTAGTTTTGAAGTAGAACTCATGCCACTCAATGTAAATCCTCCACTGCGCTCATAAACACATCACCACGATGCTGGAAATTGTCAAACATATCAAAACTTGCGCAGGCTGGAGAAAGCAAAATCAGATCTCCTTGGCCGGCATGGGAGTATGCAGTTAAAACAGCATCACTCATACTTCCAGCGACGCACTTTTCAACATCACCACCTAAACTGCACCCTAACTCAACCGCATCTTGACCGATAAGAATGACTTCTTTACACCAGAGACTAACGATCGGGCCCAACTCAGAAAAATCTGCTCCCTTAGCAACACCGCCAGCAATTAAGATGATTTTTCCGGCAATTCCTTGTCCCAAGCCCTCAATGGCAGCAATTGTTGCGCCTACGTTTGTTCCCTTAGAGTCATTGTAAAAATCCACCCCACCTATACAAGCCACCCACTGACAACGATGCGGCAGGCCTGAGAAACTTTTAACACCGCGCCTAATTGAAGCAAGATCAATATCGATTGCCAGCGCCAAGCCTATAGCCGCTAGCATGTTCAAAATATTGTGTTGGCCTACAACTTTAAGCTCTGAGACCAAAGCAATATTTTCAGTTTGGTATGCTAAATACTGACCGCCATCACTGTCCAGCAAGCCGATGCCATTTTTAGAGGGCCGCCCAAAGCCAAAATCCCTAACTGGCACGTCTAGGGAGCGACTTAATTCGCTAAATTTGTCCTCTCGGCTTATCAAAACCTGCTTACACCCATTAAAAATATTTGCCTTCGCGTTATAGTAATCTTCAAGGCCTTCGTAGCGGTCCATATGGTCTTCGCTCAAATTCAATAGCACCGCTACGGAGGCTTTGAGCCTATTTGTCGTTTCTAACTGAAAACTAGAAAGCTCTAAAACATAAAGCTCTTTCTTCGGTTCAAGCAGCATATCCAACGCAGGCTTGAAGCTGGTGCCGTCGAGATTTCCGCCTAAAGCAAAATCAATATCCGTTTTTTGCAAAATCTCAGCCAAAATCGCAACAACCGTACTCTTACCATTTGAACCGGTTACAGCCACAATAGGGGCATCAACCTGTTTCGAAAAAATATCTATATCACCTGTTATCAAAACGCCATTTTCTTTAGCGGCGACAATTACAGGTGTTAACAAACTTACCCCCGGACTAACCACCAAACAGTTAGCGCTTGTGAATGTTTCCTTCTTAAATGCTCCCAACTCTAATTCAACATCTGGGAGCAACGCTAATAACGTCTTAAGCTCTGGCGGCTCGTTCCGACTATCGACAACTTTGAAGCTCTGACCCTTTGACTCAAAGTACTTTGCGCAAGAAATTCCTGTACTTCCCAAACCCACGATTACAACTTTGCCGGTCGTTGAATTAGCCATCTCTACTGAAAACTCCAGTTAGCGTAATTTTAACGTAGCCAATCCAAACAGAACCAACATAACAGTGATGATCCAGAATCTAACGATCACTCTGGGCTCTGGCCAACCTAGCAACTCAAAATGATGATGCAATGGCGCCATCCGAAAAATGCGCTTACCGGTCAGCTTGAAAGAGCCTACTTGCAAAATGACAGAAGCAGTTTCCATCACAAAGATCCCTCCCATAATAAACAAAACTATTTCATGCCGAGAAATTATCGCCATTACCCCTAGGGCCGCACCTAGGGAGAGCGCGCCTACGTCCCCCATGAATATTTGCGCTGGATAAGTGTTAAACCATAGAAACCCTAAGCCAGCTCCAACTAATGCTCCGGCAAAAATTACAATTTCACCTGATCCAGCTATGTAAGGAATGTTTAGATATGAAGAAAACTCTGCGTGCCCCGCTAAGTAAGCTATTGCCCCCAATGCACCGCCAACCATTACAGTAGGCAAAATAGCCAAGCCGTCTAGGCCGTCAGTCAAATTTACAGCATTGCTGAAACCAACAATCATAAAGTAACTAATTACGATGTAGAAGATACCAATATCAATCGCAACATCTTTGAAAAAGGGAATAATATAAAAAGTTTCGGCATCACTAAATGCCGAGTAGTAAAGGGCTATTGCCGCTGCGGCGCCGAAGATTGACTGCCAAAAGTATTTCCACCTTGCGGGCAAACCAGTAGTATCTTGGCGGAACACCTTGCGGTAATCATCAACCCAGCCGATTGCACCGAACAAAAGTGTGACTATTAAAACGATCCAAACATAATGATTGCTTAAATCAGACCAAAGCAGCGTACTCATGCATATGCTTACTAAGATTAAGGCGCCACCCATGGTAGGCGTGCCAGCTTTGCTTAAATGACTCTCCGGCCCGTCGTCTCTAACCACTTGGCCGATCTGATGATAATTCAATTTTCTTATCAGCATAGGCCCAATCAGCAAAGAGACGCCCATAGCCGTTAGAACGCTAAAAATGCCTCTGACAGTTATATATTGAATAACCGCAAAATTATTATCAAACTGTATTAAGTAATCCGAAAGCCAAACCAGCATTAGATAGCCTCTTTAATAAGTAATTCGTTGATGATATTTTCCATCATTGCACCGCGCGATCCTTTCACTAAAAACACTGCATCTTGATTAGCAGCAGTCCTGCAACGCTCTATCAATTCTTTTTGGCTTTCAAAATACCGAGCGCGCTTACCGAAAGCATCAACCGCAGATTTCGACAGCTCGCCCGTCGCCCAAAACTCGTCAACTTTCGCTTGCAGGGCATATCTTCCTACATTTAAATGGGACTCCTCGCTCTCACCGCCGAGCTCTTTCATATCACCGGCAATAACTATTTTTCGACCAGAAAATGACATCAAGGCATCAATTGCCGAATAAAATGAATCAGGGCTCGCGTTATAAGTGTCGTCAATTAAGACACAGCCATTAATCCCATCACGTAATTTAAGACGGCCCTCAATCGGCATTAAGCTTGCCAGCCCTTTAACCACATCATCAAGGCTAGCTCCAACTTCAATTGCGAGAGCTGCCGCCGAAACTGCATTGGCAATGTTATGCTCACCCATCATTTTCAAATGAACCTGTGCATTGCCTTTTGGACAGTGCAGCTTAAAACTGACCTCTCCTATAACTGACAAATCAATTTCAGATGAAAAATACTGAGAATTTGCTTTTTCTAAAAGACTGAACAAAACCACTTTGCTATTACTTGCTCGCTGCTGCCACTGACCTAAATTTTCGTCATCTGCATTTAAAACCGCAACGCCTGACCCACCCAGACCGTCTAATATTTCACCCTTTGCCTCAACTATCCCTTGTAGGCTACCAAAACCTTCGATATGAGCTGCACTGGCTTTAGTGATCAAAACAATATCCGGCTGGGCTATTCCAACACTGAATGCGATTTCACCAGCGCCGTTAGCCCCCATTTCGATTACCGCAAATTTTTGATCTTTGAGTTGTAGCAGGGTTAAGGGCACCCCAATCGTATTATTTAGATTCTTAGAAGTAATAAGTGTTTTGGCACGATTGCTTAGAATGGCACCGGCCATCTCTTTAACTGTTGTTTTACCCTGGCTTCCGGTGAGCGCGATAATCGTAGCATCACTGCGCTGTCTATTTATTAACGCCAGCGCGCCCAGCGCCATGTGTGTATCGTTTACCTGCAAAGCTGATATTGAGGATTCAACAGCTTTAGATGCAACTACCGCCACTGCTCCTCCATCTACAGCAGCTTGAACAAAATCATGACCGTCATAGTGCTCACCAATCAAACACAGATATAAATCGCCCGAAACAATGCTTCTACTATCAGTGGAGATCTCAGAAAACTGTGCATCAGAACCAAATAGCTCACCGCCTGTTCTATGGGCAAATTCAGAAAGCGACAGCTTTCCAATCATGACCTATTCTCCTGGCGATGCTGAAGCGCAAGACGAACATGATTTACATCACTGAAAATAACTTTTTCGCCAGCAACTTCTTGATAGGTTTCGTGCCCTTTGCCAGCTACAAGCACGACATCGCCGGGCTTGGCAGCACTGAGAGCAAAGGATATCGCTTTTGCTCTATCTCTTTCGATAGTTACATTTAAGGGAGATTCGATACCGCTCAGAATGTGGCTAACAATCTCATCGCCATCTTCGTTGCGAGGATTATCATCACATACCACCAAATGATCAGCATAAGTTTCGGCAAACTCTCCCATTAGTGGGCGCTTTCCTTTGTCACGATTGCCTCCGCAGCCAAAAACGCACCAAACGTTGCCAGTAAAGTGCTCCCTTAATGCAACTAATGCGCTTTTCAATCCATCCGGTGTGTGTGCATAGTCCACAACAGCAGTAATGTCGCCAGCATTGTCGCCAACAATTTCCATTCGGCCTGTTACAGGGCTTAAGCCGGATACAGCGTTACACAGCGATTCAATCGTAAAGCCTTCTGCTTTAGACATGTAACTTACAAGCGTTGCTACTACTGCCAACACGTTACTAAAGTTAAAACTACCTAACAATTGCCCGCTGATAACACCGCTTCCAATTGGAGTCGAAATACACGCTTTGTAGCCATCACGAGAAAACTGGAGTTCGCTTGCATAAACAGTTGCGATCTTATTACTAAAACTAAAAGTGGAAATATCAACCTTATTACAAATACCATTAAGTATTGACAAAGCGTAAGGGTCATCCAAATTTACAACCGCACTACGCAGTCCATCCATTGTAAAAAGAATCTTTTTACACTCAAGGTAGTCTTCCATACTATTATGATAGTCAAGATGGTCGCGGCTGAGATTGGTAAAAACTGCGATGTCAAAATTTACTGCTTTAACCCGCTTTTGGTGCAATCCAACTGACGAAACTTCCATCACCACAGGATCAACATTTTGCTCAACCATTTGAGCCAAAGCCATTTGTGTAAAAACTGCATCGGGAGTGGTCAACTGAGTTTCTTTTAATTCACCTTGAACACCGTAACCTAAAGTCCCGATAATTCCGCAGCGGCGATTCATTGCCGACAGTGACTGTGCGATGAAATGGCTGCAACTTGTCTTACCATTTGTACCGGTGATACCTATCACGTTCAGCTTTTCACTGGGCCGGTCATAAAATCTAGATGCTATTTCACTTAGTTTTGCAGAAAGGTTATCGATGGCAATTACCGGCGTATTATCGATAGTTCGATGTCCTTGCCATTGCCCACCGGATTCAACAAAAACAGCGGCAACACCTTGACCTATAGCTTCATCAACAAAATTTCGTGCATCGTGATTTTTTCCAAAGCAAGCAAGAAACAAATCACCAGGATTCAATAACCGACTGTCCAACTGAACTCCAGCAATCATGACTGATGAATAGTCATGCGCCGAATCACCAAAGTCGACTAGACCTGCCAAAAGCTCTTCTAATGCTATCTGTGAATTCAAAGTTTCAGCAGTATTCATAGTTAAAGTGACGTAACTTCCAGTGATTGAGTATCAGGAATTGCATCTGGGTTTATATTTAATATTCGCATCGCACCAGAAGCGACTTTAGAAAAAACTGGCGCCGCTACTTGACCACCGTAATGCTCGCTCCCTTTCGGCTCATTAATTACAATAACAATAACAATTTGGGGATCCGATGCTGGCACTAAGCCAACAAAAAGAGAGTTGTGCAGATTTGCCTCGTAGCCAAATTCACCGACCACGTGAGCTGTGCCTGTTTTACCGGCCACACTATAGAACGGAATGTTAGCCTCTATTGCGCTACCACCACGCCGAGGATCAACCACTGTTTCAAGCATCTGTACAACACGCTTCGAAATGGATTCGCTCAGGACGCGCTCTCGAGGTAAATCAGCGATGGATTGCTCCGACAGACGTACTAGTGAAACAGGTTTCTTGATACCGCCATCGGCTAATACAGAATACGCCTGAGCAAGCTGCAAGGCTGATGTCGATAATCCATAACCAAAAGAAAACGTAGCAATTCCATGACGGCTCCAACGACGAGGATTGGGAAGCACGCCTCCTCGCTCACCAGGAAAACCAGTACCTATAGACTGACCAAAACCTACTCTCTCAAACAAATCTCGAATAGGCTCAATGCCGATATTCATGGCAATCTTGCTTGAGCCAATATTGCTTGATTTCGTAATCACACCCTCAACTGTCAGTGTTCCGTAATTTGCGATATCTTTTACTTCATTACCATTAACCATCATCCAACCCGGGCTGGTCTCGATGATAGTCTCTGGAGAGTAAACGCCTGTTTCTAAGGCCGCGGCAATTGTGAATGCCTTAATCGTAGAGCCCGGCTCAAAAACATCGGTTATCGCCCTGTTTCTAAGCACACTAAAGTCAGTCATATTCGTTTTGTTATGCGGGTTATAAGAGGGCTGATTGGCCATCGCTAGAACTTCGCCAGTGTTCACATCCAACATCACAAGAGAAGCGCCTTTTGCCCTGCGCTTTATAAATTCAGACTTAAGCTCTTTGTATGCCAAACTCTGCAAACGAAAGTCGATGCTTAGTTCGAGATTGTTTCCTGGCTCAGCAGTTTGGAGCGTATTTAATTCTTCGATGATATGGCCGCGCCGATCCTTCATCACCTGGCGTCGCCCAGAAACACCCCGAAGCCAACCATCATAGGTCAGCTCTAACCCCTCTTGACCAACATCATCGACGTTACTGAAGCCTACAATATGAGCTGCAACTTCGCCCTGAGGGTAGAAGCGCTGATATTCCAGCTGGGCATAAACACCCTCGATATCTAACGCTAAAACCTTTTCCGCCTCTAAAGGTGGAAGCCTCCGCTTTACATACAAAAAGTCTCGAGTCGCATTTTTTTCGACCTTGGCAACTAAGACCTCTGGATTCATATCCAAAGCCTGCGCCAACTCATGAGTAGCAAGCGACGACTCAACAAGCTCTTTCGGATTCACCCAAATTGACTGAACCGGAGTGCTCACAGCCAACGGCTCTCCATTGCGGTCTGTAATCAATCCCCTATTCGCCATCAAGGGGACTGTTCGAATAGTCCTGGCGTCGCCCTGCCCCTGCAAAAAGTCTTTTTCAAAAATATGAAGAGCACTGACTTTCCAGCCAATCGCAGCCACACAGACCAATAAACCAAGGATAATCAGGGACAGGCGCCAATTTTGAAAAGCTGACTTAGTTTCTATCTTAGTCATTTTTCACCATCACTATGCGAGCTATTTCTGGAACTCTCATCTGAAGCTGTCCAATTGCCTTACTCTCGATGCGGCCTTCCACTCCAAACGTACTCTGCTCAAGAAGCAACTGCCCCCATTTCACATCCAGCTCATTGGCCTGGGCGCGAAGCTCCTGCAATTTATTAAAAGAGAACCGATTGTCGTGAGTTGTTTGGACCACGGAAAGACCAGTACCTAAAACCAATCCCAATATGCAAACCAAAACGAGGCTGCTAGGCCTGTTGATACCAGCCCATTGAAAAACTGAAAGGCTGTCTTTCGAGTTAATTGAGTTAGATGCAGATTTTTTCATAAGACAAGTCTACCCAATACCTTTATCAGAGATTTTCTCAGCTACTCTTAATACCGCGCTGCGAGCGCGGGGATTTGCTGCCACCTCTTGGGGCTTCGCCTTAGCAGCTTTGCCTATAGGCTTGAGTGTTGGACTTAGCTCAGAATTCATCACCGGCAAATCTCTTGGGAAATTGTCACCTTTAGCCTGCTGCGAGATAAATTTTTTGACTATTCGGTCTTCTAAAGAATGGAAGCTAATCACAACTAACCGCCCCTCTATTCTAAGGCAGCTTAGAGCTTGAGCTATTCCGCTTTCTATCTCGCCAAATTCGTTATTGATAAAAATACGTATACCTTGAAAAGCTCTTGTAGCAGGGTGCTTATCGCGCTCCCATGCAGGATTTGCATGCTTAATAATTTCCGCTAGTCGGCCTGTATCCACAATAGGGGCCTCGGTACGTTCTTCAACGATTTTACGAGCCATCCTTCTTGAATGCCTTTCCTCACCATACTTGTAAATAACATCTGCGATTTCTTTTTCGCTCGCCGAGTTAATCCACTGCTGCGCACTCACGCCTTCGTCCGGATCCATTCTCATATCTAACGGACCACTGCGCATAAAACTAAAACCCCTATCAGGATTATCCAGCTGTGGAGATGAAACCCCTAAATCAAACAACACCCCGTTTATGTTTCCATGCAAACCCATTGAATCAATTACCGACCCAAGATCACTGAACGCAGACCGCACCACCTCAACTCTCGAATCTGTGGCCGCCAAATTATTAGCAGCCTCAATGGCCTCAGGGTCTCGGTCAAACACAACCAATCGCCCCGCCTCACCTAGATCACTTAATATCGCCTCGCTGTGACCACCCCTACCAAAAGTCGCATCTATATAGACACCATCTCTCGCTATCGCAAGCCCAGAAATAGCCTCCGTAAGAAGGACAGATTCATGAGGTGAACGCTGCTCCATAAATAATTCCTAGAGTGCCAAGCTTCTAAGCTGTTCTGGTAATTCCCCTTCAAGGGATGAGTCCTCTAACCACTTACTGCGCTGCTCGTTCCACGAGTCTTGATCCCAAATTTCTAGTTTCTTGCCTTGGCCTATTAGGCAGATATGCTTTTTTAGCCCCGCGTAGCTGCGAAGCTCTTGTGGCAATAAAACCCGCCCGCTGCCGTCCAAATCAAGATCGTTAGCGTGACCGATGAGTAGATGCTTAACGCGCTGGGACATAGGATCAAAACTGGAAAGTGATTCGATTTGACGCTCTATTTGCTCCCATTCGGGTAACGGGTAAAGCAAAAGGCATTTGTGATTTGTATCTATAGTGACCACGAGCTGACCTGAGCATTTATTGGATAATTGCTCACGATACCGGGATGGCATAGCCATGCGCCCTTTCGCATCGATATTTATAGAGTTAATGCCGCGAAACACGTGATGTCCCCACTGTTAATTGGAAAATGCGTAGCAGATCGTCCACGATCTCCCACTATTAAACAATATTTTCCACTTTTCGCCACTTAAAAGACACTATAGGCACAGCAAAGCCCTAGCGCAAGCACTAATTAGGCGTTGTCTATCAAGAATTTCGGCGAAAATGCGGCTAAAAGTGGGTAGCTCGTCAAGATGGGGTTTTTGCGATAGGCTTAAGCATTGTGAAAACAATGCCGTAGGCCCAACTATTAATGTAGTTTGTTAACAGGAGGCCTTAAAAGACCAGAATTAGAAGTGAGTCAGCCTATAAGCCGGGTTCTGTCGAGGACAATTATTCATCTGCAACCTGCGTCACCACAGGTGTCTAGCGGCCTACCCGAATCCATTGCGAGCAGCAAAAAAGGATTCCTATTTGGCCTTGCTCCGAGTGGGGTTTACACTGCCACAAACTGTTACCAGATGCGCGGTGCGCTCTTACCGCACCTTTTCACCCTTACCCAACCAATTCCGAAAAATTGTAATGTTAGGCGGTATATTTTCTGCTGCACTAGCCGTAAATTCACATTTCCCAGGCGTTACCTGGCACCCTGCTCTGCGGAGCCCGGACTTTCCTCCATCTGCCACCTCGATAGCCATAAAACGGCTTACAAAGAAAACAAACAGCAATTGCCCAGCTGACTCCGCGTCAGGTTAATTGAGATTAGCTAACTAAGCAACAACCTTAAGCATCGCCGCTTGAATTTTTTATCTCAATCATGGCCGCATAAAGGAGATTCTTTCGAGCTCCGGTAACATCACTTGCCAAAGCCACGGCCTTCTTTAACGACATCTCTGACTCCAACTGCAGCGCCAACCTCAACCCGACTTCCTGCTTTTGGCTCTGCTGCGCATCTTTATCGCAACCTGCAACAATGACAACAAACTCGCCTCGCTGGTTATTTGAATCAGCTTGCAGCCAAGCCAAAACATCTGAGCTAGAACCTAAGAAGTGAGATTCAAACTTTTTAGTAAGCTCTCTGCCAACAAATACCTGCCGGCTCTCACCAAAAACCACCACCACACTTGCCAACATAGCTTCAATACGATGAGGCGACTCGTAAAATACCATGGTCCGCAACTCATACTTGAGCTGACTTAGAGACTGCTCCCGGGCGCCCTGCTTGCTTGCCAGAAAGCCCTCGAAGCAAAATCGATCGGTGGCTAAACCCGCCACGGACAAAGCCGCGGTAATAGCGCTTACTCCCGGAATGGGTATCACCGGAATATTGGCTTCGCGGACCAACCTCACAAGCTTAAACCCGGGGTCGGAAATAAGCGGCGTACCGGCATCAGAAATAAGCGCGATGGATTGACCCTGCTGCAGCTTATCCAAAAACCTAGCGGCCACGGAGTCATCGCTGAAATCATGGTAGGACGTTAGCCGAGTTTTTACTTCTATCTTTTCCAAGAGAGCTTTACTATGGCGAGTGTCTTCGGCCGCAATCAAATCAACACCCTGAAGCGTATCAATCGCACGTCTGGATATATCATCCAAATTACCAATAGGGGTCGCGACAACGTAGAGAGTTCCTGCACTAATCACTATTTCGGCGCCTCATGGATTACCAATGTTCAAATTTGGGGAAAATTAAAGAGAAGCTACCGGGTAATTTGGGCAATTTATTGCTCCGGCAGGATTCATGGTTTATTCTTTTCGATGCAGTACTTACAACTAGCGAGATAGTGAAATTTTGCCCAACAAAGACAATAATCAATTTCTTCTTAAAATAGAAAATCAGAAACTCGTACTGATACTTTTTATATTAGCGCTGATTGCAGCCTGCAATTCCAATCCACCGACTGCCAAATTGCCTATAATAGAGGGAGAGTCTACATCACAGCGTATTGATGAGCTATTGGCCAGCGCAAATAATAGCCTAGGGGCAAATGCTGCTAGGTTTCGCATTTCAGCTATAGAGCTTTTACTAGAACAAGGCTCGCTTAATCAGGCCGAGTTCGAATCCAACGCGGACGGCTTCCGCGAAACATTACCGCCCGAACTAAGACGCCGCTTAACAACAGCCAAAGCCAACATTGCCAATAGCCAAGGCAACCCTCAACTGGCACTCCAATTTTTGACTGAAACACTTCCCATCAACTCAAACAACACGAACCCTCAATTGCGCCGGCTTCTCGGGAACACATACTTACTTCTTGATCGTCCTGCTGACGCTTTTCGCAGCTATATTGAGAATACCGAAGAATTTGAGGGTAATGAGTCGTCACAGGATTTTCATAATTTGGCATGGGATGCATTGATGGAGATCGCCGACACCGAGCTTTCCACGCTTGCCAATTCAGCATCGAACTACACAAGCAGAGGGTGGATAGAACTTGCAAAAGCGGTTGCAGATCAAGAATTAAGCATTAAAGGACAACTCGACGCAATTCAACAATGGCGCAGGGTATGGTCAAGCCATGATGCCGCTCGCATCCTACCCTACCCCTTAGTTCAGCTTCAACAAAACTGGGAGCAACGGCCTCGACAGGTAGCCTTGCTTTTACCTTTGCAAGAACAAGCCGGCAGGGCAATTCAAGAAGGGTTTTTAAGCGCTTACTACCAAAGTATCGACGCTAATCGTGGAGCTCCACTAATAAAGTTTTATGATAGTTCTGGTGTGACAAATATCTATCCAATTTATGATGAAGCCGTGAATGATGGCGCCGACTTAATCATTGGACCACTGGACAAGGAGTTGGTTAACCAATTGCATCGGCTGCCCAACCTTTCGATACCCACCCTGGCACTGAATTACACCGACCAGGACAGTTTCTCTGGCCCTGAGAATTTCTTCCAATTTGGCTTAGCCCCGGAAAACGAAATCGAGCAGGCAGCACAGCTAGCTGCTAGTGCTGGCTTCAAAAATGCCGCAATCATAACGCCGAGCGGCAGCGACTATCTGCGACTGAAATCATTATTTGAAAACGCGTGGAATGAAGCGGGAGGCACGGTTGTTTCTGAGTCAGCCTTCGACAGCGACAGCGATTACGCCGAAATAATAAAACAATCGATGGCGATAGATGCCAGCGAAGAGAGAGCAAAAAAAATAAGCGCTTTACTGCCTAGAGATAGAATCGAATTCGTTCCTCGAAGAAGGCAGGACATAGACTTTATCTACCTGATTGCCAACCCCCGGCAAGGAAGGCAAATACGGCCGACTCTAGCGTTCTATTTTGCCGAGTCATTACCGGTTATCGCTTATCCTTCTATTTACGATGGCTCGGACAATGCGGACATTAACAATGATCTTAACGGCATAATATTTCTAGATGCTCCTTGGCTATTGCAAGAATCGAATTCTTTTAAACAGCAGGTGAGTAATAGCTTTCGCAGAACAGCAGGACCATTAGAGCGTCTTCGCGCCATGGGGATCGATAGTTTCCGCCTCCATGACAGGCTTAAGCAATTAAGCTCGCTTGAATTGGACGCTCTGGGCGGAGCTACCGGGGTGTTAACGATGAATTCTGATCGAGAGATCCAGCGGCAACTACTTGCTGCGCAATTCCTAAATGGCGCGCCTCAAATCCTGGCGCCTTCCAAGCAGCTCAGTCGCTAATCTTCGCCGAGGCGATGAAGGTTGATAAAACCACTCTTCAGCAGCACTAAAAGCCGTGGCGATTATTTCGAAAAGTTGGCACGATCTCATCTGGAAAATGCAGGCTTAAAACACTTCTTCGCGAATTACTATTGCCGCTACGGTGAGCTTGATCTTGTCATGCTCTGTCCCGGTAAAACCGTTGTTTTTGTAGAAGTGAAATACAGGGAATCCACTGAATTTGGGCATGTGCTAGAAATGGTAACCACCGCAAAAAAAAAGAAAGTTCGACTGGCCGCTTCACACTTTTTATTAAAGCACCCGAAGCTCGCAAATTTTAACTGCCGTTTTGACGTTGTTGGAATACACCCGAACAATGATCAAGGACCTGAAAAAATACTTTGGGTTGAGAATGCCTTTAGTTAAACCTTATTACCTCAAAATGCTGCCTAGAAAAGACAAACTACAAACTAGAACGAGTAAAAATTTGAACATTTTGGCCGATAAAACTAGTACGTTATCATTAATTGCTGGACACTCCTGACATGTCTAATCACAACCGAATACAAAACCATTTCCTTGACAGTATAACCACCAAGCAGCGTGCTGCTGAAACCCTAATCGATCCTATTTTTGATGCCGGGGAGTTAATGGTAAATGCACTGCTAAACGATAAGAAAATTCTGTGCTGTGGTAACGGCGGCTCCGCCGGTGACGCTCAACACTTTTCGGCAGAATTATTGAATCGATTTGAGCAAGAGCGCCCACCACTGCCTGCAATTGCAATAACTACTGACAGCTCAACCCTTACTGCAATAGCTAACGATTATGACTATAACGAGGTCTTTTCCAAACAAGTAATGGCGCTCGGTCAAGATGGCGATGTGTTGCTGGCTATTTCCACTAGCGGGAATTCAAAAAACGTCATGGAGGCCATGAAAGCCGCCCATGAGCGAAATATGGTGATAGTTGTGCTATCCGGAAAGGATGGCGGGACGATGGCCCCATTACTAGAAGACTCCGATGTCGAAATTAGAGTTCCTTCCGATCGCACAGCAAGAATTCAAGAGGTTCATTTAGTGGTGATTCACTGCCTGTGCGATTTCATTGACACCAAACTTTTTGGAGAAGACGCATGAAGCTCCACCCTATAGCACTTTTTACTTGCCTATTGGCACTGAACTCTTGCACGGCCATACTGGTGGAAACTACCGGTGACGCTGGAATTCAAGAAGATCCAACAGAGCGAACCGCCGGCGCAGTGGTCGAAGACCAATCTATCGAGACCAAGGTGACGGTTAACATGAAATCTCAAGAACCCGCGTTTAGGGGTTCGAATTTCAGCATCGTAAGCCATAACGGCGTAGTGTTAATCGTGGGCCAAACTGAATCTGAGAGCTTGAAAGCTAGAGCCACTGATATTGCCAGTAAAGCCAGCTCCAAAATCAAACGCATACACAATGAAATGGAAGTCTCAGGCAAAACCAGCCTGCTGTCTAGAAGCAATGACACCTGGATCGCGACAAAAGTCCGCACCCTTATGTTGACGAATAAAGATGTCCCTTCAGGCCAAGTTAAAGTCATCGCAGAGAATGGCTCTATCTATCTGATGGGCCTTATTAATCAAGAACAAGGTGATAGAGCTGCAAACCTAGCGCGTAACGTATCGGGGGTAACTAAGGTGGTTAAGGTGTTTGAGTACATTAACTAGATTGCTCTCTAGATTACTCCTTAAGCCCCCTCTGATAACGCCCTCTACTTGACCAGCCTTAGAGCTGGCTTAGAGGAGCCAGACTGGGCCGGCTTATCTGAACTGTGTTTGCCAGCTGTTTTTTCGCCAGGGTCTGTACCAGTTGGACTTGGAGGTTTTGGTAGAGATCCTTCGGCATCGAATATCATACCCTGCCCGTTCTCCTTGGCATAAATTCCCATAACCGCACGAATTGGCACATACACTAATTTTGGAATCCCGCCAAAGCGACCTTCAAATTCCAATGCCTGATCTTCGATCATCAGAGCCTGTACGGCGGAAGGGGAGATATTCAAAATAATCTGACCATCTTTAACGTGCTCAAGGGGGACTTGAACGTCGTCATCGAATGCATTGACCAAAATATATGGAGTGCAATCGTTCTCTAATATCCAATCATAAAGTGCCCTAACAATATAAGGACGGCTTGAGGTCATCGTCATGTCCGGGCACCTATGTTTACTGGAATCAAGTCTAAACCATTTCCTTCTCTTGCTCGGAGAGGCTCACCAAAATGGATTCTCTCTCAAACAATCTATCGCGGTATTCGATTAATGGCTTAGTCGTCTTATTTACGGGCAATTCTATACCCATAATAGGAAGGCGCCAAAGAATCGGGGTCACAACGCAATCCACAATAGTGAATTCATCACTCATAAAATAAGGTTTTTCACCAAAAATCGGAGCAATAGAGACAAGAGAATCGCGAAGATCCTTACGTGCTTTTTCCAACTGAGCAGGAGTCCCTTTGTTCGCCATAAGCGCATCAACCATAGGACACCAATCTTGTCTGATTCGGTAAATCCAAAGTCTACTCATAGCTCTCGCTACTGGGTATACAGGAAACAAAGGTGGATGGGGAAAGCGTTCATCAAGATATTCCATCATGATATCCGCTTCGTATAGCACCAAATCACGGTCAACCAAGGTGGGCAGCGTGTTGTAGGGATTTAATGTCGATAAATCCTCAGGCTTCTCATCTGGATCGACATCTATGGTTTCTACCGTAACTCCCTTTTCGGCAAGAACTATGCGCACTCGATGACTATAGTGGCTAGTCCCGTCTGAATAAAAAGTCATGGAAGATCTTTTAGCGACCACACCCATAGTGAATCCTCTGTATTATTGTAATGTTTTTTTTAGCGACTCGAAACAATCAGTTTAGTGATAGTCCTTCGAGAATTCACGTCCCAATAGAGCTGTTAGCACATACAAGGCTGCCAAGAATGCTAAAACCCAAATACCAATTTCCTGGCGTCTGCTACGAACTGGCTCTCCAATGTAGTACATAAAGTTAACTAAGTCGGCTACCGTTTCATCAAACTCAACCTCATTCATCGAGCCGGTTCCTGCCACATGAGTAAGATCGCATTGAGTAGGGTCATCAGCACCGTGATCATCACACGTTACATCACCTTGCAGCTCATGAAGCACGTTAGGCATACCGACGTTTGCGTAAATCTTATTATTGGCACCTAAAGGTCTAGAGCTGTCGTTATAGAAAGACTTCATGTAAGAGTATAGCCAATCAGCGCTGTGCACTCTTCCAGCCAAAGTTAAATCCGGCGGCACCGCGGCGAAGTATTGCTTTGCATTTTCTTCGGTTAGTGCATTTTCAATCAAATCACCAACAGAGGCATCATCAAAAACAAGATTTGCCATCACTAAATCATGAGGAATTTCCAAATCATCGGCTGTTCTCGCATAGCGCGCATAGCCAAGCTCATGACAACTTACACAGTAATTCATGTAGTTTCTGAAACCGCGCTGCAGTGATGCCTTATCCTCAAAGGAAGTCTCCACATGCTCCAGCTCCATCCCAGCTTCAGAGGCATGAGCTTCATTGGTGAACATAAGCGGTATTACAACTAAAGCGATAATCAGCAAAAGCGTGCCTAATAGCTGCGGGATCGTTATAAACCTGCCGGTCACACGCTCTGGTGGTTGCGCTGTCACTTCTTTTCTTGTGTACCAAGGCATTGCAACAAAATAAGCAAAGTAAACGATGGTCATAATCTGAGCCAGCAATGTCTTAGCAGGACTAACCGATTGCGTACCGAGAACACCCAAAATGAGGAAGCTCACAATAAATGACAGAAGCGCTATTCGACTATACCAGCCTTTGTAGCGCATAGATCGCACTGGACTTTTGTCCAGCCAAGGCAGAACAAAAAGAATCGCGATTGCACTGATCATCACCAACATGCCCCAGAACTTCGCATCGATGCCAAACAACGGCACCGTCACTGCACGGAGCATCGAGTAGAAAGGCGTGTAGTACCAAACCGGTGGCACATGTTCAGGCGTCTTGAGCGGATTAGCCTCTTGGAAGTTAGCGATTTCTAGAAAATAGCCACCCATCTCCGGCGCAAAGAAAACAATCGCGCAAAAAACAAACAGGAACAACACTATGCCAGCTAAATCATGGTAGAGAGTATAGTAAGGATGGAAAGGCACTCCATCTAAAGGGACCCCATCAGAACCTTTATTCTTCTTAATTTCGACACCGTCAGGGTTATTTGAACCGACTTCGTGAAGAGCCAAAATGTGAAGGAAGACCAGCGCCAGCAAAACGATTGGAAGCGCCACTACGTGCAGGGCAAAGAATCGATTTAACGTTGCACCGGAAATAAGGAAATCACCTCGGACCCAAACGAGAAGGTCTTCGCCTATAACAGGTATCGCTCCTGCTAACGACACAATAACGTTCGCGCCCCAATATGACATCTGCCCCCAAGGCAATACATAACCCAAAAAGCCTTCTGCCATCAGCACAAAATAAATAGCCATGCCAAACACCCAGATTAACTCTCTAGGTTTTTGATAAGAGCCATACATTAGGCCACGGAACATATGAAGATAGATCACAAAAAAGAATGCCGAGGCTCCTGTGGAGTGAATATAGCGAAGCAACCAGCCATACTCCACATCCCGCATAATGTACTCTACCGACGCAAATGCCGCTTCCGCACTGGCCGTGTAATTCATTGTTAGCCAAATTCCGCTCAACAATTGAATAACCAGCACAACCATCGATAGAACTCCGAAGTAGTACCAGAAGTTAAAGTTCTTTGGGGCATAGTATTCAGATAAATGCTTTTTCCAAGCATTCACAATGGGTAGACGTGCGTCCACCCAATCTCTCAGGCCAATCAGACCGCCAACAACCTTGCCAGGCTTTTCGGTTGCGTCTAACTCGCTGTTGCTGCTCATATCACTCATGCTGCAGTCTCCCCATCAACACCTATCACCAACACATTTTCTCCTTCGTATGAGTAAGGCGGCACCTGCATATTTCTGGAAGAAGGTGAACCGCTATAAACGCGACCTGCCAAATCGAAACGCGAGCCGTGACAAGGGCAGAAAAATCCTCCACGCCATTCCTCATCAAACGGCTGAGGTCTGAGCTCGATATGAGGGGTGGGTGAACAAAACAAATGCGGGCAAAGGCCCACTAACACCAGCAATTCCGGAGAACGTGAGCGAAACTCATTGGTAGCGTATTCAGGCTGCTCTTGATCTTCCGAGTCTGGATCGGTTAGTTGATCAAGATTCTCACTGAGAGCAGCTAGCGCCGCTTCAGTACGTTTAATAATGAAGATAGGCTTTCCTCTCCAAGCGGGGATTGGGCCAAGAATTTCACCTTCTTGCAATTGGCTAATGTCGATACGCACCGGCGCACCGGCAGCTCGTGCTTTGGCACTTGGGTTCCAAGAACCCACAAATGGTACTGCAGCTGCAGCAACGCCGATGGCACCCATCGCTGTCGTTGATCCAACTAAAAAACGTCTACGGCCAGCATTTTTACTGTCGTTTGTCACCGCTTCTTCTCCTTGAGAATAAGAAAAAAATTAAAGGCTGAGCCATTCTAAGGCGGGGTTATTGAACGCTGCGTTCTGTGACTAACGCAACAGTCTTAATTCGGTCAGCAAATCCAGACAATTCTAGCTAATATTTGGAAATTATTCAAGGCAGGCAAGATGCCGGTTAATAGCTATCCGCTTGATAATATTGAATAAATTTGTATTCTACAGGCACAAAAAAACGCCAAACTCAGACAACAAGTTGGCGCTTCTATGACTAGAGCAGGTCTAGCGCTTGGAAAACTGTGGTTTCTTGCGTGCTTTACGAAGACCAACCTTCTTCCGCTCTACTTCTCTCGCATCGCGTGTAACGAAACCCGCTTTGCGTAATGTAGGCTTTAATTCGATATCGTAATCCATCAAGGCACGTGTAATGCCGTGACGAATCGCTCCAGCTTGACCGAAGCTACCGCCGCCGCGCACCGAAACATTGATGTCAAACTTTTCAGTCATCTCTACAAGTTCGAGTGGTTGCTTGACAATCATTCGAGCTACTTCACGCCCGAAATAACCATCTAAAGGACGCTTATTAACTGTGATGCTACCGTCTCCACTGGTCAAATAGACCCGAGCTGTGGAAGTTTTGCGTCTACCAGTGCCGTAATATTGAGTTGCTGACATTGCTTCTTAAGGCCTCTTCAGGATTAGAGATTCACGCTTGCAGGCTGTTGAGCCTCATGCGGATGATCCGACCCAGCATAGACTTTAAGCTTTTTAAACATAGCTCTGCCTAGCGGGGTTCTTGGTAACATGCCTTTGACAGCAAGTTTTACGATTCTTTCTGGCTCTCGAGCCTGCAACTTTTCAAACGACATTGACTTTAAACCACCCGGAAAACCTGAGTGTGAATAATAGATTTTGCCTTTTGCTTTGTTACCGGTCACTTTTACTTTATCAGCGTTGATAACGACGACAAAATCGCCTGTATCTACGTGAGCCGTGTATTCTGGCTTATGCTTTCCTCTTAACCGAGTAGCAATAGCTTGTGCCATACGGCCAAGTGTAAGGCCCTCGGCATCAACGAGCAGCCAGCTCTGGTCTACCTCTTGTGGTTTTGCGCTGTATGTCTTCATGTTGAATTCGTGGCTTTGCATTAAGGAGCGCGAATACTACCGAAGCGGTAGTGATTGTTCAAGCGAAATCAGTTTCTAAATTCAGGAAATATAAACCAAGACCTCTCCGCCCGACCAAGCTAACCCAAATGTGCGCAGCCAAGATACTCGTGAGACTGCATTTCCAGAAGTCGAGACTGGGTTCTCTCAAACGCAAAAGCCAAACCCAGACCTGTGTAGAGCCTATCGATCCTAGCGTTTGCACTTATTACTAATTTCACTCGACGATCATAAAGCTCATCGATCAGACTTACAAATCTTCGAGCCTTGTCATTTGCCTCATCACCCATAGCGGGCACATTTCCGATAATAATTGTGTGGAAAAGCTTCGCTAATTCAATATAGTCAAATGCGCTTCTAGGCCCACCACATAGCTCATCAAACTCAAACCATGCTATGTCCCCAGCATAACGGCGGGTTTTTATGGGCCTATCGAGTATTATAAGGTCCTCGTCCCTCTCGATGGGAGTTGAAATTCGAGTTAACTCGGCAAATTTAGCGCTTAACTCAGCGTCAGTTTTCTCTGTAATTGGGCATAGATACAAATTTGCACGTTCCAGACTTCTCAACCTGTAGTCTAAACCTGATGCCAACTCGATTACTGTCGTATGATTCTTGAGCAACTCAATCGCTGGCAGAAAACGCTGCCGCTGAAGGCCGTTTTCATAAAGGCCATCGGGATTTATGTTAGACGTGGCGATGAGAACCACGTGCCTCTTGAAAAGCGCATCGAGCAATCCAGCCAAAATCATAGCATCGGCAATATCTAATACAAAAAACTCATCAAAGCACAAAACCCTCGATTGACCGGAAATAAGATCGGCAAGCTTATCTAGAGGATTTTTCTGCCCTTGCAGCCGAGTCAGCTCACCATGCACGAACTGCATAAATCGGTGAAAATGAGTGCGTTGTTTTTGTTTGAACGGCAAGCAGTCGAAAAACAGATCCATTAGGTATGTCTTTCCTCGCCCTACCCCGCCCCAGATATAAAGCCCGTTGGTCCCCTTATCAATCGCGTTTTGCCTGGACAATAAACCAGCTAACAACCCACTTAACCCAGAATTTTTCGCCTCACTGCTAACTCCGTTGACGACCAGTTCATCGAAAAGGGCCTGCAGGTGCGACACGACCTGCTCTTGCATGGCATCAAAGACAATCAGCCCGGACTCTAAATCGTCGGTGTATTTTTGCTTAGGCGAGGTCAATTAAAACCACCCTTCCATCACTCTTGCTTGTCATACTGTTCACTCTCAAAACATTACTTTTGCTGATCTATTGTCGGCAGCGAAAAAATCCGCGAGGAGGAGCGAGGCATTTTAAGTTGGTTTTTGCATCAAAGTCACTATTAGCGAATTTGCACCAATTATGACCCATAAAATAGGCTAACTAAAAGAGAGTTTGTACAATCAGTGTATAGCTCCGTATTTGAATTAGGTTATACTCGATGGAGAACTTAGGTATTCAATAAAAATCACTATTGGCACATTTAAAGAGGCGTTAAAGAACATGATTTGGTTAGTTGCGGTCGGTTGTCTTGCAGTAGGCGTTGTTATAGGTGTGGTTCTCGCCAGTCGCATGAACGCAAGTCCGTCTCGAGTTCAAGAACTCGAAAATCAAATTCGCAGCTTAAAAGAATCTCACGGTGAGTACCGGGATAACGTGAGCGATCATTTCAGCATGACTGCCGAATTAGTCCAGCACATGACGCAAAGCTACCAAGAGGTCTATCAGCATCTAGCCACCGGCGCACAGGATCTTTGCCCACTTGAAGTGGCAAGCAAGCTTCTTCCCACCGACAGTGACGCCGTATTCGATGCTACCACTGAAGAGAAAGCTAGCGGTCTGATCCCGCCCAAAGACTACGCCACAAAGCAAGATCCTGAACAGAAAGGTGCCTTATCAGAAGGCTTTGGGCTAGACAAATCCAAACCTACTCCAGACGAAGATTAGTCAGCGCAGGAGCTAGTCAGAGTTACCTTGACGCAGCGATCTGACGCTACTGGATTATTTAGCAAAAGCACTACACTCCTGCAGGTATAATCGCCATTTGCAGGCACGTCAGCAAATCACCCAATGCCCTAGACTGGAAAGAGATGCCTGATTACAAACTTACTCATTTAAAACAGCTAGAGTCAGAGAGCATTCACATTATTCGTGAAGTTGCCTCTGAATTCGACAAACCCGTTATGCTTTATTCGGTTGGAAAAGACTCCGCCGTAATGTTACATCTGGCGCTAAAAGCATTTTACCCGGGCAAGCCGCCGTTCCCTTTATTACATGTCGACACGACATGGAAATTTCGAGAAATGATTGAGTTTAGAGACAAGCACATCAAGAAGCTTGGCCTAGATCTTATCGTTCACACCAATCAAGAAGGTGTTGATACGGGGGTTGGCCCATTCACTCACGGCAGCGACAAGCACACGGATATAATGAAAACCCAAGCCCTTAAACAGGCATTGGATAAGTACAAGTTTGATGCCGCATTTGGCGGCGCTCGCCGAGATGAAGAAAAATCTCGAGCAAAAGAGCGGGTATTTTCTTTTCGCGATAAAAACCACGGCTGGGACCCAAAAAATCAAAGGCCAGAGCTTTGGAACATATACAATAGCTCTGTAAACAAGGGTGAAAGTATCCGAGTTTTCCCTTTGTCAAATTGGACTGAATTAGATATTTGGCAATATATCCACCTCAATGACATAGATATAGTCCCATTATATTTTGCCAAACCACGCCCAATCGTGAATATCGACGGTATCGACATCATGGTGGATGATGACCGCATGCCTATAGGCAAAGGGCAAAAAATTGAGACTAAGACTGTACGATTTAGAACGCTGGGTTGCTATCCATTGACAGGCGCTGTGGAGTCAACGGCAACGACTCTGCCGGAGATCATTCAAGAAATGCTGTTAACCACAAGTTCAGAAAGACAAGGCCGTCTGATCGATTCGGACAAAGCCGGCTCAATGGAAGAAAAGAAACGCAAAGGCTATTTCTGACTCAAGCAAACACGCTTCATCACTTTTCTACTAAGGTAAATCCACCCATAACATGTCCCATCAATCAGAACTCATTAGCACTGATATAAACGCCTATCTTGCCCAGCATGAACGCAAAGAATTGCTGCGATTGCTTACCTGCGGAAGCGTGGATGACGGTAAAAGCACCTTAATCGGCAGACTGCTATACGATGCCAAAATGATCTATGAAGATCAGCTAGCTGCCATTGAAGAGGACAGCGTAAAGTCGGGCACAACCGGTGACGATATCGACTTGGCACTTTTAGTGGACGGCTTGCAGGCAGAGCGCGAGCAAGGCATCACCATTGATGTCGCTTATCGGTATTTTTCAACTGCAAAACGAAAATTTATCATTGCTGACACCCCAGGGCATGAACAATACACACGAAATATGGCGACTGGCGCGTCCACCTGCGATCTTGCAATCATTCTTATTGATGCAAGATACGGCGTCCAAACCCAGACTAGACGACATAGCTTTTTAGCGTCGCTTCTTGGAATCAAGCACATAATTGTTGCTATCAACAAAATGGACTTGGTCGATTACAGCCAAGACACTTTTCTGAGCATCAAAAAAGACTACACTGAATTT
>MDTF01014183.1_pt1 | contig 39476 bp, 39 predicted proteins | sample 811191 | NCBI WGS metagenome assembly MDTF01 (sample SAMN05326649, study PRJNA326480) | marine metagenome | isolation source: seawater | place: Southern Ocean | collected 2011 | reverse complement strand
TGATAGGCTGGATGTGGAAGCGCAGTAATGCGTGTAGCTGACCAGTACTAATAGCTCAATTGGCTTGATTTATGCACTGAAAAAATTTTTTAATTAAAATTAAGATATTTTATATTTTATTCTAAAGCCCCAGTACTAAAAACATTGGGGTTTTTTTTTAAACTAAAATTATACTATTAATCCAGAAATTATATTTTTATCATTACCTTTTAAGCTAAGTATGTTTTTATAAACATCATCATATGATTGAGCAGTAGCAATAAATATATTTCTATTATCATTTTTTATAATTGACGGAGACATTATTTTTTTATCAAAGAGGCTTTTTCCAATTTTTGATTTATCACCATCAACAAGATCATAATTTTCAATTGTTTTAAAAAAATTAGTTTTAGATATTATTTCTCCAGCAATATTTCCAGCGCCATAAATAATCATATCTTTGATCTTAAAGGGATCTAACAATATATGAGCTGCATTTTTTTCAATTAAATAAGTTTTTAGTTCCAATAATTCAAAACTTGTTAGAGAACTAAATCTTATCATAATATGATCATCTAGAAATATTTTTTTTACATTATTTTTAAACAAAGTAGAAAACAAATAAGTAATTGATTTAAGAATTTTAAATTCTAAGTTGCTATTTTTATAATTGAGACTTATTTGATAGTTGCAGTTTTGCAAATCATATTTTAGACAATTGTCAACAAATGCATCAATTTCTTTTTCATCATGATTTTCGTCAGTAAATATGTACTTGACAGTAATTTTTGTTGCATCAACTTTTGAATAAGTTTTTAAGTTTTCAAACACATTCTTAAATTTAGGTCTTCCTCTGACTATTTTAAAAGTTTCTTCAGTTCCAGCATCTATGCTTGTAGTAATTTTGATTAAACCTTTTTCTAAAAATTTAGTTACAGCATCACTATATCTAACTGCATTTGTAAAGACTCTATGGTAAGTTTTTGGATTAGCATGACTGTGAATATCTTCAAGAATTTCTTTAAATGATTTATCGAGTGTAGGCTCACCGCCACCCCAAACAACTTGATCACAATTGTCTAGTGAATTACTTTTACTTAAATAGGATATAAATTCTACGACATTATATTTTGATTTTTTTCCTCCCCAGTATATCTCACTGCAATAATTACATCTTAAATTACAAACAGAATGGTGCTCAATGGATAAATGAGATATTTTAGAATTGAAATCAGGTTTTTTTTTAGTATCTGTTAAAAAAATACACCCTTTACAGTCCTGGTTTTTATCTTCTTGTATTTCATTAAATAATTTTTCCCTTGCTTCTTTTATGTCCATAGCTGATGGAGTAACATTTTCTTTTATTTGTAAAAGTTTAGCATCACCACGCATTTTACCATCATAAAAAAATCTTTGGCAACAAGCTCTAATTTCATTTGGAGCTACGTAAAGAGAGTGTTCTAAGTCTTTGCAAGTTTTAAACATTTTTTTCATTAAAAAGGCTTTCTTAATAATTTATGAACTATTTTGTCTTTTGCTGTTTTTATTTTAAAATCAAATAATATAAATCTTTTATATTTTAAAACAACATATCTAATTAATAACTTTTTTACTCTTAAATTATGATTTGAATTAAGAATTTTATTGTGTTCAAGAGCGAGTTCGCCTCTCCACCTATATTGTAAATAATTAAATAGTCTTTTATATTTTAAAATAGATAATTTTTTTCTTAAAAATAAATCAATACTTTTCCAAGCATTAAACATAGCATCTAAATGCAACTTAGTTACTCTTGAATTAGTTATAGAGCCCTTATTGATCATTTTTAAATAGATAGTGTTAGGAAAAAAGTTGACTTTCCTGGTATTAAAAAAATGTGTCTTAAAGGTAAAAAAGATATCTTCATAAATACCACTTTGAAAAAACAATTTATTTTTTAATAAAAATTTTTTATTATAAATAATTCCAATACATTCCATATTGTTACTTTCAATAAAAAATTTTTTTAAACTATTTTTGTCATAATTTAAATAAGGGCTAAATGTTTGTTTTTTATTTTTTTTATAAGTTATGTTATTTCGATTTAAGTGAAGAAAAGAATAGTTTTTTTTAGACATGTAGAAAAACAATTTTTTGAAATTTTTAACAACAAGTTGATCGTCAATATCCAAAAAAAGCAAATTATTAGCTTCTGCAAATTTAATGCCTAAGTTTCGAGCAGTACCTGGACTATGTTTGTTTTTTGCTCTAGTTTTTTTTAAAGAAATATTTTCATTTTTTCCTATTTTTCTTTTAAGAATGTTGAAAGAACCATCATTTGAATTATTATCTATATATATAATTTGAATATTAAATTTTTTAGTTAACTCTAGACATATTTTAAAATTATTAGGAATGTATTTTTTTGCGTTGAAAAAAGGAATAATTATTGCTAATTTGAACATCATATAATCACATAACAATGAATAAAGAAAAAATCAAACAATACATAGTTGCATCTTTAAAAAAGATTCGAAAAATAGATAGAGTGTACTCACAAGCTATAGATGATTTTGATTTTATTGATAGTGGACACCTAGATTCAATGGAAATTTTAAAATTTAATATGTTGATAGAAAAAAAATTTAAAATTTTAATTACACCTAATGAGGTTACATCAAAAACTTATAAAACAGTAAAAGGTTTAACAAATATTGTAGCTAAAAAATTAAGGTAAATTTTTTAATAACAATCTTTTATTAATTTTTCCAAGTACAGATTTAGGAAATTGATTAACAAGAATAATATGATTAGGTATTTGAAATGTTGATAACTTTTTTAAACATATATTTTTAATGTAATTTTGATCAATTTGCTTTTCTTTTTTAACAAATAAGTAAATTATAGTTTTAATTTTATTTTCTTTGCTTGTTACAGCAACTTCCTTGATATTTTTATCATTTAATAATATTTTTTCTATATCTTCTGGGTAAATAGAAATACCACTTCTTCGAATCACATTATTTTTTCTACTCAAAAAATAAAGATAGTTTTTTTCATCTAAATACCCCAGATCACCAGTTTTAAAGAAACCTTTAAAATAAGAATTTTTATTTAGTTTTTTTGAATTAAAATAAAATTTGAACTCCCCAGGTGTCTTTGCAACAATCTCACCAACTTTATATTTATTTAAAAACTTATTATTTTTATCTAAAATTTTTATCTTAATTTTTTTATGATAACTTTTGCCAACACTCTTTAAATTATTATTATTATTTTTAACATTGATACTTGTTACAGTTCCTATTTCTGCAGCACCGTACATTTCATATAGTGTAACTTTTTTCTTTAATAATTTCTTTTTAGCATCAGGAAATAGTTTAGCAGAGGCAGAAACAAGTCCCTTTTTTAAGTAAAAATTTTTAAAGTTTTTTTTATCATTAATTAGCTCATAAATTTGATTTGCAACTAACACAGAAAAAGTAACATTATAATTTATAATTAAACTTATATATTTTGAAACAGTAAATTTATTCATTAATACACAAGTTCCACCTGATAAAAACGACAAAAATAAAATTCTCATTCCTAAAGAATGATCAATAGGACAAGTTATTATTATCTTATCGTTACTATCAATTTCATAAAGTTTACTCATTAGTTTGTATCTTGCTATTTTTGTGTTTTGTGTAAATACAATTGGTTTAGGTTTAGATGTAGATCCAGAAGAAGTCGTAATTAAAAAATTTTTATTAAGGTCGATTTTCTTATTTGGAATATTTATATTGTTATTTATTTTCTCAAAAAAATAAGGAAACTTATTTGTTTTATTAGTACTTATTATTGATTTAAATTTATATTTTTTATTAAAAATATTACAAAGTTTAGAACTGCCAATGAATGAATTAACTTTTGTTGAATTAATTAAATTTGATAGACTGCCATAAGAATATTGTGTATTAGCAGGTACAGCTGTAGCATTGATATAGGATAAGGCAAAAAGTGTCAAAATATGAGCCAGAGAGTTATCCTCAACTATTAAGACTGTGCTGGTTTTAGTTATTTTATTTTTATTAAGAATAACAATTGTTTTACTTACTAAATTATAAAGTTCTGAATAATTAAAACTTGTACTATCAATGACAAGAGCACACTTGTCAGGCTGTATTTTTTTGGCTTTTTTTAAATAATCAAACAAGCTCATGATGTTTTTTTTTTATTGTACTAAAGGTATTTCTTGTAAAATTCATCTCTATATCATTTTTTTTTATTAAATTCTCAAAACTGGACCATAAATCTTTTAATTCAATTTTCTTATTATTTTGATATGCATACAACATACTCATTGTGTGGTTTTTGCTTTTCAAGGTTTGTTTTATTCTGGACTCAGCAGATTGGTAAATTTTAATACCATTAGTTTTTAATAATTTATCACCTTCTTTTTGAATTTTTAGAATTTCTTTTTTTGCTTTTAAATTTTTATCTAACTCAAAATTATTTTGTTTATATTTTAGAGCTATCAAATTAAAAGCTAATGAATTTAAAGATTTAATAAATATTTCTGAAAAAATATTTGGTACTTTTGGCGAAATGCAATTTTTTAAAATATCTTTCCTCAACTCATTTACTGTTTTTATTTTATCTGGAAAAACTTCTTTTATTGGCAAACCTCTTTGTATATGGCTAATTTTTACAACTCCAGGTTCTTCAATTTTACCTGACAACCACATTGTCATCCCTACTAAATTTTTTCTTTTTAAATTTTTTAAATATATGGGGTCCAAAGTTGACTTAAATTTTTTTTGAATTCGATGTTTTAAGCATTGAAACCACCAAAAAGGAATGGCAGTACAAGGTGTTATAATTAAAGTTTTATCATTTATATTTTTTTCAATATCAATAAAAATTTTTTTTAAGTTTTCAGTTAACTTTGTTGTAATAAATATATTATCAAATTTGATCGAATGAATTTTTTTTAATGAATTAATAATTATAAATTTGTTATTTACATTTATTTGATGTTTTTTTATTAATTTATCATTGTCATAAATGCTAATTTTTAAGCCATTTTTTTTGATTATCTTATAATTTTCATTTCTACATAAAAAAAAAATCTTATGGCCAGATTTTATTAAGCATGAAGCAATAAATGAACCGATAGCACCCCCACCATAAATTAATGTTTTTTTTTTCATTAACTCAAAGCTTTTATTTTATGCCAGACATTTTTATTTGATGAGCGATTCATAGAATCCAATATAGAAATTATATTTAAATTATCCTTTAATGATAATATTTGAGGTTCACAACTAATCTTGTTTTTACTTTTATATTTTTTGTATATCTTGTTATACATGTTTATAAATGCATCCAAAAATCCATTTGGATGCCCAGCACTATAAGTATAATTTTCTTGTTTGTTTAAATATTTAGATCCATTAGATAAACGATTAATTATTTCAATTCTGCCATTATTACTATTTAGAATTATATTTTCAGGATTAGAATGCTCCCATTTTATTGAAGCTTTTGTTCCATAGATTCTTATTGAAAGAGCATTACGCTCCCCTGTAGCATTTTTACTAAACCAAAAAGTCCCATTAAAGTTTTTAAATTTTAGCCATGTGTAATTATTATCAATAGCTTTTTTATTGATTTGTTTTGACTGAAAAGACATAACCTCACTAGGATTTTCGTTAAAAAAATAAATTACAAGAGACAATAAATGACTAGCTAGATCTAGGTGTAAATTTGGTATTTTTAAGTCAACAAGTCTCCACTTTTTAATTTTGCTTTTTTTGTATGTGAAAGCATGTTGTGGCATTTCAATAACAAAATTTAAAACTTTTCCAATTTTTTTTTTAATCAAAGGTTTGATTTCCATAATACTTGGATAACCCAAGTAATTGTATGTACTTGCAAAAAAAACTTTTTTTTGTTTTAAAAGTTTGTAGCTTTTTTTAGCATTATCAAGACTACCTTCAAAAGGTTTTTCAGATATTATGTCAATCTTATGTTTTGCTAATTCTTTAAAAATTTTATATTTAGAATTAGGTGGTGTTAAAACTAAAGCAATATCAAAATTATTTGATTCTTTAATCAATAATTCATTTAAATTATTATAAATTTTATTTTTATCAAGCTTGTATAAAGACATGTTTTTTTGATTTTTAGATTTATTTCTACTGAAAAAACCACAAGAAATTTTATATTTACCACTAGCTAAGATACTTTTACGATGAGTGTCACTTATTGTTGAGTCATAACCACCACCAATAATTGCAAGATTTATCATTTTTGTCATATTTAATTAAATTTTAAAAGGGGGACCATTTACTGTGAGCCATTTATTTTTTTTAGTAAGTTTTTCTGAAAAAGTGAAAAACTTTTTATAATCTATTGAATATATCATGGATCTACCAATAATAGTATGTTTGTAGAGTTTATTTTGAACAGCCTTAAAGCCAATTTTATAACCATTTGAGAAGGTTTCTTTTCTCAAGAGTCTTGCAGAATAAATCCACTTTACTTTTTTCTTAACTTTATTTTTTTTAATGTATCCATAAAATGTTTTATCAAATCTAAAAGGAACTTTATTTTTCCAGTCTAAGTAATGCATAAAAGGTATCCAATTATAACCTAATCCAACGTGACAACATTTAAGATTTTTTATTTTAAGTAATCGTTCGAGTGCACAATTTTTACCAAATGAATTATCAGAAATATTATGTAATATTCTTTTGGCATCAGGCCCATATCCAGCTATTGACATCATAGGATCATTAGATCTTACAACTTGTTTTTGTTTCAAAAAAAAATTTGGAAAATAACCAATATCTGCTTTAGTAGTTTTTGGGTCATATACTTTATATTTTTTCCCAAAGGTGTAGGAGTAAGTTGGAACAAAAATGTTGCCTTTTTTACCAATGATCTTTAGTAAATTTGTAAATATCCACTTGCTTGATACGAGCATATAATTTTTTTTATTTGTTTCGGGACTTCCCAACATGCCCAACCCTGTTGTAAGAAATATAGAATCTTCTTTAGCAATTTTAACTTTCTTAAAAGCTTCTAGTAGTTTTGGTTGATTGTAGTCTGACATTTATAATTTATTATTATTCAAGAAAATTAAAATTTAATTTATATATATATATATAAATTTATATATATAAATTAAAGAAATAATTTTAATTTTAAATACTGACTTGATTTATGTTCAAAATATCCAAAGATCATTTTGTCACAAAACACTTAAAGTTAGATAGCTACAAAGCTGAATCTGATAAATTTCAATTTAATATTTCTAAAATTAATAAATTAAACAAACCTTTTTTTCTTTCACTAAAAACAAATTTTTCATTAAGAAACAAAATAAAAGATTTTATTTCTTATCAATATGTATGTAAGCAAGTAATATTTGAAAAAAAATTTGAAGAAATTAAAAAAAAAGATAAAAATTTTTGTAGGCCAGCCATAAAGTCAGATTTAAACCAATTAAAAAAAATTTGTTTAGAAAAAACATCAAATTCACACTACATACAAGATATAAATTTACCAAAAAAATTTAGAAATAATTTTAGGTATAATTGGTTAAAAAATTTTTTTGAAAAAAAAAGAGGTGATCAGTTAATTGTATATGAAAAAAATAAAATAAAAGGTTTTTTATTGTTAATCAAAATTAAAAAAGGAATAATTATTGATTTGATTGCTACTAGTGAAAAATATCAAAAAAAAGGAATTGGTAAATCTTTATTAAATTATGTAAATAATTTTTATATGAAAAAAGGAAAATTATTAATTGCTGGAACTCAAAGTAATAATTTTTCTGCAGTAAAATTTTACTCTAAAATGAAGTTTAAAAAAATAGCAACTAAAAAAATATATCATTTATTTGGGAAAAAAAATTAATAATGCAAAAAAATAATTACATAGGTAATAAAATTTATAGGTTGGTAAAAAAAATTTTTCCTTACAATAGAAGTTTGACCGGGAATGGTAATAGAAAAACGCTAAATAGAATAAAAGATGTAATTAATAAATTAAAAATAATTGAATATAAATCAGGAAAAAAAGTTTTTGACTGGAAAGTACCACCAGAATGGAATGTAAATGATGCTTATATAAAATGTGATGGTAAAAAAATTGTTGATTTTAAAAAAAATAACTTACATTTATTAGGTTACTCTAAACCAATAAATAAAAATTTAGATTTAAAAAATTTAAAAAAATATTTACATACTGATAAGGAGCATAAAAATGCAATACCTTATATAACTTCATATTATAAAAAAAAATGGGGATTTTGTGTAAGTGAAAAATTTAAGGAAAAACTTAAAAAAGCTAAATATCAAGTATTTATAGATGCAAGTTTCAAAAAAAATGGGAGTTTAAGCATCGGTGAACTAAAAATTAAAGGTAGTTCAAAAAAAGAAATTATTATTAGCACAAATATATGCCATCCCTCTATGGCAAATCACGAAACTAGTGGTATTGCTATATTAACCTATATAGCCAAATATCTTAGCAGTAAAAAAAATAATTATTCATATCGAATATTATTTTTACCAGAAACTGTTGGAACAATTTCTTACCTTCATCATAACCAGGTAGCTTTAAAGAAAAATTTTGTTGCTGGCTTTCACCTCACGTGTCTTGGCAGTGATGGAAATTATTCTATGATACAAACCAAATATAAGAATAGTTATTCAGATTACATTGCAAAAAAAATTTTAAGAAAAAAAGTAAACTATAAGGTTTATACATTTCAGTGCTGTGGTTCAGATGAAAGACAATATAATTATCCTGGTATTAATTTGTCTGTTGTTACTTTAACAAGGTCAATTTTTGCACAATTTAAAGAATACCATACCTCACTTGATAATATGCAAAATTTAAAAATTAAATCGTTAAAACAATCGTATCAATATATTTATGATATTATTAATCTTTTAGAGCATGAATTCAAAGTCCATATAAAAAAAAAAAATATTGATATATTTAAAAAGAATAAAAAAAAAGAACCACTTAACAAAAAATATTTTGTAGATAAAAAAAAAGATGTTAAAGTTTTTGCCAATACTAAATGTGAACCCTTTTTATCAAAAAGAAATTTATATAGAACTACATCCAACACAAAAGTGTTAACTGAACACCAAAAAAATTTATTTCAAATTTTATATTATTCTGATGGTTTGAGAGTGTCACAAATTTCTAAATATTTAGGAAAAAAACCAGATATTTTGTTTCCTATTATTAAAATATTAAAAAAACATAAACTAATAAGATTTAATTAATTATTTAATTCCAAAAAAATTTTTACACTGATGAATGAAAATATGAATTTACTAAAATGATTTTCATTATTTTTATTAATTAGATTTTTCATTAAATTTTTTTTATTTATTATTTTATAAATTGACGATTTTTTATTAACAAAACTTAAAAATTTTTTTGAATTAAGATCTATTAATGAATTAATTGATGCGTTAAATCCCATTTTCTTTCTCTCTAGTCTTATTTCGTCTGGTACATATTTATCAATTATTTTTCTTAAAATGTATTTTGTAAATCCTTTCTGCATATAAAATTTAGGAGGAACTGTTTGCATAAATTCAAATAATTTTCTGTTTAAAAAGGGGCTTCTATTTTCAACTGAATGTTGCATAAAATTTAAATCCTCAGAATGAGTAAATATTGGCACATTTTCAAAAAAAACTTCATTCAACATTCTATTTTTCATAAGAGAACTAGAAAAATATTTTTCTTTGAAGATATTTTTTTTTGGATTTAAAAAAAATTTTTTTAATTCTTTATTATGGTCATAAATATAACTTCTTTCTTTTTTATTGCGAAAAAACATGTGAGGATTTCTAAAGTATTTATTTCTTAAATTGGGTAAGATATATTTTTTCCATTTATTTAAATGTTCCTGATATAATTTCTTATTATTTCGTACTTCATATAAGTACATTAGTTGATGATCGTAATAACCAGAAAATATTTCATCCGCACCACTACCTGAGAGAGCAACTTTATATTTTTTTTTAGAAATTTTTTCTGCTAAAAAATTTTGTAGATAATTCGTTATAGTAAAAACAGGCGCATCATGATATTTAATCTGTTCTTTTAATCTTTTAAAATCTAGCTTTCCAGATACATTTATATAATTTTTTTTTAACCCTAGTTTTTTAGAAATAAGGTCTATATTTTTTTTTTTCATTGTATCTTTTATCTTTATTGTCAATTATAGAAAATGTTTCTAGTCTAGTTTTAAATTTTTTTTTAGCTATTGCAGCTATTGTATTTGAGTCTATACCCCCACTCAAGCATAGCGCAACAGGGACGTCTGATCTTAATGTTAATTCTATGCTCTTTTTTAATAAATACTTTGATTTATTTAGTACTTTTTTAAGCGATAAGTTTTTTTTAATTTTTGTTTTTGGAAACCAGTATCTTTTGATTTTAATATTCATCTTCTTGTCAATCTCCATGTATGAGCCACTATTTAAAAGATATACGTCTTCAAAAAATGAATCATTATTTTTAAAAATTGATTTATAACCAAATTGTAAATAATTTGTAATTTTCTCAAAATTAATTTTTAATTTTTTATTAGCATTTAATTTTTTAATATATTTAATTTCTGATCCAAAAATCAACTCATCTTTTTTTTTAATATAATATAAGGGTTTTTCCCCAAACCTATCTCTTGACAAAATAAGTTTTTTTTTTTTTTTATCAAATATTGCCAAACTCCACATTCCTTCAAAATAGTCAAAGCACTTTAGACCATACAAGCTATAGTAATGTGCAATCACTTCTGTATCAGACAAAGTTCTAAGCTTTACCTTAGTTGAAATCTTTTTCCTTAGCTCAAGAAAGTTATATATTTCACCATTAAAAATTAATATTAGATCATCTGTTTCGAAAGGCTGATGTGACCTTGCATTGATATCAATAATAGATAGTCTTGAATGTAATAGATAGATTTTGTTTTTGTTAAAAAATCTATCAGTAAAGTAATCTTGCTTATCTGGGCCTCTACTTTTCATCAACTTTAAAGTCGATTTAATAACCTCTGTGTTAATATTTTTTTTTCCAACAAAACCAGATATACCACACATATTTATACTATACTGTTCCCACTATTGAATTAGCTCTTCCAGTTTGAAAATTTTTATAAGAAAAAAAGGTTAGATTAGTATTTATATCTATATCTTGCAACATACCACAAACTCTAAAAATTATACTCTCAATATTTTGAGTTTCATAAACATCATGCCAATTTTTTAACTTAATGTTCAAAAAATTTTTCATGAAGAGCTTATAAATTTATAATTACTTAAATACAATTAAATCATACACCATTTATTTTATTTTGAGGTCTTTTGACAAAAAGCATAAAGTGTAAATTTGCCACTTTTTTCAACAAGTTTGTCTATTTTTAATATTTTAAATCCACAAGAATTTAATAAATTGTAAAAAGAATTTAAACTAAATATATGTAAATGATCTACCATAAATTCCTCTCTAGAGGCTCCATTTTTTTCTGCTGATGCTGTTAGTCCATCAGGAACCTCAATATATAGGTATCCGTTATTTAATAATTTGCTTTGAATTAATCTTAAAAGTTTTTTTGGGTCTGGAACATGTTCGGCTACTTTATTTAAAGAAATAATCTTAAATTTCTTTTTTTTAAAGGTACTCTTTTTAAAATTTGAATGAAGAATATTTAGTTTTAATTTTTCCTTGCCAAATTTAGCAAAGTTAATATTTGGTTCAACACCAATTAAATCCCAACTCACATTGTTTTTTAACTTTGAAAGAAAAACAGATAATCCACTACCTATATCAAGTAAAGATATTTTTTTTGACTTAAAATCTTTAAAAAAAAGTAAAAATCTTTGAACTCTATGAAAATTATCAGATTTATTACCAAGTTTATTTATTTTTATAAATTTTTTGTAAATATCTTTACCATGTGATGCAGTTGAATAGTCTTTCTTATAAAATGTTTTTAGATCAATTAAATTATGTTCAGCAAAAAAATGATTACATTTTATACATTTAACAACTTTTCTTTTATAATTTTTTATACCATAGTTAGGTTCACCAGATGGTGGTTTTTTATAGGAAAAAACTTCTGTAATATTTTTTTTATTTATTTTGCAACTAAATTTAGAGCAAAATTTATTATCTTTTAAATTTTTTTTTAAAATTTCTATAAGTTTTTCTTCATTAGTAAAATTATCTAATCTTAATATAATTTTGATATGTTCATTAGTGTAGTAATTTTTGAAGCTAGAAATTTTAGAATTTTGAACTGTAAGCAAATATATTTTTCCATAAACATTCTTCACCAGGTAAACTCTAAAATCATTATATTTTAGTCTTCCATTTATTGATGGTGTAGAATAATAACCCCAGTCTGTTTTACTAAAGTCATACTCTTGTTTACCATTCACAAAAGTTAATTGTTCATGAGCATTTAGATAAATTTTTCCAAAATCTTTTATGACAAAAGTCTTATCAAAACCTACATTAAATAGTCTAGGTTTATTTTTTTTGTTAATTTTCATTAATTAAAGATGCTATATAATAGATTAATTATAGAGTAAATAGCAGGTCAATTATATTTTAGTACTTAATCTATTTTAAAGGATATCTTAAAAACCACTTATTATTTTTTTTAAACCAAATATCTTTATTTCTAAATTTATCACATATAGTAAAAAAATATTTTTCTGAAATATTAATAAATCTACAAAATTTTATTATATCTTGTGTTGGTTTATTAAACTTAACTTTATTTATTATTTTTACTGCGTCACTTCTTTTGATTCTTCTATTTCTGATCTCTAAACTCAAGTTATCCTGCAGTCTAGAAAAACCAAATTTATAAACTTTTAAATAATGATGAATTGATATTAGATCATCGTCTATATCAGCATAATTGTAGTAACCAGTTTTCGTTTTTTTTTTATAATTCCTAAAGCCAAATTTCTTAGCATGCTGAAACGTTTTTTGTGGATCCCAGTTAAAAAAATCACCCATAAATAAAGATATTGGAATATTTTTTTTATTTTTTATATTTTTTATAAAAGGAGCTAGATCTTGTTGTGACAGATCAGAATCAACCCAGTCTTCCGCTTTTTTTCCAAAGTTTATTCCATATTTTTTTATCCACTTATCATCGAGATTATTCATTTTTTTATCCTGTTTGCTTCCACCATATTCTCTTGCTGAGTTTTCACCCCAAAAAATATATGGTATAGAAAATTTTTGTGCTAAATTATAAGACATAGACCACATAGCCAGATGCATTGGTATAGCTATTGCCCCATTCTTTATAAAAGCTTTTTTTAAAAATTTTTTTTCTACGGACTCATTAACTGAAAATTCAATATGATGAATTCCGATCTTTTTTAAATTATCAATATTATCTTGTCCAATTTTTGTTCTCAAAACTGGTTTATAAGTAAAAGCAAGAGGGTTAAGTTTATATTTTTTTGCAAGTAACACTTGCCACGTGCTATCTTTTCCACCACTCACTGGTATTAAACAGTCATATAATAATTTTTTATCTTTTATTTTTTTTATTAATTTTCGAAATTTTTTTTCTTTTTCAACCCAATCAATATTTTTTTTACCTTGGTGTGAGTGGCACGCAGTACATATTCCGTCAGGTAAAATAAATAGATTTGGTCTACTTTCAGGTAATACACATTTTTTACAATAATTCATAATTTGCAATTAACAAAAAAAATTTCTTAATTATTTTGAATGTTTATAATCAATAATATATTGTTAATTTAATAATTCATAATTTGCAATTGATAAAAAATAACCTATAAAGATTTGTTTTAAAAATAAATTATGAATATCTCTAAAAAAAAAATATTAATAGTTGGTGGTGCAGGGTTTATAGGACATAACCTGGGTGTTAAGTTAAGAGACCTTCAATATGAGGTTACAATAGTTGATAGTCTGGCAGTAAATAATCTGTATTCAATTGAAAAAGATGCTGATTATATTAAGTTTCCTGAATTAGCTAGAGAAATAATTAATGAAAGATTAAGTTTAATTAAAAGTAATAAAATCAATTTTATAATTGAGGATGCCAGAAATTATCACGCAATAAGTTCAATTGTTGAAAAAACTAACCCTGATTTTTTAATTCATTTAGCAGCAGTTTCTCATTCAAATAAATCAAATAAAACGCCACACGAAACTTTTGATCACAGCTTGAGAACACTTGAGAATGTATTGGATGCCCTTAAAAAAAGATCGTGTCATTTAATTTATTTATCATCAAGTATGGTGTATGGAAATTTTAAGACAGATAAAGTTGACGAAACTACAGAATGTGATCCAATTGGAATATATGGTGCTTTAAAATTATCTGGAGAAAGAATTGTAAAAGCATACAATCAAGTTTTTGGATTAAAATATACTATTGTAAGACCATCTGCATTATACGGTGAAAGATGCATAAGTAGAAGAGTTGGTCAAATATTTATTGAAAGTGCATTAAATAAAGATAAAATTTATATTGATGGTGATGGATCGGATATGTTGGATTTTACTTATATCAAAGATTTTATTGGTGGAATAGTTTCAATCATTGAGAATAACAAGTCAGAAAATGAGACTTTTAATTTGACGTTTGGACAAAGTAGAAAAATTAGTAGCTTAATTGAAATACTTAAGAGCTATTTTCCAAATATTTTAATCAAAAATAAAGAAAGAGATAAATTTATGCCAAAGAGAGGAACTCTTTCAATTGAAAAAGCTAAAAATCTTCTAAACTATAGTCCTTTATGGCCAATCGAAAAAGGTTACACCCAATATATTGATTGGTATAAAAACTTTTTTAAGGATAAATTTAAATTTTAAGCAACCTGTAGTCAATAGCATGTCGGTCATTTTTTTCATGCTGTATTTGCATCATTTCAGTTAATAATTCTTCATCAGGTTTGTAATTTTCTATCAAAATTGACATTTCATTCCAAAACTTCATTTCATTAAAATCTGTAGAATCGTTTTCTGGTATCATTTTTGTTTTTACGCCTAGAAGATTTATATATAAGTATGCATAAATTTTTGCATTATCTATTGTTGAAGAATCTAATTTTTTAAGTTTGTCACTATTTCTTAATAAATGAGAATACTCAGCTATATTTTTAGGCTCTATAGTAAATCCAAGATTTGAACAAATCGCTTCAGCAGAAATAACTGACGGTACTCCAAAAGCTGGATATTCAGATGCAACACTTCCATTTGTGGTTATAGCTAAATTAGCAATTTTAGGAAGTGAACTCATTGTAAGTTCTTCAGGTAACATCTTCATGTGATTATAATTTTTACAAATTTTATTAAATACTGAAGCAGTAGTAGTAACTACTCTATGTAATAAATCATTTGGGTGAGGCTTTATTAACCAATTTACATTCGTTACATTTCTGGCAATTTTTAATGTTTCTATAATCATTGTTAATCTATCACGAAACAAAGACCACCTCTGATCAAAAATACCATCAGTTAAATCAGTTGAAAAAATTACATTAATAGGTTTATTTATTTCCCAACCTAATTGTTTACATAATTCATCTTTTGTAAAATGTCTTTTGTCAATTTGTCTATGGGTCTTTTCTTTTCTAAATTTTGGACCATCATAAAATTCATGAAGTGCTTGTTTTTCATTTATACCCTTAAACCTGTCTTCTATTATTTTCCCACCTTCAATTATTGCTTTTTTACCTAATTTATTTTTTACTTCATCGAAAAGTTTTTTTGACACTGTATATCTGCATCTATATCTATCATTGATATCATTATATTTAGTAACACATATATTATTACTGACGCCAATTCTTGAATAAACATTTTTTTTATTAACAAGACTGCTTTGATAAAGTATAGATCCAGGCAAGAATATTCTTTCAGACTGAACTGTAGCAACTATATTATTAGATTTTAATATATTATCTATTTGATTATTAAATATAAAAGATCTTAAAAAATGAAAATAAAAAACATCTAAAATTTTATCAATCGTTCCCATTCCAGAAAATCTTACACTATGGTCATATATACTTTTCCCATAATCTATATTATCTATTCTTAAACTTAATAATTCGTCAATATCATTAATATTATTTAAAATATTAAAGCTTTTTATAAAATATTTAAATCTTAAGAAAATATTAAGATCTCCTATAAAAAAAATTTTTTTTATCCCATAACTTTCAAAAAGTAGTTTGTTTTTTATATCAAAAGGCTCTAACAAAGCAGCACCATTGCAATTATATACTTCCATTAAACTTTTACCTATTGCAATTTCTGAAGTGGTATAAGCTGGGTGATTAGCAATATTAGTTATTAGTATAAATTTTACTTTTCCCTTGATTGTATTGTTTTTAACCCAAAAGTTTTTATTTTTTTTTAAAAATTCTTTGAAATTTTTATTTTTTTTAAACAAATTTTTTTTGTTAAAGAAAATAAGTAATACTTTTATTCTTTTTTTAATTATTGCTAGTTCATTCCTTATAAAACATAAAAAAAAAATCTTAAAAAAAAACATTATATACTACCTGAGGTTATCTTTTATAATTTTTTTAAGTGAGTTGGATATATATATAATATTTTTTTTATTAATATGTGGCGCAACAGGTAAACAAATGGAATTATTACTTATTAGTTTACCATTTTTAAACTCATCTGTTTTAAGCTTATATCTATTTTTATAATAAGTAAATTCTGGAATTATCCTTGGATAATAAATGCTTGTTCCAATTCCCATTTTATTTAAAGAAAGAATGATGTGTTTTCGTTTATTTTTTAAATTTTTTTCAAGTATAAGTGATAGACAGTAATAACTACTTATAAAGCCAGGACTAGACTCAGTTTTAACAATTTTTATACCATTAATTTGTTTTAAATAATCATGTAAAGAGTGAAAGTTTTTTCTTCTTTGCTTTAGTATGAGGGGCAACTTCTTTAATTGCATTAGACCAATGGCAGATCTTATCTCATCTAATCTATAATTTATTCCTAAATATTTAACGTCATACTCACCAGGAACTTTTCTTTCTTGGAATTTTTTATCAACACCAAACGCCTTAATAAGTTTTGCTTTATTGTAAATCTTATTATTTTTTACACCCAACATTCCACCATCAGCTGTAGTTATGTGCTTAGCAGGATAAAAAGAAAAAGCAGAAAAATCTCCAAATGTACCGACATGTTTATTTTTATATTTTGCACCCAAGGCTAGCGCACAGTCTTCAACCACAAATAGTTTATATTTTTTTGCTAATAATAAAACTTTAGCCATATCAACTGGTCTACCTAAAAAATGAACCACACAAATTGCCTTAGTTTTTTTACTGATTTTTTTTTCAATTTTATTAATATCAATATTTCCTGTTAAATTGTCATCACTATCAACAAAAATTGGTTTGCCCCCAGCAATTTCAATTGAATGTGCTGTCGCAACGTGAGTTTGGCAGGGCACAATAACTTCATCATTTTTTTTAATTCCAATTAATAAGTATGCAATGTGTAAAGCAGCTGTACAACTGGATGTTGCTGTGCAGTTATTTATACCTGTATATTTCTTAAAATTCTTTTCAAAGAGTGTAGAATATTTACCATGTGTTAATACATTGGAATTAAGAACCCTATTAACTAATTTTTTTTCAGAATTGTCAATTATTGGTTTTCCAAAAGGTATTTTCATATTATCTATATTTTATTTTTATTTTTTTATTACTTTTGATCGATTTTTCGATTGCAAAACATACTTTTAGACTATCAAACATTTGATTTTTTGTTATTTTTCTAATTTTTTTGTTCTCAATACATTCAAAAAAATCTTCAAATAATTTTGACTTATCATAAACTTTATCAGGCATCTTAATATCAGTCTTTTTTTTTGAATCGCTTTTAGCATAAAAGACTGCCTTATCAATATAATTTTCAAATGTTTTTTTTGTTCCGTACACAACTAATTTATGAAAGTGAGGATAAACACATCCAAAATTACTTGTGATTTTTCCAACAATTTTATTTTTTGTTTTAAAAATTGTTGTGACTAAATCTGGATAATTAAATTTTGTATTTGCAGTACTAATTTTATTAGCAAAAGAGGAAACTTCATCGATTTTTACATCTAAAAGCCAAGCAATAAGATCTAGGAGATGAAGACCTCCACCCAATGTCACTGAATAAAAAGGAATTTTTCCTCTCCATCCGTTTATTAGTTTATTTAATCTTCCATAATTATAGTCACCCTCAACATAATAAACTTTGCCTAAATAATTATTAGTAATCTTTTTTTTTAAGTAATTAAATCGTTCTGATTTTCTTAGAATTAGATTACTCATAAAAGCAAGATTAGGTTTTTTTGATAAGAGGTTTTCAAACTTTATCGCTTCATTTTCTTGAATAAATGCAGGTTTTTCAACAAATATATGTTTATCTGCTATTAAAGCCTTCTTGCATTGGTCAAAATGATAATTGTCAAAACTTGCTATATAAATAATATTAATATCTTTATCTTTATAGATATCTTCCTCCTTAATATAATGTTCTAGATTATATTTTTTACTTATTTTTTTTAATTTTTGATTGTGAAAATCAAATATTTTAATTTTTTTTATTTTTTTATTTTTTTTAAGAAATGCCAAGACTCTCTCACCTACACCTAAGCCAATTATTGCTATATTATATCTTTTCATTTTCTATAATTCTTTTTATCCTATAATAGTCATTATAGGTATTTATTGACAAATTTTTTTTAGAATAGTTTTTATTACTCTTTATATTAATAATTTTAAATTTTTTAAAATTATTATAGAAGTATTTCGTTATATGTTCTTTTTCATCTAATTTTGTATTTTTATAATTTTTAGTAAAAGTGTTTCCATTTATCATTTCAACACTTTGACCTATAGGAAAAGATCTTGGAAAAACATTTGTAACAATATCATAATTTTTTTTATTAAATTTATTAAATACCATATTAATCAATTTATAATTTATCATTGGACTGTCACCTGTTATTCTTATGAAATTATCAATATTTAACTTTTTAATCGCCGATACATATCGTAGATAAACATTTTTTAGACTTCCTCTAAAATATTTAATTTTATTTTTTTTACAGAAATCTACAACGACATCATCTGATTTATTTCGTGAAGTTAAAATTATTATTTTTTGTATTTTTGATTTTTTACAATTTTCATAAACATGAAGTAATATCTCTTTTTTAGATAACTTTTTAATTACTTTTCCAGGTAATCTTTTTGAACTATATCTTGCTTGAATTAATATTGCATTTCTCATTTTATATTATAGTACTATCAGCATGAAATTTATTTTTGTATAAGATATTAGTTTATATGTATTATTTTTATCCAATAATATTAAATTATGAAAAATCTACTTAATATTACAAAAAACAAAGTACTTATAGTTGCTGAAATAGGTAATAATCACGAGGGAAATTTTAAAAATGCAAAAAAACTTATTCTTAAAGCTAAACAGTGTGGTGTTGATGCCGTCAAGTTTCAAACTTGTAACCCAAATTTATTTTATTCAAAGAGTGAAAAAAAAAAAATTAAAAAACTTAAAAAATTTAATTTAAATTTCAATCAATTGAAAAAGCTATCTAGCATAGCAAAAAAGAATAAATTAATTTTTTTTTCTACTCCTCTAGATTTAGAGAGTGCAACAACTTTAAATAAATTGCAAAACATATTTAAGATTGCATCCTCAGATAACAATTATCTTGATCTAATTAAACATGTTGCAAGCTTTGGTAAAGATATGATTGTTTCAACAGGACTCTCAGACATGAACTTATTAAAAAAAGTAAATCAAGAGATTTTAAAAGTATGGAAAAAAAATAAAATTAGTGCAAATTTAGCTTTTACTCATTGCGTTTCATCCTATCCAACTAAGTTCAGTGAAGCTAATATTTTTGCAGTAAGCACTTTAAAGAGATTTTTTAAAAATATAATTATTGGTTATTCAGATCATACAAAAGATATCACATCGTGCTTAATAGCCGTTTCTTTAGGAGCAAGGATTGTAGAAAAACACTTTACATTAGATAAAAATTTTTCAAATTTTAGAGATCATAAATTATCTTGTGACCCAAGAGAGATGACAGTTATGGTTAATAGAATTAGATTATTAGAAAAAATGCAACAATTTTCGTCAAAAAAACCTCAAAAATCTGAATTAAAATCAGCAAAATTTAGTAGACGTTCCTGTGCAGCAAATATTGATCTTAAAAAAGGCAAAATTCTAAAGGACACTCACATAATTGGTTTAAGACCATTAGTAGGAATTTCTATTTTAAATAAAAAAAAAATAGTTAATAGAACACTTAAAAGGAATATAGCAGTAGGTGAAATTATTAAATATAGAGACATTAAGTAATAAAATTATTAACAATGTATAAAAAAATTTTAGGCTTCATTGATAAAAAAAATAGAATTTTACTCTTATTCTTTTTATTAGCATCAGTACTAGCCACCATCTTAGAATTGGTAAGCTTAAGCTCAATTCCAATATTTTTGATGGCTGTTTTAAATTTTGATCAGAAAGATCTATTTTTTTTTCAGTATATACCCTTTGATCTAAAAAATTTAGATCAACATACTCTGGTGCTTTATATTAGTTTAATCTTATGTTCAGTTTTTTTAATTAAAAATATTTATTTATCTTTGCTTGTCTATTTTCAAGCTATTATGGCAAAAAGATTTTCAACTACTATTGGTGCTAGAGCATTTAAATATTACATTGAAGCAGATTATAATCTACATGTTAATAAAAACCCCTCAATAATTTTGAGAACGATAACAGCAGACACAAGTCAGACTTCCTCACTAATTATAAGCTACACTTATATTATAAAAGAGTTAATGGTTCTAATTGGAATATTTACTATGCTTTTGATAGTTGATGTTACATTGAGTTTAGCAATTTTTACATTTTTAAGTTTTTTGGTGGTCATTTTTTTTACACTTATTAAAAAAAAAATTTTCGAAAGAGCAAAATCTATTCACTATTTGTCTGGGCAACAACTAAAAAATATTAATCAGATGACATCATCAATTAAAGAAATAAAATTAATGAATAAAGAAAATTATTTCAAAAAATTATTTTTTAACAATATTATTTTAATGGAGAAAAAAAGAGTTTTTAATCAATTTTTTGTAGCATTACCTAAATATTACTTAGAAACTATAGTAATTTTTGCAATAACTTTAATAACCATGTTTTATATATATTCTAATAAATCGTTAGACAGTTTTATTCCAATGCTGTCATTACTTGCAGTTTCAGCTATTCGACTAATACCATCTTTTAATACTATTTCATTATACTTGACTCGTATTAAAACTTTAAGACCTTCATTTAATTATCTTGAAAATGCACTCTCACAAAAAAATCAAGATATTAAATTTAAACAAGAAATATCAGATAGTATAAATTTAAAGAAAGGAGACATTATAACTTTTAAAGATTTGAGCTTTAATTATCAGGAATCCAATACAGCTATTATTGATAACATGAATACATCTATTGAATTAGGAAAAACCATTGGCTTACTGGGATCTTCAGGTGCAGGTAAAACAACATTTATAGACATTTTTTTAGGACTTTTGAAACCGACAAAAGGAGATTTATTTGTTAACAAAATTAATATATCTAACAATATTCGTTCATGGCAAAGTCAATTGGGTTATGTACCTCAAGAAATAAACTTAATTGATGACTCTATTATAAAAAATATTGCACTTGGAATTGCGGAGGATGATTTAGATTTAAATCATTTTAATAAAATTTGTAAGTGTGTTGGATTAGATAAGACAATTTTACAAACTAGAGGAAGTGAGGAAGAATCAATTGGGAGTAGAGGAGCAAAGCTTTCTGGAGGACAAATTCAAAGAATTGGTATTGCTAGAGCCCTATACAGTAAGCCAAAAATTTTAATTTTAGATGAAGCATTAAATTCCTTAGATGAAAGAAGTGAAAATGAGATATTATATAATATCAAAAATGAAGACTACATAGAGTCAATTATATTGATATCACATAATTTAGAACTATTTAAGCAGTGTGATAATTTAATATTAATTGAAAATGGTAAAATTAAATTTGAAGGGAAATACAGCTTGCTACAAAATAATGAAAACTTTATAAAAATTGCAAAAAAAATTAAAACAAAAGAATATGTTAATTAAACTAAATATTTAAAAATTTATTTAATATAAAGGTGTACAATTGACAGATTTATAGTTGTACTCATAAAAAGTAAAAAGTTAATTTATTAAGACCCTATTCTTCGTTAATATTTTTTTATCTTTAATTTTATCGATAATCAGATTCAAGCCGTTTCCAAAAAAAATTGACATGTAAATTAAAGTAGGAACGGCATACCTATTATTTCCATACCAACCAGCTATTACATAATAATATAAAATTGAAGATATTAATAAAAATGTTAATTTTCGGTTTTCCTTAAAGCATTTAATAAAACCAAAAAGACAAACGATATAAACAAAAAGATTATAGGCTATTCTGGTTGGTATTAACTCATTGTGTATTTTACTAAATACAAAGTCTGCTTTTTGGTAGTTTCCATAATCTTTAAAATATTCATAATCATAATAAACAAAATATGGATTTAAAAAAGAAAAGTGTATCATTCCACTAATCAATTTTTTTATTGTAGTGATTGGATTTTCTAAAAGTATTTGAAATGCTCTGTTGCCTAGGTGTTTGTAATACCTAATTCTTTTTCTTTCATCTTTTATTTCTAGTCCAACTGCATATGGATTCCTTAAATTTAAATCTTTAAGATACTTTAATTCTGGTGAAATGTTATTCACTGTCCAATTTAGAGCTCTGTTAGTTTCTATTCTATTTACCTGATCATCAGAGTATCCGTTGGCATCTTGGAGTACATCCTTTGCAAAATATCTATACATTGAATAATTACCTTCACTGGGCATTATATAAAATATTCCTGCTCTTTTTAAATTATGAAGACCTACTGTAGCGCATATTGTTAAATAGATAATAAAAAGAATTGCAATTTTATTAGGTCTCCCTTCTTTACATAAAAATAAGTAATATAATGATACTACTATTATATAAAATATACCTACCGTTCTTTGTAAAAATAGAAGGCCTAATAAGAGGCCCATAATAAAAAATGTAATATAGGTTTCTTTGGCACTTAACATCATTGATAGAATTAATAATTGAATAGAAAAGTATATAGATTCAGTCCAAAAAGAAGAATGATATTGGAATAGGGTAGGTTCTACACATAAAAAAATTATTATAAAACTCACAGTGCGTTTATTAAATAATTTAGAGGTCTGAATATAAAAAATATATACCGAAAAATAATAAAAAATAGCCTGACAAACTAAAAAAGACATTTTTCCACCAAGTGCAATTTTATAATTTTGCCAGTCATTAATTATTTGATGGTTAGTAATTAAAGAGTATAAAACCACGATCATGCGTGGAAGTGGTTTTGTGTAATGCTCTCCACCTGTAACAAAAAAAGAAACTCCATTTTTTAATTGTTCAACTATTTTTGCTGCCTGAAACCAATGAGCATAAGTCTCTTCTTTAAGCATTATATTGGTTGTTTGGTCTAGTTGATACGCGTCATAAAGAGTTACATAAAAAAAACTGAGAGTAATAGATGCTGAAAGTGAAAATAAAATAATTAAAATTTTTTTAAAATTATCTTTTTGCATTATTTAGGCTATTAGATCATTAAGTTTATTGCATATGAATTTAACATTGCTATTTTTTAAATCATAGTAGGATGGTAAATAAAGACCATATTTTGATATATGTTCAGAATTTAGATGTTTATCACCATCTTTTTTTATAAATTTAATTATATCCCTATAACCAGCCTTTTCTTTAAATTCTATAGATTTTTTAATCTTAAATGTTTTTGGAATTCTCATATAATACTATTAAATAATTATTTATCTTAATATATTGTTTTTTTCATTTTTAATAAATAATTTTACTCTTGTGTTATTAATTTTGCTGTATTTTCAGCTTCATTATTTGTTGTGGTAAAAATTAAAGCCTTATTTATTGTGCCAACTTATATAAGATGATAAAATTATTACACCCATTAAATCTAAAATATTAGAGCCAAATAATGAAAAGTTTAAACTATTTGAATTTGCTATATTTATCTTCAATATAATACAAACATGTTAAAAAAAAAAATAGCTTTTATTATTGGTGTTACTGGACAAGATGGAAGTTACCTAAGCTCATTTTTGATAAAAAAAAATTACCAAGTATTTGGTTTTACGAGAAGTAAAAATAAAAAGAACTTAGTAAAATTATCAAGAATTCAAGTCCTTAAAAAAATTAAATTAGTAAAATATAATGAAAATGATCCAATAACTATTTTAAAAAAAATAAAAAAATTTAATCCAAGTGAAATTTATTATTTTTCTGGTCAATCATCAGTAAGTAAATCCTTTGAAGAACCAATTGAAACTTATTCAAGTAATATTAATTTATTATTTCAGATTTTAAATTTTTGTAAAAATTATTCTAAAAGTACAAGTATTTATAATTCTTGTTCAACAGACTGCTTTGGTGATAATAAAAAAATTTTTTGTGATGAAAAAACAGAATTTAATCCAAGAAGCCCATATGCTCAATCGAAAGCTTTTAGTTTTTGGTTGGTAAAATATTACCGTGAACAATTCAATCTTAAAAGTTGTAATGGAATATTATCAAACCACGAGTCACCACTACGAGGAGATAATTTTGTTTTAAAAAAAATTATTAACTATGCTATTAATTCCAAAGAGCATAAACAAAAATTATTTCTTGGCAACACATCAATTTTTAGAGATTGGGGTTGGACACCAGATTATATTGAGGCTATTTATAAAATAAATAATGCAAAAGTTAAAAAAGACTATGTGGTTGGTACTGGTAAAATATCATCATTAGAAGAAATTATTAAAAAAATATTTAAGATTTTTAATATTGATATGAGATTATTAGTAAAAAATAAAAAAAAATTCTTAAGAATGGATGAAATTAAGAAAATAGGTTGTAGAATTGATAATATTAAAAATGATTTAAACTGGAGACCAAAAATTTCAATTAATCAAATAATCCAAAAGTTAATAAAAAATGAATTGTTTTAAAGTATTTACACATTTTATAATTGGTACATTTAAATCCTACAGTATTTGTAGAATATACCAAATAATTTATTTTAAGAAAATTCTATTTAAAGAAGAAGCACTAGAATTTGGTGAAGAGGAATTAAAGAAATCTTTTTTATATTTTTCTAATTTAGATAAAAAAAATATTTTTTTTAGTAATAATTTATCTTCTAAAAAAAAAAATTTTTTTAAAATAAACCTGGAAAAAAAAAAATAAGATAAATAAAAAGTTTAATAATATTGTAATTATGAATGTATTGGAGCATGTATTTGATACAAATAATGCAATTTTAGAGATAAAAAAAATATTAAAAAAAAATGGCAACCTTATCTTGTCAACACCCTTTATTTATAGGTATCACGGTGCACCCAATGATTATAATAGATACACAATGTCATATATGGAAAAAATTTTAAAATTAAATAAATTCAAATTAACAAAAAAAATTAACTGTGGAACAGGACCTTTCTTAGCTGGATACTCATTGATATTTGATTATATTAAAAGATTTCCGTTGTTACCTGTGCCTATTTTGATTTTTTCTTTAATCTTGGATAAACTTCTGTCTCTATTTCAAAAAACTAAAATGAGCTCTTTGTATCCAATATGTATTTTCATAATCGCTAAAAAAATTGACTAATTGTTAATTAATTGAGATATTTAAGAGAAGATATATGATACCAAAAATAATTGAGAATATAATCATTTCTAAATATAAGAGTAAATCTTCTTTAAACCTAGACTTATTATCAATTTTTAGAATTATTTGCCTACATTCATTTTTTATACTTATTTAATGAAAAAAAAAACTAAAATTTTTTTTTTCAATCCATATCCCGCTATAGGAGGAGTGGATACAGTTATTAAGAAATTTATAAATAGTTTAGACTTAAGGTATTATAATGTTGAATATCTTACCTTAAAAAAATGTAATTATAAATTTAAAAAAGATATTACATTTACGAATCTAAAAAAAAATTCTGTACTTTTAAGTTATTTTAAAATTATCAGTTTATTATTAAAAGATAAGAGTGAAAAAAAAATATTTTTTTCGTTACAATATTTCACTAATATTTGGACAGTTTTATTTTTGAACAAGATTAAAAATGTTAAAATTTTTCTATATGAGGTCAATCATTTAGATGAACTAAGTAACTATAAAAATTTGAAAGAATTTATTAAAAAAAATATAATTAAGCTGTTAATTAAAGCCCTTTATCCGAGGGCAGATTTAATTGCTGGTAACAGTAAAGAACTAAGTAAGGATTTATCTAAATATATAAAAAAAAAGGTATTTACTCTATATAATCCATGCTTTTATGGATTTAAAAAAAAAATTGATGAAAATAAACTACATAAAGAAATTAATATATTAAACATTGCTAGATTGGACTTCCAAAAAGACCATTATACTTTGTTAAAAGCCATAAGCATACTTAAGAGTAAAAATAGAATAAAATTAATTTTTGTGGGGACTGGAGAGTATTTCGAAAAAATTAAAAACTTTGCTACTAGAAATCAAATAAATCTAAAAATCTTTCGCTATGAAACTAATTTAGGGAAATTTTATTCAAAAGCAGATTTATATATATCAACATCATTATATGAAGGTCTCCCCACAACTATGGTTGAGGCAGCTAGCTATAATCTACCTATAATTTCATCAAATTTTAGAAGTGGGTGTAAAGAAATCTTAAATAATGGAAAAAATGGTCATATATTTAAAGTTAGGGATTATACTCATTTAGCAAATTTAATTGAAAATTTTATTGGGGATAAAAAACATTTTATTAAAAAAACAAAAAAATTTAAATATTCATTAAAAAAATTTTCATTTACAAGAAATATTCAAATATTTAGAAAGTTAATAGTTAAATTAACTTAGTAATCTTTCAAAGTTTTTATAGTGAGAGAAGACAGTAAACTTTTTAGAAAATTTTTGAGCTTTAATAAGTTTTATGTTAATATTTTTATCTTCTTCAGAATGTAAAATTTTATTGACAAAATCGACTTCATTATTTGATTCAAAAAAATAACACATATCACCATTTTTTTTCATTTCAATAGGACCATTCCGAACTAAGGAGGTAATAATTTTTTTTTGTAAATAAGCTGCTTCAATAAGTGTAAAGCCAGGATCTTCATAATCTGCAACAGAAATCAGTGCTAAACAGTTTTTTATATATTTATACACATTTTTTTTAAAACCAATTAAAAAAATATTATCTTCCATTCTATATTTTGTAATCATGTGGCGTAAATAGTTATAGTTTTCTCCTTCACCAATAATAACTAATTTTTTATATTTAAATTTATGATGATTTTCTGAGAAAACTTTTATCAAAAATTTAAAGTTTTTTTGGTCAGTTAATCTACCTATAGAGAGATAAAAATTTTTATCTAAAAAAATCTCATTCAAACTTTTTTTTTTTTTATTATTTATTTCATAACAATTTATTATAGGGTCTCTAAGTACACAAATTTTTTTTTTATCAAATATATTAAGATTAATTAAATCATCAGAAGTTAATTGAGTTGGAGCTGTTACCAAAAAAATATACTTAGAAAATTTTTTCCACATAAATTTACGAAAAAAAGTCATTTTAGGTAAACCAGATATTCTTAGGATTATTTTTGTATTTTTTGATATTAGTGGACTTAGCAATATTGGTAGAAATGTTAATAAGTGAATTACAAGAAAACTTGGTTTATTTTTTCTGATATGGAAAAGTAATGGGAAAAAATTAAATATAAAGATTACTATAAATGATATTCTGCTTTGTAAAAACCCAGTTTTCGGCAAATATTTATAAAAGTTAAATGGATGTAAGTTTTTAATTTTTATATCAAGGTCATTTTCTTTCAAAAAATTCCACTCACCACAAGTATTTAAAATAGATATATCTTTATTTTCATTAAATTTTTTTTTAGAATATTTCCTTAGAGAAGAAGCTGAGTTTTTTACAGAGTTAATTGTAGCTATGTTACTTAGAAATGGACACCAGTAATAAATTTGCATATTAAATGATATAATTTTATAATAAAAATATTTATTATCTATTATATTCTATGATTTTTAAAGATAGTTTTAACCCTAAAATATCCATTATTACAGTAACTAAGAATAGTGAAAAATTTATTGAGAGAAACATTTTAAGTATTATTGGCCAATCATATAAAAATTATGAACATATTATAATTGATGGCAACTCCTCAGATAAAACCATGGAAATAGTCAATAAATACAAAAGCAAAATATCAAAAATTGTTTCAGAAAATGATAATGGACTGTATGAGGCTATGAATAAAGGAATTTCGAACACGACTGGTGATATAATAGGTATATTAAACTCTGATGATTACTTTTATGAAGATGCTTTTAAAATAGTAAAAGATAATTTTATAGCGAATAAAAGTATAGATTTTCTATTTGGATCAGTAAATAAATATACACATAGATTTGGATATTATCCTTGGAGAATACGTTGGACATTTAATTTTTATCCAGCACATTCTGTTGGATTTTTTATTAAAAAAGAAGCTCAGCTAAAAGTTGGATCATACGATACAAGATATAAATATTCAGCTGACTATGATTTGTTCTATCGAATGATTGTTGGAATGAAGATGAAAGGAATTGCAACCAAAAAAAATGATATATTGGGGTATTTTTCTCCAGGTGGACTGTCTACAAGAATTAAATATATCGATTATTTAAATGAAAATACATTAATAAGATTAAACAATGGACAAAATAAATTTGTGGTAAAGATAATTCATTTTTTAAGATATATAAAAAGAATAAAATTAATCTTAAGAGAAAAATAAATAAAATGAATTATTTAGTAACTGGTTGTGCTGGTTTTATTGGTTACCATGTAGCAGAATCTATCTTAAAAAAAAACAAAAATTCAAAAGTTATTGGCTTAGATAATATAAATGATTATTATTCAGTAAAATTAAAAAAAGAGAGAATTAAAATACTAAACACTAATACAAAATTTAAATTTTATCAAATAGATCTAATTAAAAAAAAAGAAATTGAAAAAATATACAAAAAATTTAAAATTCATACTGTTATTCACTTAGCTGCTCAAGCAGGTGTGAGGTATTCAGTTATTAACCCATCATCTTATTATGAAAGTAATATTATTGGATTTACAAATATTATTGATTTGAGTAAAAAATATGATGTAAAGAAATTTATTTTTGCGTCATCAAGCTCAGTTTATGGTGATAAAAAAAAATACCCATTAAATGAAAAGGAAAAAATTTATCCAAAAAATATCTATTCGGCATCAAAAAAATTAAATGAAGATATGGCAAGAGATGTTTCAAATATTTCAAAAATGAAAATTATAGGTTTAAGATTTTTCACAATTTATGGAAAATGGGGAAGACCTGACATGTTCATATTTTCTTTCTTAAAATCAATTAAACAAAAGAAAATATACCACTTAAACAATTATGGAAATCATGTAAGAGACTTTACCCACGTTGATGATGTTTTAATTATAATTAATAAACTAATTATAAAAAAAATTATGAAAAACTTTCAAATATTTAATGTATGTTCAAATAAACCCATTAAAATGAATATTTTAATTTCAATCATGCAAAAGTATATAAAAAAGAAGGCCATCATTAAAAAAATTAGTCACAATAAAGTGGAAGTTTTCAAAACACATGGTGATAATTCTAAAATTAAGAAATATTTAAAAATAAAGAAATTCAAAAACATTATTCATGAATTAAAAAAAATTATAGACTGGTATGAAGAAAAAGAAATTTGGAAAATTACGAATTAACTATTTTAGTTTTATTAAGGCATCAACTGTATTAAAATATTTATTTAAATTTAAGTCATAGTCAAATCTATGTAGTCTTTTATGAGCAAATTTTAATTTTTTTTTGTATTTTTTTTTATTAGCAATAAAAGTTAATATTTTATTAGCTAAATCTATATAGTTAGAAGTCTTGAATAAAATTCCACCTTTACCATTATCTAAAATTTCGGATGGTCCCGTTGGACAGTCAGTTGATATTACAAAACAATTTAATGTTATTGCTTCTAATAGAACATTGGGTAGTCCTTCAAAAAGTGAAGAAAGTATAAAAATATCTGATGATCTAATATAAGGAAATGGATTTTTTGTATGTTTTTTTATTTTAACAATTTTTTCTAAATTATTTGAATGAATATATTTGATAAGTTTATTTTCTTTATTTCCTTCACCAATAATTAATAAACTAATATTAGTTATATTTTTTAGATAATTAACAGCCTTAAGAATAGTGATTTGATCTTTTTGATCTGCCAATCTACCTACACTAATAATCTTTAAGTTATCGTTTTTAAAAAAAAGGTTTTCTATTTTTTTTCCAGATAATTTTTTAATTTCTTTATAATTCAGTGGATTATAAATACATTTAGCATCTATATTTAATTTCATTTTTAATTCTTTTTTAAATTCAATACTATTTACAATAATTATATCAGCTAGTCTTAGTATATATGAAAAGAAAAATTTCTTTAGTGGGTTTTGAGACCATCCTGAAGGAGAGGAATTAGGTCTTATAACTATCTTAATATTAAAAATTTTACAAAAAATGATACATAGAACATTTCCTTGAAAACAAAAAACAGTCAAATTTTTATTATTTAAGTATTCAATAAAAAGCAGATGTAGACTTATTATATATTTTGTGATTCTACCAAAATTATCCCAAAAAGAATATTTGGTTGATATAAAAGATATTCTTTTATCAAATTTATATTTATATTTCTTTGAAATTGTTATGATAGAAATATTATCTAATTTTTTTACAAAAAAATTAGCAATTAAGAAAAAATTTTTCTCCACTCCTCCACCTTCAAGAGAAGGCATGAATAAAACTAATTTTTTTTTCATAATTTTCTTTTATTTTATGATAGTATTATCTAGTAACATAATTTATATGAAATTAGTTAGCGTAATTATTCCTTATTTTAAAAAAATTAATTTTATTGCTGAATCCGTTAACTCTGCATTAAGTCAAAGTTATGATAATTTAGAAATAATCATAATTTATGATGATATATCCCATGATGACCTTGCATATATCTTAAGATTAAAAGATCTAGACCCACGAATAAATATAGTAGTTAATCCAAAAACCATTGGAGCAGGGGAGTCAAGAAATGTAGGAATATCTAAATCAAATGGTAAATACATAGCATTTTTAGATGCTGACGATATTTGGAATTCAAAAAAAATTGAGTATCAAGTTAATTATATGAAGAAAAATAATTTATCTTGCTCTCACACTTCTTATGATATTATTAATGAAAATAATATCAAGTCAGGTCATAGAAGTGCAAAGATATTTAAAAATTTTGAAGATCTTCTAAAATCTTGTGATATCGGACTATCAACTGTTATGATTGAAAGAACAGTTCTTTCTGAATATTGTAAATTTCCAAATATCAAAACAAAAGAAGATTTTGTACTGTGGCTTAAAATTTTAAAAAACAAACATGTTTTTGGCGCAATCGATTTAAGCCTAGGTTGTTGGCGGAACACAAAAAATTCACTATCTTCATCAATTTTTCAAAAATTAATTGATGGTTTTAAAGTTTATTACATATATATGGATTATAATTTTTTTAAATCCTTATACTTATTAATGTGTTTGGGACTTAATTACTTAAAGAAATAGAATGAATTATATTTATATCATAGCCATTCCTCTAGTTGTATATTTTGTAAATACTCTCATTAAATATAAGAATTTTTTACCAAGTTTATCTGGTGAAAAACATCAGTTATTTGTTGAAAGAAAAAATATTCCCTTATCTGGTGGAGTTATAATTATAATAACTTTACTTTTTATAGAAAAATTTAATATAGATTCTTTTTATTTATTCTTATTTTCCTTATTTTTGATTGGTTTTTTTTCTGATTTAAAAATAATTAAATCAGCAAGAAATAGATTTTTCCTACAATTATTTTTTATCTTTTTATTTGTAGTATTTAACGATTTCTATATTTCAAATACTAGAATTTTTTTTATTGATTTTCTTTTGAATTATAAATTTTTTTCTTACTGTTTTGTAATTTTTTGTCTTTTAATATTAGTGAATGGAACTAATTTTATTGATGGCTTAAACGGATTAGTTTTAGGATATTTTATTTCAATTTTGATAGTTATTTATAATTTACAACTATTTGAAAATTTAGACATTACACAAACTGAAATATTATATTTTTCAGAACTCTTATTTTGTTTAATTTTGTTTAATTTTTTTAATAAGCTTTATCTTGGTGATAGTGGCTCATATTTGTTAGGTTTTATCTTTGGTATTTTGCTAATTTCTATCTATAAGTTAAATCCTGTCTTATCTCCTTTTTTTATTATTTTATTGTTGTGGTATCCATGCTTTGAAAACTTATTTTCAATAATTAGAAAATATAGATTTAGTACGTCACCATTAAATTCAGATAATAAACATTTTCATCAACTACTTTTTTATTTTGTTAAAAAAAAATTTAATTTATCTGCACTATCTGCAAACAATTTATGTAGTATATTAATAAGTATTTTTAATATCGTAGCGTTTTCTATTGGTGCAACAAATATTTTTAATACTCAACTTCAAATAGTAATTATATTCTTTAATATAATTGCATATATTCTGTCTTACATTTTGCTTTTTAATTACAGGTTTAAAAAAAACTGAGATTTAATTTCCTAATTGATATTATGTATATCTATAATAAAAAATTTATTCTCTATATAAAAGCAATAAATAATGATTTGAATTTACTAATAAAAAAATATTGTAAATATTTTTATTATATTAAGTCAGTTTTTTAAAAAATAATTCAATCATATAAAATAAAATTTTTAATCCATCTTTAAAAGCATTAACTTTTTTCGTGCCAGATATTCTTTTTCTTTCATGAGATTTACTAGTTCCCAATTTCATGCCTTCTCTTTTTGCTTTAATAGGAAGTTCAACACAAAAACCAAAATCACCTTTCATTAGTTGAAGCCTCTTTGCTTGATCAGATTTTCCCATTACAAATGTATATAAAATATCAGTAACAGAAAGTTTAAAAAATATTTTACCCAATAATGTAAATATGAAATTTCCCACAAAAGTGATTATTGTATCATCATCGCTACCACAATTTTTTTCATATCTTGAGGCAAATATAAAATCGTAATTATTTAAATTACTTAAATTAAGCATATTCAAAAGCTCATTAGGATTAAATGATCCATCAGCATTAAATATACAAAAATATTCAGTATCGACAGCGTATATGCCCTCAATTAAAGCATTGCCATAACCATTTTTTTTTTGAAAAATTAAATCACAATTGAAAGACTTGATAGCGTTAATTGTTTCTTTATCACTTTCCTCGAGAATTATTTTAATTTTACATTCATAATGTTTTAATTCATTTAGTACTGAGGGTAGGGACTCCTTTTCATTTTTTGCGGGTATAATTAATGTTATATTTTTCATTTTTATGATAATAAAATTATTATTATAGAATGTTTACAAATTTTTATACTTATATATTTTTTTATTTACTGATCATAGGTTCTTCAATGGGTTATGGATTAGTTATCAATTCTATATCAAAAAAATTCAAAATCACAAATAACCTTGGCTATATAGGGTTAATCGGTGTTCTATTTTTAATTATTTATGCTTATGTATCCAGTCTTTTTATAAGTCATGGACAAGCTCATAATGTGATAATTCTTGTAATAGGGATAATTTTTTTTATAAAGTTTTATTTTAATAATTCAATGAAAGAAGATTGGGGTTATTTTGTTTTAATATTCCTTATTTTATTAATAGCAGCATTTATTTATAAAACTCATGATGATTTTTTATATTATCATTTTCCATCCAGTTATTATTTAACAGAAAACCCATTAATCTTTGGGATGGGTAATTTTGACCTTGGCTATAGAACTCCATCTTCAATTTTTTATTTAAATTCACTATTTTATTTACCATTGGTTAAATATTACATGTTTCATATGCCAGCAATTTTGATTATGGGTTTTTCAAACTTAACTTTATTGATCAAGTTAAAAAAAAACATAAAAAATAATCAAATAAACTTTGTTACATATTTTACACTGTTAGCACTTATCTTTATCAATATTTTTTTTTATAGATTAGCAGAACATGGGACTGATAGATCAGCTCAAATTTTGATATTTTTACTGTTTATAGAAATCATGTTATTATTTAATTTTAAAATTAATATTTCAAATCAAATCTCAAAAATATATATTCTAATTGGACTAATTATTTCATTTAAAGCATTCTATATACTCTATGGAATTTTTTTTTTTGGCAATATTGTTTCAACTTCTAAGAAACTTTAATATTATTAAGAGTTTAAAATTTATTTTCTATAATTCTTTTTTTGCTTTTGTATTTATTATTTTTGCATCAGTAATTTTTAATAATTTTATTACATCTGGGTGCATGATTTACCCTATTCAGTTCACATGTTTTCAGCAACCTATATGGGCAGTTCCATTACAAGAAGTAACAGCAGTAAATAGTTGGTATGAACTATGGTCTAAGGGGGGTGCAACACCAAATTATAGAGCTGAAAATCCATTAGAATATATTAGATATTTCAATTGGGTCGGCAACTGGATAGATGTATATTTTTTTAACAAAGTTTTAGATTTTTTGTTGGGATTATCATTACTGTGTATAGTTATATATTGTTCTTTCAGATCTAAAAAAATAATTAAGATTAAAAAAAGAAAATTACGATTAGTTTTAATATTAATTTTTATCTTATTATTTGAATGGTTTTATAATCACCCGACTTTAAGATATGGTGGTTATTGCTTGATTGCCTCAATTTTTTTTATTTCAATATCATTATTGTTGGAAAAATTTTCCCTTTCAAAAAAAAATTTAATTAAAAGAGTTAAATATCTGATGGTAATTGCTGTAGTAGTTTTTGTATCAAGAAATACCAATAGAATAAATTATGAAGTTAAAAATTATGGTTATCAACCACTTAAAACAACTTTTTATAAAATTGATCCAGCTTATTTTGCGACTTCAGAAAAAATAAAAGTACTTATTAACCAATATGATGAATGCAAGCTTGATAAGAAAAATTGTGACAAAAAGAAAAAATTTAAAATAAAAAAAATATTTGGAAAATATGTAGTGTATACAAATAATGATTAATTATATTACAATTATAGTTTTAAATTTTTTTGATTATTTTTATAAAAAAAGAATATCAAATTTTTTAAAAAAAAGTAAACTAGACAATATTGATATATTTCTAGATGTTGGTGGACACAAGGGTGAATCTATTAAATTTTTTTTAAAAAATTTGAATATAAAAAATATTTATTCTTTTGAAGCAAGCCCACTTAATTTTGCTGAATTAAAAAAGAGGTTACCGAGCTTGACTAAAAAGTTTAATGAAACAAATATTCATATAGAACATATTTCTTTAGGAGAGACAGAAAAAAAAGTTATTTTGAAACAATTTAACGAAAGCTCATCTTCTACGTTTAGTGATATAAATGAAAATTCAAGTTACTTTAAAAAAAAGCATAGATATATAAATAAAAAAAAACAAAACACCTTTTACCACAACATAGAAACTACTATTATTCCGTTATCTCAATATTTATTAAATCAAAAGATTGATTATGTTGATTTTTTAAAGATTGATACGGAGGGATATGAGATAAATGTATTAAAAGGTTTAAAAAACAAAATTAAAAATATAAAAATTATTTTTTTTGAACATCACTATGACAATATGATAAAAAAAAATTATAACTTTTCAGATATACATAGTTTGCTGATAAATAATAATTTTAAACAAATTTACAAATCAAAAATGCCGTTTAGAAAAACATTTGAATATATGTATATAAATGAATTATTTAAAACAAATAATTAATATTAAGAAACCTATTTTTATAATATCCATTATAAAAAAGAACACACTAATAAATATGAATAGCTCCTATATAAATAGCCTTATAAAATTAGAAATTGTAATATTTAGAATTTTTTAAATTGATTAAATTTTTTATCCTAAAGACTTAACTTATATATAATAATCGATCAAAATATGGTTAAAAACTGCATTATTGCAAATAAAAAAAATTATCAACAGATACTATGTTGAAAAATACAATTATTAATTTAAGAAACTATGTAAGTTTATAATTAACAAAAAATTAAATTATGAAAAAAAAAGCATTAATTTTTGGTGTTACAGGACAAGATGGGTCGTATCTTTCTGAAATATTAATTAGCAAGAATTATGAAGTTCATGGTGTTAAAAGAAGATCTTCATCAATTAACACAAAAAGAATAGATCATATCTATCAAGATCCGCATGACACAAAAAGAAATTTTTTTTTACATTACGGTGACATTACAGACTCTACTTCTGTATCTAAGATTATAAATGATATTAAACCAGACGAAATTTATAATCTAGCAGCCCAATCTCATGTAGCTGTTTCTTTTGAGGTACCCGAATATACTGCAAATGCAGATGCTTTAGGAGCTCTTAGGATATTAGAGGCTATTAAGTTTCATAAGTTAGAAAATAAAACAAAATTTTATCAAGCAGGAACATCTGAAATGTTTGGTAAAGTTCAAACTATTCCTCAAAATGAAAAAACTCCCTTTTATCCGTTGAGCCCTTATGGTGTAGCAAAAGTATATGCACACTGGATAACAAAGAATTATAGAGAAGCTTATAAAATTTTTGCAGCAAACGGTATTTTGTTTAATCATGAAAGTCCTAGAAGAGGTGAAACGTTTGTAACAAAAAAAATAGTTGTAGCTTTATGTAAAATAAAATTGGGAATACAGAAAAAATTATATTTAGGAAATTTATATGCAAAAAGAGACTGGGGTCATGCCAGAGATTATTGTTATGCAATGTGGAAAATATTACAGCAAAAGGAACCAGATGATTTTATTATTGCAACAGGAAAACAATATTCAATAAAAGAATTTATAACATTAACTGCAAAAGAATTAGATATTAAAATTAGATGGAAAGGTAAAGGACTAAAAGAAAAAGCTTATAATGAAAACAATAGATCTATTATAGAATGTGATAAAACATATCTTAGGCCATTAGATGTAAATACACTTTTGGGTGACCCAAGTAAGGCAAGAAAAAAACTTAAATGGAAACCAACAACTAATATTCAAGCATTAGTAAAAGAGATGGTTGAGTACGAATTAAGTTTATTAGAAAATTAATGTTACAAAAAAATATAAAAATTTTTTTAGCAGGCCATAATGGTATGGTGGGTTCCTCTATTTACAAGGAATTAATAAACCAGGGATATAAAAATATAATCATTGCTTCAAAAGAAAAACTAAATTTACTAGATCAAAAAAAGGTAGAAATATTTCTAAAAAAAATTAAGCCAAAAGTTACTATTATTGCAGCAGCAAAAGTAGGTGGAATATTAGCTAATAATAATTTTAAAGCAGAGTTTATTTATGAAAACATAATGATACAAAGTAATTTAATACACTCATCTTATCTTGCGGGAGTTAAAAACTTAATATTCTTAGGTTCTAGCTGCATATATCCAAAAAATGCACCCCAGCCAATGAAAGAAAAATATTTACTTACAGGAAAATTAGAAGGTACAAATGATGCTTATTCTATAGCTAAGATTTCTGGAATTAAAATGTGTGAAGCTTATAGTGATCAATATAACTTGAATTATAAAGCATTGATGCCTGCAAACATGTTTGGTGCAAATGATAATTATGACCTTAAGAGCTCACATTTTTTTCCTGCATTAATAAAAAAGATTCATTACGCAAAAATAAAAAAAATAAATAAAATTACATTGTGGGGAAACGGTCAAGCAATGAGAGAACTTCTCTATGTAGATGATTTTGCGAATGCCTGTGTTTTTTTTATGGGAAAAAAGATTAAGGAAAATTTTATTAATATAGGTAGTGGTACAGAAGAAAAAATAGCTAATTATGCAAAATTCATTATGAAAAAACTAGGAGTAGATCTCAAGATTAAATATGATCTTTCCAAGCCAAATGGAATGAAAAGAAAAATTTTAAATTTAAGTATTGCAAAAAAATATGGATGGACCGCTAAAACTCCTTTAGATAAAGCGTTTAATTTAGTTTATCAAAGTTTTTTGGTATCCTTAAAAAATAAAAATAACCAATGAAAAATACGGTAGTTGTCACAGGTGGTGCAGGTTTCGTTGGCTCAAATTTAATAGAGTTAATTTTAGAAAAAACAAAATATAAAATAATAAGTATAGATAACTATTCCTCCGGTTATAAAAAAAACCACATAAATAATAAAAGAGTTAGATATATAAAATCTGATACTAAGCTTATATCCAAAACTTTAGGTAATGCTGTAAAAAAAATTCATACAATTTTTCACTTTGGAGAATTTGCAAGAATCTATCAAAGTTTTATAAAGATGGATGAATGTATGAATTCTAACTCTATAGGCTCACATGCAGTATTTAATTTTTGTATGACTAATCAAATTAAGTTAATTTATTCTGCAACATCTGCAACACTTGGTAATAATGGTAATGATAAAAACCTATCCCCATATGCATTTACAAAAGCAAAAAATCTAGAATTATTAGAAAATTTAAAAAAATGGTTTAATTTTAAATATGAAATTATATATTTTTATAATGTTTATGGACCAAGACAAATAGGCAAAGGAGATATGGCTACAGTTATTGGAATATTTGAAAACTGCTTTCAACAAAATATGGCTTTGCCCGTAGTAAAACCTGGATCACAGACACGTAGGTTTACTTATATTGGTGATACTGTAAAGGCTTGTTTTTTCGCATGGAAAAAAAATAATTGTAGGCACTATAGTATTTCAAGTAGAAAAAATTATACAATTTTAGAAGTTGCTAATTTGTTTGGTTCAAAAATAAAAATCTTGCCAACGAGAAAGGGGGAAAGGTATGCTTCTGCTTTAACTAGTATGAACCTATCTAATAAAGTCTATAAAATTTTTGGTAAAACAGAACTCGTAAATTACATAGAAAACTTCAAAAAAAGGCATAAAAAATAGATTATTTCACTGTTTACAATTATTTTTAATTATATATAACACCATTGCCGGTGATTATTGCGAAGGGGTTATACCCGATCCCATTCCGAACTCGGAAGTCAAGCCCTTCAGCGCCAATGGTACTTTGTCTTAAGACACGGA
>MDTF01006878.1_pt1 | contig 39551 bp, 31 predicted proteins | sample 811191 | NCBI WGS metagenome assembly MDTF01 (sample SAMN05326649, study PRJNA326480) | marine metagenome | isolation source: seawater | place: Southern Ocean | collected 2011 | reverse complement strand
TTCCAAGCCTTCTCTTCTTGCCATCATAAATGAACTGGGCAACAACAGATGATTGTGGGTTTTGAGGTCGTGAAAGTTGGAATGATATGTTCATTGGCAATCAAGAATGGGATTTTGTTGTTCCCATTGTTGTGCCGAAAGTAGTTCCCTCATTTTTCTAAACGTGTAAAAACCCAACTACGTTTTGCACAGTTTCCTCACATATCACTGAGATACAGAGGGAATAAAAGCAAAAACCCCTGCATCCAAAGGAGTGCAGAGAATCACTTTAGTAGCCCCGGCAGGAATCGAACCTGCATCTAAACTTTAGGAAAGTCCTATTCTATCCATTGAACTACGGGGCCAAAAAAACGCCGCCGAGGATTTCTCAGCGGCGTCTCTGTCAGTGCGCCTGGTAGGACTTGAACCTACGGCCAATGGATTATGAGTCCACTGCTCTAACCACTGAGCTACAAGCGCAAATCGAAGCGCAAAAGTACTGCTTAATCTACAAGAACTTCAAACTCTAGCTGACGTTTTGCAAGGTTCGCTGAAACGACCCTCACCGTGACTTGATCGCCAAGTGCGATCAGCTTACCTGAACGCATTCCTTCAAAGCCAATTCGCTTGTCATCATAGACCCAATGATCATTCGGAAGCGCGTCCTTGGGGACAAAGCCTTCGCACTTGTTTTCCTGAATCTCCACGAAAAGTCCTCTTGGTATTGCTCCCGCGACAAGGCCTGTAAATGTTTCACCTATGCGAGTCGTTAAAAACTCTACCTGCTTGTACTTAATACTGGCACGCTCAGCTTCTGATGAGCGCTTTTCCATGATCCCGCTGTGGTGACAACGAGAGTCGAGTTCACTTGAATCTGCGTCTTTACCACCGTCTAGGTAATTCTGTAACAAACGGTGCACAATCACATCGGGATAGCGGCGAATGGGAGAGGTAAAGTGTGTGTAATAAGGAAACGATAGACCGTAGTGACCGATATTCGTGCTGGAATACTCAGCCTTCGCCATGGTTCGAATTGCCATCGTCTTTACCGTTCCTTCCTCAGGAGTTCCGGAAGTAGCTTTTAGCAAATCTCGAATGAGCGCCTCAGCGTTTCCTTTTTGAGGTTTGGGCATATCGTGACCAAACCTCTTCACGAATACACGAAGCGCTTGAAGTTTTTCGGGGTCTGGATTGTCATGAATGCGATAGATACTCGTTCTCGTTGGTGTGTTCTTCTCTGGATGAACTTTTGCCAAGAATCTCGCAACTCGAACGTTTGCAAGCAGCATAAAGTCTTCAATGAGTTTATTCGATTCCCTCATTCTTTTAATCACCACACGCAACGGCTTTCCAGATTCGTCGAGTTCGAACCTTACCTCTTCGGTATTGAAGTCGATGCCACCGTTCTCAAATCTTTTCTCCCGAAGCTTCGTTGCAAGCTTGAACATTAAGGCAAGCTCGTCGGCGAGGTCTCCCTCTCCAGTTTCAAGCCTTACTTGAGCGTCTTCATATGAAAATCTTCGGTCAGAATGAATGACGGTTCTCCCGAACCATTCATTGATTACGTTCGCATCTTCGTCCATTTCAAATACGGAACTAAAGGCAAATTTATCTTCCTTGGGACGAAGCGAGCACAGATCGTTAGAAAGGACTTCTGGAAGCATCGGGATTGTTCTGTCTACCAAATAAACAGAGGTTGCACGACCAATTGCCTCTGTATCTATTGCGCTTCCTGGTTTCACATAGTAAGACACATCTGCAATATGAATTCCTACCTCGATGTTCCCGTTTTTTAATTTCTTCAGACTCAAAGCATCATCAAAATCCTTAGCATCTGCGGGGTCTATAGTCATCGTCAGGACGTCACGCATGTCACGACGTTTCTCGATTTCCTTTTTATCAAGACCTGCACTACTTTCCGAACTCGGTGTAAACAGTTTTGCCTCTTCCTCGACTTCTGGCGGGAACTCGAGTGGCAATCCATACTCTGCTAAGATGGCATGCATTTCTACATCATTGTCCCCTTCTTGGCCCAATACCTTAACAACATGACCCAGAGGCGCGTCGTCATGCGACTCCCAAGATTGAAGTTCAACCAAAACCTTGTCTCCTTGAATCGCTCCATTCAAAGAGCGACCTGGGATAAAAAAGTTTGTGTGAAGTCTCGTATCTGAAGGATGACCGAACGCATAGTCTTTCACTTGTTCAATGGTAACAACATAGAGCTTGCGCATACGTTGAGTGACTTTCGAAACATAGGGAATCGCTTTGCCGCGGATTTTTGACCACTCTACTTCAACGGTGTCTCCCCAAAATGAACTTCCTGTGGATCCTTTGGATAATTTTATCTCTGAACCATCCTCTTGCATAACGAAGCCTCTTCCGAAGCGCGTAATTTGGATGACTCCTGAAGTAGCTTGAACTTCTTCTGGCATAAGCAAATATTTTCCGCGCCCTATATCTTCAAGCTTACCTTTCGTTGCCAACTCACTCATCAACTCCATAATGAGTTTCTTAACATCGTGATTTAGCACACCCAATGCAGATGATACCTGCTTGTGGTTTAATGGCTTATCAGGTCTTCTGCGAAAGATCTCTAAAATCGTTCTGCGTAAATCCTTTGGTGAATTCGAACTCGAAACTCCATGTTGACCTCTTTGGCCTTTGCTACCCCTATCTGATTTGTTTCCTTTAGGCCAGCTTCCACTTTTTTTCCTTCCCATATATAACACAAAGATGAGGCGAAATATTCAATTGAGCATGACTACATCATTATTAGAATGTTAGGTGTGAGTTACGCATTCAATTCACGACCTTTGCACAATATGGGATCACATAAAATAAAAAGGTTTGTTGCCGACACCTGGAAGGACTATGAGTTGATCGATTCTGGAGAAGGAGCCAAGCTAGAGCGGTTCGGTGAATTGGTGCTCGATAGACCCGAAGCAAGTGCGGTATGGAACAGGGGGAAGCCCTTCAAAATTTGGGATAAAGCCCATGCGAGTTTTGAATCCACAAGCAAGGCTGCTGGGTATTGGAAGCAGAGTGGAAAGGTCCCTGAAAGATGGGATTTAGAGTATCAATCAGAAAGCAACCCTTCGCTGAGGCTGAAATTTAAACTCGAAACCACCCGATTTAAGCACATTGGGGTATTTCCTGAGCAAGCTTCTAATTGGGAATATATCGCAGACAAAGTCAACAAGGGAGACAAACTTCTAAACCTCTTTGCATACACAGGCGGGGCGAGTCTTGCGGCAAAAAGTGCGGGAGCCGATGTCACCCATGTCGATGCAATCAGGCAAGTCATCGACTGGACACGAGAGAACATGGAGCTGAGTGGTTTAACTGGAATTCGATGGGTCGTAGAAGACGCTCTTAAATTTCTCCGACGAGAGGTGAAAAGAGGAAACAAGTATACCGGAGTTGTTCTCGACCCCCCAACTTGGGGGTTGGGTCCAAAGAATGAAAAATGGAAACTTGAGCAAAGCTTAGTAGAACTTGTGGACCTCGTTTCCAAAGTTGTAGCTCCGGGTGGTTTTATTGTCATGAATACCTACTCCGGTCTTCCTCCTTCCACGCTTGAAACACTCTGGCGAAATGTTTTGCCAAATGCCTCCACTGAATGTGGGGAGCTCTGTTTGAAGGCGAGTGATGGACACTTGCTCTCTACAGGCTCTCTGATTCGAGTTGAATTGTCATAAAATTATTTTAAGATGTCAGAAATCGAAAAATACGAGAAGGCAAAAAAAGTACTTCTGGGATTAAGGCTTGCAACAGATGAAAAATGGGTGAAACTTTGCGAAAGCAACATTAACTCTATTTTGAATGATCACGCATGGTGTGAGCAGAAAGCAGCTTCCAATGCCATCAGTGTCATTACAAGGTTTCCGATGTACACCGACTTGGTAGAAGCGCTAACTAAAATTGCAATTGAAGAGCTCGAGCATTTCGACATGGTTCTCGCAAAAATGAAGGAAAGAGGTGTAAAACTTCAATATGAGTGCAAGGACAATTATGTGGGAGAGCTCTACAAGTATATGCTTAGCGAAGGCGGGTCAAAAGAAAACCAGCTCGTGAACAGAATGCTCTTTTCTGCAATGATTGAGGCGAGAAGTTGTGAGCGTTTCCGGCTTTTAACGGAAAAATTGACCGATCCAGATTTGGTTAAATTTTACAGAGAGTTGATGATCTCTGAAGCGCACCATTACACGACCTTTCTCAAATTTGCGAGAAAATATGGGGGGAGCATCGATGTCGACGCAAGGTGGCAGAAATTTCTTGATTTCGAAGGTGAAATAATACAGCGATATGGGATTGTAGAAACCATGCATGGCTAGATTATTCCCGTCTGTTACCCTCCCAAAGTCCACCTCAATCCAGCATATGACATTCGGCCCATAATAGGGCCATAGACAAGGCTGGCATCAAAGTTCTCAAAGTCAAGAACGCCATCATTTACACCAGCTATTGGTGACATCTGCTTGACATTTGTGATGTTTTCTACTCCGATGTATAACTCAAGGTTTCCAGTCAACATTTGGGTAAATTGAAGATTTGCTTGTGCGAAAGAAGGTGAAACACTCGGATGCATATTCTCCATTTCATCCATGGGGTTCATGGGATCGTCTGGATCCATTCCCATCCCCATTCTATCAGGTACAGGCATAGATTGAGGCCCAACCCAGTGAACGGTTGCATCAATTCTAGTTTGCTTTCCCCTTGTAGATTCCTTGCTTGCATAGCTCCATTGGGCAAAGCCTCTGTGCTTAGATACATATGGGTCTTGTTGCATTTCAAACCCATTTCCTGCATCATAATCTCCTGAAGCATATCCTGTTACTGCATCAACCCATCTGTAGGCTGCACGTATGTCCATTCTCCTGTGCAGGGACCAATCGAATTCTAATTGGACTGTCTTAGAGCTAGACCGTGACTGGTATCCACCAACATTGTTTAAATTATAGACACTTACTTCGTGTGGAGAGTTGTATAAATCTACAATGATTCTGTTGTCAAAGTGGGTGTAGTAACCATCTAAAGAAAGTGAAGCATCTCTCGAGTTTACTCTAAATTTAGAGACAAGGTTTAATCCTACATTGGTAGCTACTTCTGGAGCCAAATCTTCTTGAATATCCCAGCGTCTGTTACTCGCCCAAGAGCCCAATTGTTCCATAAAAACGTTTGCTGTTCTGAAGCCACGACCCGCGACAAGTTTAACAGACGTCTCCTCCGCCAATGAATAACGAACATGCAAACGCGGCGAGGCAAAGTTTCCGTGCAGGTTGTGGTGATCCCCTCGAAGGCCAGCTACAACAACCAAACGTTCTCCTGCAGTCCAAGTGTACTCTAGGAATGCCCCTGGAACAATTTCTGTACGGGAAATCGTGTCATTTGCAGCATCCCAATCTTGGAAGTCTGCTCCCCATGTACCAATCTCATTAAATTCATCATAAACAAAACTAACACCTGTTGTGAATTTGTGATCTGTATTGTTGATGATACTCGAGAAGAGAACATTTCCCCTAAAATAATCTTCGGTTCCCAAATAACTCCTGTTGCCAAACTTGTGGGTTTGGTTGTGGGTCGATGCAAAAAATTGTGTGCCTATGGATTTCCAAGATTGTGCAGGAAAAACATACCCTGTTTTTGCTGAGGCTTCAAATCGTGCAATCGTCGTCGCCGCAGTCCAAGCTGATGTATCTGTATTTTCTAGGTGGGATTTTAAAAGATCAAAAGGCGAGCTAGATTCTGAGTATGCCGAAGCTTGACCTGCTAACCTCTGCATTTTTACAGAAGAAATTGCGTACTCACCTCGAATTCCTCTGTCTCCACGAAACTTCCACTCATTTCTCAAAACCAAATCTCGTTTTAATGGTGTATCAAGAAACGAGTCGTCATTGCGGTCATTGATCAGCGTCCCGAGCTCTGCGTGGCTTAGAAGAGCGGTGCTCCAACGTCTGTTCACTTGGTGACTGCTGACATGATTCCATTCCAATCTTCCATCTCCGCTTGTGTACAGGTTAATGTGAAGCGGCTCGGCGTTTTCAGGATTTCGCATCGCAACATTGATTTGGCCTGTTATGCTTTCATAACCGTGGGTAACCGACCCTGTTCCTTTTGAAATTGAAATGTTATCTATCCAGGGCCCGGGAATAAAAGACAGACCTTGCACCACATTCAATCCTCTCGGGCCTGGGAGATTGTCCACGAGAAGCTGAGTGTATTTGCCATCTAACCCTAGCATACGAATCTGACGAGTTCCTGTAACTGCATCTGTAAAAGAGGCGTCGACAGAAGCGTTTGTTTCGAACGCTTCACTTAAGTTGCAACAGGCTGCCTTTGCAAGTTCTTTCCTGTTAAGCTGCTGGATGTTTAATGGATTGAGAAGGGAAATAGAAGTCGTGGAGTTTCTGGCTTCTACCTGTGCTTCATTTAACAGAACTCCAGGCTGCAATGGAATGTCTAAATAATCCCAGCCTGTATAGACTAGACCTACCGTCTCATAGCCTATCATGCTGACTTGAAGTGTGTCACCAATCCCCAAAGCGGGTATCTTAAAAAACCCGAAAAGATCAGACATCGTCCCCACCGTCGTTCCCTTCCATATCACTGTTGCACCTGGTAAAACATCGTATACCACCTCCCCCGCGTGTCCACCAGCTTCGTGGTCATGGCCTACGTGAGATTCCGGAGCGAGAATCTTCCCCTTTACCTGTTTCTGCGCGTTGACTCTTTGTATCGACAAGCAACTAACGATAAATACGAATAGAGACAAGTGTTTTAAAAGCTTCATGTTAATCTAAAAATTGGCAACGTAGGGTAGCGAACGAAAATCTGAATGTTTCTATGCGTAATCTGTGTCAAATCCGATATGGGAAACTGGAATTTGCAGTTTTTATCGGGAACTCCTCTAATGATTGGTGGCTTTAAATAAGCAAAGAAAATAAATCGGTTAAATATCGACTAAAATGAAAAACTCATTTGTCTTTGACTTACAGGTTGTTATTTCTAGTGTTCGTGATCGCCTGTACATTGGTGAACTTCCTCCCTGTACTTACAGCATCCATGAATTTTTGCATAGACTTCGTCTGAGGCTTTAATCAAATCTGTATCGTGGCCTACATTCGAGGCAAGACGATGAACGTCGAGGATATTAGGGAAATGCTTCGTTTTGTAGACAACGTTAAGCTGGTGTGTTTCGAGATCGTAATCAGCAATCACGATGCCCTTCACGTCATACGCCTTTTCAATACGCTCTTCGCACATTCCACATACTGCGCCAACTTCAAAAGTGACATTCATCTTCTTTTGAGCCGAAACGTTGCTAGAAAGCATCAAGGCTAAAACAACAATTGTTATATTCTTCATATTACAAAACTAAGGCGGGAAGCTCAAAGTCTCACTCAAGTAACAATTGTTATGACAAACAGGCTTCTATTTGGACGTCAAGCTTGAAGACAGGAATTCTCTGTTCATGCGGGCAATGTTTGTAATGCTTATGCCTTTGGGACATTCAACTTCGCATGCTCCAGTATTTGTACAATTGCCAAAGCCTTCCAAATCCATTTGATCTACCATACGTATCACGCGCTCTTTTCTCTCAGGTTTTCCTTGAGGAAGAAGGGATAGCTGGCTAACTTTTGCTGACACAAAAAGCATGGCTGAAGAGTTCTTGCAAGTAGCTACACAAGCTCCACACCCTATGCATGTAGCCGAAGAAAACGCCTCGTCAGCGTCATGCTTGGGAATCGGAATTGCATTTGCATCTTGAGTCTCGCCTGACGTATTAACCGACACATAGCCTCCTGCTTGCATGACCCTGTCAAACGCACTTCGGTCAACTGTTAAGTCTTTTATAATTGGAAATGCTGATGAGCGCCACGGCTCTACATGTATCGTTTCACCGTCTTTAAATGAACGCATGTGCAGCTGACAAGTCGTGACATTTCTTCCTGGCCCATGCGCCTCACCGTTAATAAACATGGAACAAGACCCACATATTCCTTCTCGGCAATCGTGATCGAATGCGAAAGGTGTCTTTCCCGCACGAATTAAATTTCCATTGAGAACATCCATCATCTCCAAGAATGACATGTCTCCAGATACGTCAGTCATTTGATGTGTTTCCATCGATCCTAATGAATTAGGGCCTTTCTGTCGCCAAACTTTTAGAGTAATATTCATGATAATTTACTTGTAGCTGCGCTGCTTAAGTTCAATGTTGTCATACACCAAATCTTCTTTGTGAAGTTTCGCTTCTGACGGAGATCCTGTATACTCCCATGCGGAAACAAACTTGTAATTTTCATCGTCTCGCAATGCTTCACCGTCTTCTGTTTGTGACTCTTCTCTGAAGTGCCCACCACAACTTTCTCTTCGGTCAAGGGCGTCTACGCACATTGCCTCCCCCAATTCTATAAAGTCTGCAACACGAAGTGCTTTTTCTAGCTCTGGATTAAAATCATTGGATACCCCTGGGATACTAACTCTGAGATAAAACTCTTTTCTAAGTTCTTGAATTTCCTGAATCGCTTCTTTGAGGCCTTGCTCATTGCGAGACATGCCACATTTGTTCCACATGATTAATCCCAGTCTACGGTGAAAGTCATCAACAGGAACATCTCCATCGTTATTGATTAACCCTGATATGTCTGATTTCACCTTCTTTTCAGCTGCATCAAACTCAATGCCATCAGTCGGAATTTTTCCTGTTCTAATATCGTGGGACAAGTAATCTCCGATCGTGTAGGGCAGAACAAAATAGCCGTCCGCAAGTCCCTGCATGAGGGCTGAAGCTCCGAGTCTATTGGCGCCATGGTCGGAGAAATTCGCTTCTCCAGCTGCAAAAAGTCCTGGTACAGTGGTCATTAAATTGTAATCAACCCACAACCCACCCATCGTATAGTGGACCGCAGGATAAATCATCATGGGAGTTTCATAGGGGTTTTCCGCAGTGATCTGCTTGTACATATCGAATAAATTCCCATACTTTGATTTGACAACTTTGCGCCCCAATTCGATTACCTTCTCCTCGGATGGATTCTTTACTCCACTAACCAGTGCTTCTGTTTTTCCATAACGAACAAATGCGCTAGCAAAGTCTAAGTAAACTGCTTGCCCGGTTTTATTTACACCGTAGCCTTCGTCACAACGCTCCTTTGCAGCTCTTGAGGCAACATCTCTTGGAACCAGGTTTCCAAACGCCGGGTAGCGACGCTCGAGATAATAGTCTCTTTCTTCTTCTTGTAAATCTGTTGGACGCTTTTTTCCTTCACGAATAGCGATAACATCTTCCTTGTTTTTAGGAACCCAAATTCGACCATCGTTTCTCAAAGACTCTGACATAAGTGTCAACTTTGATTGATAGTTTCCACTGACGGGAATGCAAGTTGGGTGAATCTGTGTGAAGCTCGTGTTGGCAAAAAACGAGCCTTTTTTATGCGCTTTCCATGCAGCTGAAACATTTGAACCCATAGCGTTCGTGCTCAAATAGAATGCGTTCCCATATCCGCCAGTGCATAAAACGACTGCATGTGCACCGTGTCTCTCTATTTCACCCGTAATGAGATTTCGGGCAATAATTCCTCTCGCTTTTCCGTCAATCTTAACAACATCCATCATCTCGTGGCGGTTAAGCATTTCTACTTTTCCTTTAGATATTTGACGAGAAAGAGCTGAATAAGCTCCTAAAAGCAGTTGTTGTCCCGTCTGTCCTTTTGCGTAAAATGTTCTAGAAACCAGAACTCCTCCAAAAGAACGGTTGTCAAGCAAGCCTCCATATTCTCGTGCAAAAGGAACCCCTTGTGCTACGCATTGATCGATGATATTTACACTGACCTCAGCCAGTCTGTGAACATTGGCTTCCCTTGAGCGGTAGTCTCCGCCTTTTACCGTGTCATAGAATAGTCTGTAGACAGAGTCTCCGTCATTTTGATAATTCTTTGCGGCATTAATCCCTCCTTGTGCGGCAATTGAATGTGCGCGTCTCGGTGAATCTTGGAAACAGAGTGATTTAACATTGTATCCCATTTCGGCGAGGGAAGCAGCAGCAGAAGACCCGGCTAAGCCTGTTCCCACAACAATAATGTCAATTAACCTCTTGTTCGCTGGGTTAACCAGGTTGATGCTGTCTTTGTGCTTACTCCACTTTTCTGCTAAAGGTCCTTCTGGTATTCTTGATTCTAACATTGTTCGCTTAGGCTTGAGTTATGTATAGAAACACCGGTATTGAGGCAAAAGCCGCTGGGATTAAAATGCTAAATGCAGTCCCAATCATTTTTATTGTCGGAGAGTACTTTGGGTGACTAATGCCCAAAGACTGAAAGGCGCTTTGAAACCCATGGCTTAAGTGAATCGACATGGATATCATAGCAAACACATACAATGCCATTGCTCCACCAGCCATCACGTTTTCATTGGGGTTAAAGAAGTTTGTTGTGATCGTATGTAAGTCTTTTACACCTTTGTAGATCGGCATATCACCGAAGTGCATCTTCCACCAAAAGTTCATCATGTGGGTTGATATAAAAACCAAAAGTATCGTTCCGAGTAAAGCCATGTTGCGACTCCCCCAGCTTGAGTTTCGATTTCCTTTTTCCACAACGTACTTAACGGGTCTGGCTTTCTTGTTTTGAATCGTAAGCACAAATCCATCGATCACGTGAAATAGAATACTGGCATATGTAATGTAAGACATCACTTTAATGAGGGGGTTAGATGTCATGAACTTGGCGTAGTTGTTAAACGCCAGTCTACCCTCTTCTCCACCCACAAACAACTGAAGATTCCCCAACAAGTGCCCTACTAAAAACAGGCAAAGGAAGAGGCCTGTTAGAGCCATAAAGTATTTCTTTGCGAGAGATGATTTCAACATTCCTGTATTGCTCATTTTATTTTATATATGCTAAGGTACAAGCGATGTTTCCGACAGCCAACGAAAAGTTACTTAGATGTATTCTAAACTAGGCCACAAAACAGCTGTAAAAACAGGAACCTGTCCTGCTAAAAGCATCATGGTTTTTGTGGTTTTTTATCTAACATTAAAAGATCCTTGACAACGATCTCCGTAACATAACGGGTGTTTCCTTCTTGATCGTCGTAGGTTCTGTAGTTGAGTCTGCCTTCAATGGCCACTTCTGAACCCTTTTTCAAGTACTGATCCACAACCTCGCTTAGAGACCCCCAAGCAACGACTTCGTGCCATTGAGTTCTCTCCACTTTTTCGCCTTCGCGGTCACGGTAGGATTCATTTGTCGCCACTGAAAAGTTGACTTTAGACTTGCCTTCTTCGAAGGTCATAAACTTGGGGTCTTGACCCAATCTGCCAATTAATTGGACTTTGTTGCGCAGTGCATTCATGAAGTATATGTTTTATTTGACCTAAATCTCCGAATCTTTATTCACTCTTTTTCTCTCAATTTGCAGATGTAGTTCAATACTTTATAGTTGTTTCGAAAAAGCAGTATTACCTTCGCATTCAGCTACAAAAGCACATGATGACCACAAGCAACGTACGCGTTAGATTCGCACCAAGTCCCACAGGACCGCTCCACATGGGTGGAGTGAGGACAGCCCTTTACAACTACTTGTTTGCTCGAGCTCACGGCGGGAAGTTCTTATTACGCATTGAAGACACTGATCAGACGAGATATGTTGAGGGTGCTGAAGACTATGTGCGTGAGGCGCTCACTTGGTGTGGGATTGAGATTGATGAAGGGGTTGTCGCTGGGGGAGAATTCGGTCCTTACAGACAAAGTGAGAGAAATGCTTTTTACCGTGAAGCTGTCGAGTTGCTTCTGGTATCTGGGCATGCATATCTGGCTTTTGACACGCCTGAAGAGCTCGATGCTCTAAGGAAACAAGCCGAGTTAGATAAGAACGTTTTTCAATACGATGCCTCGAGTCGAGGTGGGTTAAAGAACAGTTTGTCATTAAGCGAAGAGGAGGTAGAAGCTCTCATAGAAAATGAAACACCATACATCGTTCGTTTTAAAACTCCTAACATTGCTGAAGACATCACATTTACTGATGAAATTAGAGGCAATGTTACAATCTCAAGCGCTGTTGTAGACGACAAGGTGCTCGTTAAAGCAGATGGCCTTCCCACGTATCACCTCGCAAATGTGGTCGACGATTACGGAATGGAAATTTCACACGTCATCAGAGGAGAGGAATGGCTGCCAAGTGCACCCCTCCATATCATGTTGTATCGAGCCTTCGGTTGGGATGCCCCTAAATTTGCCCACCTTTCCCTCATTCTCAAGCCCACGGGGAATGGAAAGCTCAGCAAAAGAGATGGTGACGCCGGCGGCTTTCCCGTTTTTCCCATTGAGTGGAAAGACCCTAAGACTGGAAACATGGCAAGCGGATACCGCGAGCACGGATATGAGCCTGAAGCATTCTTAAATATGCTCCTGATGCTGGGTTGGAATCCGGGAGATGACCGGGAGATGTTTACCTTAGAGGAAGCCGCAAAAGTTTTCTCGCTAGACAAAGTTGTCAAATCAAGCGCGCGTTTCAGTCCTGACAAAGCGCGGTGGTTTAATGAGCAGTACTTGCGTCAGAAACCGATGGCTGAACTCGTTCCTGCATTGATTGAAATCGCAGACTTACAAGGCATAACGTTAGATGAAAGAGACGCTGGTGTGGTTCTGAAGCTCATGCTCGAAAGGGTGACTTTTCTACATGAAATATTGGAAGCAAAATGGTTGTTCGGCGCACCTAAACATGAAGATTTTGACGAAAAGATGGTTCGTAAAAAATGGAAGCCTGAAACAGCTGGATACATGAGTGATTTAAAAACGATGCTTGCTTCGACAACTTTGTTTAAAGCAGATGAGATCGAGTCTCGTTTTAAATCACATTTAGAAGAAAAAGACCTGAGTTTTGGGCAAGTCCTACTCCCGTTCAGGTTAGCGTTAACTGGTGCTGGTGGAGGCCCGTCGATGTTTGAGTTTGCCGAGTTTCTCGGCTTAGAAACCACCCTAGAAAGACTTGATTTCGGAACAAGTATGATCGAAAAAATGAAGGAAGAGCAATAGAAATTATGGAGGAGATTATTGAAGTAAACGGCCTTAGATTTCACAGCTATCACGGATGTATGGCTGAAGAAACTGCCATAGGCGGAGAATACCGAATCGATATAAAACTCGTTGTAGATATGGAGTTAAGTGGAGAATCTGACAAGCTTGAAGACACTGTCGACTACTGTGCCGTCCAACAAATTGCTGAGCGAGAGATGGCAATCCCCTCGAAGCTCATTGAACATGTTGGAAGACGGATTGTCAAAGCTCTTCGCGAGGAGCTTCAGTTGGCAAAATCCATTGAAATGAAGCTCACAAAGCTCTCTCCTCCGATAGGCGGGGACTGTGAGTCTGTTGCTGTTGTAATGAAGGGGTAACCTTCTTGGCTCAGCTTACATTGTCATTTCTGGCACGTCAGAAGGAACAATAAGCGTCCCCGCAGTAGCGTCTATTATTTCCTGAACAGAAACGCCCGGGGCTCTTTCAATAAGATGGAAAGCTCCGTCTTTGATGTCTACAACGGCCAAGTTTGTAACCACTCTTTTTACACAGCCCACGCCTGTCAATGGGAGTGAGCATGTGGGCAACAATTTCGATTCTCCAGCTCGGTTTGTATGCATCATTGCCACAACAATGTTGTCTGCACTCGCCACCAAATCCATTGCTCCGCCCATGCCTTTTACCATCTTGCCTGGAATCTTCCAATTCGCAATATCTCCATTGGCGCTCACTTCCATTGCTCCCAAAACAGTAAGCTGAACGTGGCGGCCTCGGATCATGGCAAAAGATGTCGCGGAGTCGAAATACACAGCTCCAGGCATCGCTGTAATCGTCTGCTTTCCTGCGTTTATTAAGTCTGCATCCTCAGATCCTTCCAAAGGAAAGGGCCCCATGCCGAGAATGCCGTTTTCTGACTGAAACTCGACTTCCATACCTTCGGTGATGTGGTTGGCCACAAGGGTTGGGATTCCTATTCCAAGATTCACATACCATCCATCTCTAACTTCCTGTGCAATTCTTTTTGCAATACCGTTTTTATCTAGCATAATCTGATACTTAGGAATTTGTTTTACGTGTGCGGACTGTTCTTTGTTCTATGCGTTTTTCAAAGGATTTTCCTTGAAATATCCGCTGGACAAAGATGCCAGGAGTATGAATTTCATTTGGGTTGAGCTCGCCCAGCGGCACAAGCTCTTCTACCTCTGCGACCGTGATTTTTCCCGCCATCGCCATCATGGGGTTAAAATTGCGTGCTGTGGCTTTGAAAATGAGGTTCCCAGCAGCATCTCCCTTCCACGCTTTCACAAATGCAAAATCTGCTGTTAGGGCCGTTTCCAGGATGTGTGGCTTGCCCTCAAAATCTCTCACCTCTTTGCCTTCTGCGACTTCTGTACCATATCCCGCTGGAGTGTAAAAAGCAGGTATGCCTGCTCCACCGGCACGGCACCGCTCGGCCAGCGAGCCTTGCGGAATCAGGTCTACCTCGAGTTCCCCCGAGAGCATTTGACGTTCAAATTCATCATTCTCTCCTACATATGAAGAGATCATTTTTCGAATTTGATGTCCGCTAAGAAGCTTTCCCAGCCCAAACCCATCTACCCCAGCATTGTTCGATATGCATGTCACATCTTTCACTCCAAGCTTGACCAACTGATCAATACAGTTTTCTGGGATACCGCATAAACCGAAGCCCCCTAACATCAGGGTCATTCCGTCTTGTATACCACTACAGGCATCTTCTACGCCGCTCACTAATTTTGAAATTGACATTGTTCTGAATTAAGTCCACTGGTTAATTAAACAGGTCCGAGTCGTCGAAACCGTCTGAGTCGAAAGTATGCCCTTTTATAGAGATTTGATCTTTACAATTTAGAGTGTCAGCCCCCAAAGACATCGGCCTTGCAAAGTCTTCTTGAGAAAGAGCAATGCTCGAATCTGCGTAAGTATCTTTCATAAAGAACCCATAGATAGGAAGGGCTGTGTTGGCACCTTGTCCGTAATGTGTCGAGGAGAATCTCACTGTAGGGTCTTGTGCTCCCACCCAAACCCCGGTGACCAACTCCGGAGTAAGCCCCATAAACCACCCGTCAGTGTTGTTTTGAGTCGTTCCCGTTTTCCCTCCCATGGGAGCTGTAATTCCATCATAATCTCTTTTGTCAGAATCGTAACGGAGCCTGACGCCTGTGCCCATTCTTTTTTGGAGTTCTTCATTCCAAGAACCGTCTACAACGCCTTTCATCATTCGAACTACACGATAGGCCGTGAGCTCATCCAGGCCTTGTCTTATCTCAGGGCTGGGCTCAAAAATGGTGTTCCCAAATCTGTCTTCTACTCTAATTAAGATGGTGGGTTCAACGTACACACCCCCATTTACAAGAGCCGCGTTGGCAGAAACAAGTTCTTTCAACTTGAGTTCTGCGACACCAAGCGCAATTGAGGGTACGTTGGGAATATCGCTGTGAATTCCCAAGGCGTGTGCGAGTTTAATTACCCTGTCTGTTCCAAAGGTTTTAATGAGTTTTGCCGTAACCGTATTCATCGAGTTCGCAAGAGCGTACTCTAGGGTGACGATTTCTCCATAATCTTCTGATGAGTTTTGTGGACACCAAATCGGCGGGTCATAGCCCTCTGGAAGATCTATACAAGTCACTTGGTTCGGCAATTCATCACATGGGTTCATCCCCATCCTCAAAGCTGTTGCGTATACGAACGGTTTGAAGGTAGAACCTACCTGGCGTCGGCTTTGGTCTACGTTGTCGTATTGAAAAAATTTATAGTCAATACCTCCAACCCAAGCTTTAATTTGGCCAGAAGACGGTTCGATTGAAAGCAGTCCGGCGTGAAGGGTTTTCTTTCGATGGATGATGCTGTCCATGGGGGAAAGAACCGTGTCTACTGAGCCTGAATGACTGAAAACCTTCATTTTTACAGGCTTATTCATCGATGTTTGGAAGTCCTTTTTGCGCAATCCCATCCAAGTGTGACCGCATCCACCTTGATCGGGCATGCATTTGAAACCTTCAGCTCCATCTTCAAACACATGATTTCTGATGTAAAAAGCAGGTCTATTGCAACCTGGACAAAGTTTCCCTTTGCTCTTTTTATACCGGTCAGAGTCGCGAATTGCGATGTCAAGAATGGTCTTTTTTGCGGCTTGATCGATGTCCTCAAAAAACGGATAATCTTGTGAGGGACGGTTTTTTAAATCTCTGTCAAAGGATGCTTGGAGTTCTCCTCCCAAATGCTTAGAAACAGCATTTTCAGCATACTGTTGCATGCGACTGTCAATCGTAGTGTGCACCTTTAAGCCGTCTCTATAAATGTTGTATTTCGAGCCGTCTGCTTTGCTCACAACATAAGAATCGTCTGTGTTTTTCGCGGAAAATATCCTCTTCAGTTCTGCACGCAACCGCTCTCTAAAATAAGGTGCAGCACCCTCGTCGTGACTCACTCTTTGATAATTTAATGCAATCGGTAGTGACTTCATCGAATCGAGATAAGCGGGTGTCAGGTACTCATATTTTCCCATTTGGTTTAAGACAACATTTCTGCGCTTTGTGACCAATTCCATTCTGCGAAGTGGGTTAAAAAGCGCGCTGTTCTTCAACATTCCCACTAACATTGCACATTCTTCCACGTTTAATTCCTCTACCTCTTTGTCGAAATAAATGGTTGAGGCAGAACGAATCCCCACGGCTTGATTTAAGAAATCGTATCTGTTGAGATACATCGCCATAATCTCCCCCTTTGTATAATGGCTTTCTAAGCGCGCCGCAATGATCCATTCTTTCGGTTTTTGTAAAAGCGCACGCTCTAAAAAACTCGTCGATTCGTACTCTTCTGTAAACAGTAGTTTTGCAAGTTGTTGGGTGATCGTTGAGCCACCACCCCGTTTTCCTAAAAAAGCAATCGCTCTGCCAAGTCCGAAAAAATCAACTCCGTCGTGACTGAAAAACCTGACATCTTCGGTGGAAATTAAGGCTTCTACAAGGTGCTGTGGCAAGTCCTCAAACCGGGCGTCAGACCTGTTCTCATTGTAATAGCTGCCCAAGACTTTCCCATCCATGGTATATACCTTGGTGGCGAGGTCTGTTCGTGGGTTTGTGAGCGCCTCCGTGTCTGGAAGCTCCCCGAGTCTCGCTAAAGCGACAAGAGAAAGTATTCCCAAGAGAGGGCTTATTCCCGCAAGGAAAAACAGGACTTTCCAATGGCCATTTCTGGGAGGTTTCTTCGTTGATTTTTTTTTAGACATGGGGCTCGCTAGATACTGCAAGATGCGAACAACTTCGCAAAATATTTAAGAAATTCAAAACCTTTGTCAGCATCACATCGTGGAAAGTTATCTTTGCCGCCATGATTGCACTTATTAAAGGATTACAGCTCCTGCTTAGCCTCTCTCTCCTCGTGGTTCTACACGAGTTAGGTCACTATTTAGCAGCCCGTTACTTCAAGACTCGGGTGGAGAAATTCTACCTGTTTATGAATCCTGGATTTTCTCTTTTTAAGAAACAAATCGGGGAAACTGAATGGGGAATCGGTTGGCTTCCCTTGGGTGGTTATGTGAAAATAAGCGGGATGATAGACGAAAGCATGGACAAGGAGCAAATGGCCAAGCCGGCTGAACCTTGGGAATTTCGATCTAAGCCAGCTTGGCAAAGACTCATTATTATGCTTGGTGGAATCATCGTAAACCTCATTGTGGGTTTCTTAATTTACAGCATGATCTTGCTTGTTTGGGGTGAAACCATTTTACCTAACAAATACGCAGTTGATGTTGATCCACGCCTTGAGCAATTGGGGTTTGAAAGTGGAGACCAAATTCTGTCTTTTAACGGAGAGAAGCTTGAAACCTTTAGAGATGTTAGAACAACTGCATTCTTCGAGCCGGTTACTGAAGCAACGGTGAGTAGAAATGGTGTCGAGGTTGATCTTTCGTTTCAAACAGAGCTGGGGCAAGTGCTTATTGATGAGGGAATTCGAAGACCTTTTTCTCTGCAAGTGCCGCCCATGGTTAAGCTTGTAAACTCAGAGTCTAGGGCTGAAAAAGCAGGGTTAGCTTCCGGGGATTTAATTCTTGGAGTGAATGATGCATTTGTTTTTTCGCAACAACAGACTGTAACGACTTTAGAGAGTTATCCCAATTCTCCAATTGTAATCCATGTAAATCGCAATGGAGAAAAGTTGTCTTTGGCAGCCATGACAGACAGCTTGGGGCATGTTGGGTTTTCATTTGCCAGTCCTGCTAGTTTTTCGGAGATGTTCGTTCAAGAAAAGATTGAATACGGTGCTTTAGACGCCTTGGTCAGCGGGTTTTTTATGGCGGGGAATACGCTTCAGGAGTATGCGCTTTCGCTGCGGTTTTTAGCGTCAAAATCTGGAGCATCACAGGTGGGTTCATTGATCACCTTTGGAAGCATTTTCGACGGAAATTGGGATTGGCTCGTCTTTTGGAGAAACACTGCTTTCTTCTCTTTAATCCTTGCATTTATGAACCTGCTGCCGATTCCTGCACTAGATGGAGGGCATGTTGCATTCTTGCTTTATGAGATTGTCGCTGGCAAACCTGCCCCCGAGAAATTCATGGAAGCCGCTCAGGTAATCGGGATTACTCTGTTGCTGGGATTGATGGTTTTTGCGCTTGGGAACGATTTTTGGCGACTCTTTACCGGTGGGTTTGGCTAAATTCTTATCTTGTGGGCCATGCTCAACAACATATTTGAAACCTTTACCATTGACGACATTAGTGCTTTTTCGCTTGTAATTGCTGGAAGTGTAATTGTCATCCTGTCTTATTTTGCCAACGTACTCGCTAAGAAAACGAACATCCCTTCGGTTCTTGTTTTAATCGCTATGGGAATCGCCCTGAGGCAAATTATTACTGCAATGGGGATCGAGGAAATCCCCTTTGAATCTGTTGCTCTCGAACTTTTAGGAACAGTCGGATTGATTTTCATTCTGTTGGAAGCTGCCCTTGATTTGGAACTTTCTAAAGAGAAGCTGCCCTTGATCTGGAAAAGCGCATCGCTAGCTCTTGTGACATTGGCTGCAAGTTCCGCGGGAATTGCATGGCTGCTTCATTACGCTATGGACATGGATTGGTTTACCGCTTTGGTGTATTCTATACCGCTTTCTATCATGAGCAGCGCTATTATCATTCCATCTGTAGGAGGATTAAGTTTAGAGCGAAAAGAGTTTATGGTTTATGAAAGCACATTTTCTGATATTTGGGGGATCATGGCCTTCTATCTTTTGCTTGGAAACAGAACTTCCGAAAGCACTGTAGAGATTGCAAAATCCATTGGGATTAACCTCGGTGCTTCCATTTTTATTTCTGTCGTGGTAAGCTACTTGCTCGTTTACATACTCCAAAAAATATCCAGTTCCGTGAAGCTGTTTTTATCCATTGCAGTACTCATTTTAATTTACTCCATCCAAAAGCTGCTTCACCTCAGCCCTCTAATTTTAATTTTAATCTTCGGATTAATGCTTAACAATCACAAAATATTTTTTGCGAATATTTTTAAAAACAAAGAGGGGGAAAGTTGGCTCGGAAGCCTCTTAGACAACAAAAAGATGGCTGGACTTAGGCACGATTTTCACATCCTAACACTTGAAAGCGCCTTTGTAATTAGAACTTTTTTCTTCGTACTTTTCGGTGCAACAGTTGTCCTGAGCTCAATTACAGAGTACGATGTTCTGTTCTATGGATTGGCCATCTCTGTCATTCTTTATGTCATTCGCTTTGTTTTTCTGCGTCTTTTCAGGCCCGAAGACCCTTTCTCACTGTTGTACATTGCTCCAAGAGGTTTGATTACCATCCTTCTTTTTTTCCAAATAAGTTCCAATTACCCTGAATTGATTAACGACTCGTTTGATGGAGGAATTCTGTTGGTTGTGATCTTAGTGACTTGCATTGTCATGACCGTTTCACTGATTCAAAGTGGTTCTGGTTTAGAGCCCATCGAGATAAAAGAAGGCATGGCGCTGCTGTCAAATGAAACGAATGAAGAAGTTAGCAAAGAAGCTAACTCGGAGAATAGCTGTCCCCCGGAAGACGCTTCACAAACCCCAGCGTCTCAAGAATAAACAACCTCGTTCTTAGCACGCCCAGGTCTATTCTAAGGGCCCTGCTGATTTCATGTGGAGATTGTGATTCTCTGCTGACTTCAATGTAAACTGATTTGCATTTGTCTGGTATTTGATGGAGCGTGTCATGTAATCTCCTTCTCTTGACGCGGGCTTCTACTTTTTTAAATGGCGTTCTCAAACTTGGGACTTCTTTCAACAAACTGCGATGCCAATCCGACATGTTGGAGATCCCTATTCCTCTTCCTTCTTCGATGACAAACCTGTTTCCATCCCAACGTGGATCGAAAGAGCATGGAGGAATAAAAGCATAAGTTTGACGTCCCTCTCTTAAGGCAATTTTTACTGAAATAAGGGATCCGCCAGAAACGGGACTTTCTGCTAGAACAGTCGCAACACTTATCCCCACTAAAATTCTGTTTCTTGCCGCAAACATCCATTTAGAAACAGATGTTCCCGGGGGATGCTCTGAGATCAGCGCCCCGCCCTTTTCTAAAATTCGTTCTGACAATTGTTTGTTTTGCTTCGGGTGAATTCTATCGAGTCCATGAGCAAGGACAGCGACCGTAGGCAAACCGTTTAAAAGCGCTGCTTTGTGAGAAGCCGTGTCAATCCCCAGAGCCATTCCGCTCACCAAGGGACAGTTCTGCTGGGCCATCAACTCAACAGCTTTTTCAGCCAAACGTCTTCCCTCAGGGCAACATCTTCGCGTTCCCACAATGGAGATAGATCGTTTGAGTTCTTCAGGAAGATCTCCCTTGACATAGATGACCGCCGGAGGGTCTACAATGCGTTTTAAATTCTCGGGATATTCTTTGCAGTGATATGAAATCACCCTCGCTCCAAGAGCATGAACTTCCTCATTTATTTCAGTTGCTCGGTCTACAGCTTTTTTTCTAACCGAAGGTGAGAAGGATTGAAGCAAGGTCGTGGGAGAGCCTTTCTTTTCTAAGAACCGCTTTAATTTGACCGGCCCGAGGCCATCAATAAGCGTGAGGGATAAAAGTGCATGTACTCTCTTTTTCATAGCCCCGAAAGTCCGTTAAAATTCCATTTGTGAAACGAAAAGTTTGTGAGTGTCCGTTATGAATTTATCAACGTTTTCAAGAATTTTGCTTCCAGAGGTTCAGAGTTCCTCAAGAATGTATTTACTTAGAGAAATGCAAAAGTTAGATTCCCTTCAAAATGTGTCTTTTTTACTTGTTTTCACCTTCGTAACACTCTTCTCTTTCAGTGGTGGAGCCCAAACAATTACAGGATCAATCACCAACGCTGACAATCAAACCGTCATCGGGGCATACATTACCTCTGGAACCAAAGGTGCTTCGAGTGACATCGATGGAAAGTATACCTTGAAACTTTCAAGCGGAACCTACGAAATCACCTGCTCTTTTATAGGTCTTAAAACCCAGACTCAAACGATTACACTTTCTCCTGGTGAAGCTTCAACACTAAACTTCAACTTAGACTCTGAAGCAAGAATGCTCGACATGGCTGTTGTTTCAGCGGGTCGATACGAACAGAGTTTGGCAGAAGTTACTGTTTCTCTGGAAATCCTTCAACCCGCCATGGTCGAAAACAAAGCCACCACTTCGCTGGAGTCGGCAATCGAACAAGCCCCTGGCGTCAGCATGGTAGATGGCGAGCCTCAAATCCGTTCTGGGAGTGGGTTCAGCTATGGGGCGGGGTCACGTGTGATGATTATGGTGGACGATTTGCCTGTTTTAAGTGGGGATGCTGGCCGACCGACCTGGGGGTTTCTTCCGCTTGAAAACTTAGATCAAATTGAAATTATCAAAGGGGCCAGTTCTGTCCTCTATGGAAGCGCTGCGCTAAGCGGGGTGATTAACATTCGAACGCGCTACCCTGACGCACGACCGTTAACACGATTTACCATTCAACATGGCGTGTATTCTAACCCTCGTTCTGAGTCATCAGTTTACTGGGACACCCCTCTCCAACAAACGAATGTCCGTTTCCTTCACAGCAGCCAAATGGGAGGATGGGATGTCGTCATAGGCGGAAACCTCTTGGGGGACGATGGATACAAAGGTCCCGAAATCACTTTTGATGATTCTTTGGGCGTGCCTCTCGATACAAACTCGATGGGCTACAATCCTGCATCAGTAGATCGGTTTGGTGCGAACGCCCAAGCAAGATTCAACATTAACCTTCGCAAAAGGGAAAGTGGTATCAAAGGGCTCACTTACGGAATTAGCACCAACTGGCAAAAGGGAGAATCTCTTAACACTTTAATTTGGGACCACTCTGTTACGGGCCTTTACAGCAGCTACGCCGGTGGAGCGACCCGCACCAAGCAGCTTGTTGGAACCGTCGATCCATGGGTTGAATATACAAGCCCCTCTGGCGTGCGAACCAGCTTCCGCAACCGTTGGCAGCACCTTAAAAACGACAATGACAACAACCAAGGAAACAATTCTGATGTGCTCTATTCTGAGATTCAATCCCAAAAGCGTGGGGCCTGGGGCATTGAAAAGATGGCAATCACGTCTGGTTTGGTTCATCAATATACCGTGGGCGAGGCCCAGTTGTACAACGGAGGAAGTGGAGATGGAATAAATACCGCCCGCAACATCGCGGCGTATGTCCAACTTGATCAACCCATTGGAGAACACTTTAATTTCTCTGGCGGAGCACGTTATGAGCATTTTTCAATCAATGAAGACGCGCAAGGAAAACCTGTTTTCAGAGCAGGTGCAAATTATCAAGCCGGAGAGGAAACCTATTTTAGAACCAGCTTGGGTCAAGGATTCAGGTTTCCAACCATCGCTGAAAAATTCATTCGGACTGGACTGGGAGATCTTCAAGTATACCCCAATGAAAGTCTGAGGCCTGAGTTTTCCACAAGCCTAGAAATTGGGGTGAAGCAGGGGATGAAAATTGGGGGGTTTGCTGGGTATCTCGATGTCGCTGTATTCAAACAGAAATATACTGACTTCATTGAATTTTCGTTTGGGACATGGGCTGAAAATGAGGGGGCTGAAAACCTCTATGGTTTGGGATTTAGAAGCTTAAACACGGGAGAAAGTCAGGTGGTCGGAGCGGAAGTTTCTCTCATGGGACAGTTAAAGTGGGGTGCGGATGACCAGCATTCAATCGATTTGCTTACCGGATATACCTACACAAATCCCATCAGCTTAACTCCCTACCTCAACTACGATCCAGACAGCACCAACTTGTCTACGACGTATATAGGGACCAGCCATGACACCACGGGTTACCTTTTAAAATACAGGTCTCCTCACCTTGTGAGGTTTGACGCTCAGTGGACATTCCCGAAAGGTTTTTTAGGAGTCAGTGCGAGATACCAAAGTGTTCTTAAGAATTTCGATGAGGCATTTGTGAGTTTTGAAGAATTTGGATTTGTCGATTGGGGTCTAAATGATTGGCTTGATAAAAACCCAACACTTCCATGGTTAATCGATGTTCGGTTTGGGCTTAATGTAAATGACCAATCGAAAATTTCTCTCGTTGTAAGCAACCTTTTAAACGAAGAATACAGCATTAGGCCTCTGGCCATTGAAGCTCCGAGACTCGTGAACTTGGTGTACACTTACGAGTTTCAATGATGAATGTTGTCGCAATCATACCAGCTAGATATGGCTCCACCAGATTTCCTGGCAAGCCGCTGGCGCTGATTGATGGTGTTCCAATGATAGAGCGCGTTGTCCGACGTGTCGAAAGCGCTGGAGTTGTGGACAGGGTAATCGTTGCTACAGACGACAAGAGAATTGAAGATGTGGTGCTTGGTTTTGGTGGTGAGGTTGTGATGACTTCAACGCAATGCGTCAATGGCACAGAGCGGTGTGTCGAGGCGCTTGTCCAGATTTCCCCCAGGCCCGATGCGGTCATCAACGTTCAGGGTGATGAACCCTTTGTTCATCCTGAACAACTCGAGGAATTAAAACGGTTAATCAATTTACCCAACGCAACAATTGCAACGCTTGCACACCCTATGAAAGCCGCTGACAAAGGTCAGGAAGATAAAAATCGTGTGAAGGTTGTACAGGATTGTGAGGGACATGCCGTGCGTTTTAGTAGAAATTCCATTCCTCCTTTAGGCGAACCATGGCTTCAACATGTTGGTCTTTACGCCTATACCAGTTGTGCTCTAGAGGACCTTGTAAAGCTGGACGCTACCGAGTTAGAAATGCGTGAATCTCTCGAACAGGTAAGATGGTTAGATCATGGTTGGAAAATCCACCTCGGCTTAACACATCACAAAACACCCTCAGTTGATACTCCTGAAGATTTAGAAAAAATCAAAGTTCTGCTCCAAGCGGGTGAGAGCCTTTAGTCATATTATCTTTGCTCACAATGTTACATAAAAAGCTAACCCCAATTTCAATTGTTGCTTTACTTGCGCTGTTTTCATGCTCAAGTACTGATGACAATAACCAACCGTCTATGTCTGACAACAATTACGTTACAAGTGAGGAGAAACTCACCGCATTAAAAATCATTGCTCCGGACGCAAAAATCGTCCCTTATTCTCAGGAAATACACGGAATGGATCTGGAAGACGACTATTTTTGGATGCGCCTAAGCGACGAGGAAAAAGAGGCGGAAACACCCTCTGAAAAAACCCAAGATGTATTGGACTACCTCATTGCTGAAAATGACTACAAAGAGAAGGTCTTGTCGCCAACTGAAAAATTTCAAACAGAGCTTTACGATGAAATCGTTGGTAGAATTGTGAAAGATGACGAAAGTGTTCCTGTCTTTTACCGAGAGTACTGGTATTATACACGCTACGAAGATGGGAAAGAGTATGCTTACAGTTGCCGTAAAAAGGGCAGCTTGGAAGCTGCCGAGGAGGTGTTGTTAGATGGTCCGAAGCTCGCTGAAGGTCACAACTATTTCGCAATTGGAGGCACCAGCGTGAGCCCCAACAACAAGCTTCTTGTCTACGGTATTGACACTGTGAGTAGACGTCAGTATACGCTTAAAGTAAAGGACCTAACCACTGGTAAGATGCTTGAAGATGAAATCCCGGAGACAACAGGAGGGGCTGTTTGGGCAAATGACAACAAAACATTGTTCTACACCAAGAAGGACCCCGTTACGTTGCGCAGTTACCGCATTCTCAAACATGTACTCGGCACGGCAATCAGTGAAGATGTTGTGGTTTATGAGGAAACAGATGAGAAATTCAATGTGGGGGTAGGAAAAACCAAGAGTGATGAATACATTATGATCGGCTCAGGTTCGACTTTAAGCAGCGAAACTAGATACATCCATGCCGACGAGCCCAACTCTGAATTCCTCGTCATTCAGGAAAGAGAAGATGACCACGAGTACAGCGTAAGTCACTACTTGGATTCTTTTTATATTACGACCAATGCAGATGGAGCAAAGAACTTTAAGCTTGTAAAAACCAACATCAATTCACCTTCGCGCGCGAACTGGGTAGATGTTATCCCTCATAGAAATGATGTTCTTTTTGAGGGGATTGAGATTTTTGAAAAGTACTTGGTGTTAGAAGAAAGACGAGATGGTTTAACGTCAATAAGGATTAAAAGTTGGGACGCTTCAGAAGATTATTACCTCGAGTTTAACGACCCTGCTTACATGGCTTACGTGGGATCGAATCCGGATTTTAAGGCGGACAGACTCCGTTTTGGATATACTTCACTTACGACCCCAAATACCACATACGAGCACGCATTTAAAGACAAGTCACGCACTGAGCTTAAACAACAAAAAGTTCTTGGGGGTGAGTTCGATGTAGCAAACTACACAAGCGAACGTATTCTTGTTGAATCTCGTGATGGCGTTAAAATTCCTGTCAGCATCGTTTACAGAAAGGATGTTGTTTTAGACGGATCTAATCCTCTGCTTTTATATGCATACGGGAGTTACGGCTACAGTATGGACCCTGGTTTTTCCAGCACGCGATTGAGTTTGCTAGACAGGGGGTTTGTCTACGCCATGGCACACATTAGAGGTGGGTCAGAAATGGGCCGTCATTGGTATGAAGATGGAAAATTGTTCAAAAAGATGAACACTTTTAACGACTTTATCGATTGTGGAAAACACCTTGTAGAAAACAACTATACCTCCTCTAAGCACATGTATGCTATGGGAGGAAGTGCTGGCGGATTGCTTATGGGAGCGGTCATGAATCTCGAGCCAGAACTCTTCAATGGAGTTGTTGCTGCTGTTCCTTTCGTGGATGTTATCAACACGATGCTCGACGAGACCATTCCGCTGACAACGGGTGAGTTTGACGAGTGGGGGAACCCTAAAAAGAAAGAGTATTTTGACTACATGATGAGCTACAGCCCATATGACAATGTTGCAGCGTTAAATTACCCCAACACCCTAATTACGACAGGTTATTGGGACAGTCAAGTGCAGTACTGGGAACCTGCCAAGTGGATCGCAAAACTCCGCGACAACAAACAAGGTGACAACGTCGTGATGATGCATTGCAATATGGAAACCGGACACGGGGGTGCCTCTGGGCGTTTTGCTAGATTTAAGGAAACAGCCATGGAGTACGCGTTCCTATTCATGCTTGAAGGAATCGAAAAATAATCTTGTGAGGTACCGAAGGTTAACAGACAAAGAGCTTGAGGCTGTAGAAAAGGATTTTGTTAAATTCCTTTCCTCTCAAGGTCTTGACGCACCTGAATGGCAAAGAGTAAAAAGCGAAGACCCTGCCAAAGTTGATTTTTTACTGGATGAGTTTAGCAACTTGTTTTGGGAATCTTCGACGGAAAGAATGACCTATCTCGAGAGAAAGTCTGATGCTGATCGATGGGTATTTCAATTTAGTGAGTCATCCGCCAAAGTCATCCGTTGGGTCAAGAAAGAAGGGTCTGAAAATCCAGATTTGTTTAGCGGAATGAAAGAGTTTCCTCAAGAAGCGAGAGCTAAAGAGATTTTTCTTCTGCTAGAGCAGGGGTTGATTCCTTGCCCAGAAGAAAGGCATCTGGAATTAAAGAATCTCTTTGAAAAAGAAGACTTACAGGCGCTTTAACCAACTGGCCGTTCTGCCTTTTTTTCTTGCTTTTTCTAGAGCCTTCCTCGCTGACCACTCCGTTTCAAATTCCCCCAGAGCAACCAGGTTTAAGTTGTTGTGGCTTTGGAAGTGGTGGGTGGGTGTAAAGCCTTCTTGTTTTAAAGTTTCCGCAAGCTTGAGTGCGTTTTCTGCAATAGAAAAAGCACCGCCTACAATCAAGAAATTAATCTGAGTCTCCCGCACTTCGGCGAATTCGACAACAACTTCCTCCAATTCCACTTCGATTTCCTCTGGAGCATACTGTATTTCGATTTCCTCGAAAGTGTCTTCTGGTGAGGCGTTAAATAACCCCGAGCCCTGTGAAGGGATGAAGGTTGAAACAATCGCCTCTGTGTTCAAACTCGGAAAGACACTAAGAAGTGTGTTCGAGTTGGATGAGTCAGAAATCATCCACGCACCTGCCAAAGCTATCGGCACGGAAATTACAGCAGCTACACGAGCTGCTTTAACCCTGAAAGGGGTGTGCATGGGAATCGCCTTCTTTTCTTCTTTTTCAACCGACTTCACAACAATCTTCGATAAAGGAATCCTCGCGTGGCCAAAGGATCTTAGAACACGAACCAATTCTGCATCTGGTAAAAAACGCGTTACGCCATCATCTCCTGAATAAAGTCTGCCAACATGCGCAATCTCAACAGGTTTTCCTTCACCCAATTGAACAACCATAGACGACGCTTCATCCTCTACATGTTTCATCGCTTCTGAATACGACAAGTCCCTGGCCCGCATAATCTCTTGAGCAAGTAAGCCGTCATTGTGAGTGAGGTTTGGGTTAAAGATCACCTCTCGAGAAGGTGGAACCATTTCCTCATTTTCTTCATCATACCAAGCCGAGCGGCCGTTGCAAACGAATCCGCCTAATCCGGGGATGATTACACAGTCGTAATCGAGGAACATTCCTGGCAAAAGGTTGCGCGTAAACTTAAAGTCCATGCTGCAATATAGTTCTGGATTTCGAGATTCCATCTATCTCAAGAGTGATACGTGTCCATGAAGAAGGTGAGCCCCGTCTTGGTCCTCGTATCGAAGTGAATACAAATAAACTCCGTCGGGACAGTAATGGGTTCCGTTTTCTGATTCTCCAGTCCAAGCCTGCTCTGCATCTTCCGAGTAAAACACTTGCTCACCCCACCTGTTGTAAATAATGAGCCTGTAGCCTTCTAGCCTAAGCCCAGCAACGTAAAAAGCGTCATTGACCCCATCGTTGTTTGGGGTGAAGGATGTGGGGACGAAAATGGGATAGAAAATATCTAGGTATGTGGAGTCTGTTCCCTCACAGCCATTTTCATCTAACGCATGGAAAACATACCAGCCGGGCTCGGTCGAAAACACTTCTGGAAGGGCACAATACGAACAGCTAAGGTTTTCCTCAGGGGTCCACCAATAGTTGTCTCCGCTCGTCGAGCCAAGCAGCCTAACTTCATCGAGCCACTCAACATCGCGGTTTGGACCGGCGTTCACAAAAGGCGGTTGGCCAACATACACCGTAAGTTCATCGCTGGCAGTACAGCCATTGGAGTCTGTAACATACACCGTAAATGTTGTCGTAAAGATTGGGTAAACATAGGCATCGCTGCTCGTAGATGAGGAAACAAGTTGGTCAGGAGACCACACATAAGTTGAGTTTTCTGAATCATTTCCGGCAGCCGTGACATGAAATTCCTGTCCCCTACAAATGCCACCATCTTCAGAAGCTTGAGCCTCCGGAACAATAACAAAAACAGAGATCTCGTCTGTTCCTATTCCGCATATGTTTTGGATGGATACTGTGTAGGTGATGTTTTGCGTGGGGGTTGCGTAAGGGGTTTGTACGTTCGCTGCATTCAGATTAGATGCTGGCTCCCAAATCCAAGCGTCACCTGTTTCTCCTGGCAAAGAAGTTCCATAACCTGTACAAATTTCAATGGGGTCATATACCAAACCTCCAGGGGGTTCAGGAACAACCGTGATCTGAATTTGTTGGGTATCCGTGCACCCGAAATCGTCGGTCACCGTAACCGTGTACTGCGTGTTTACATTTGGGGAAGCAGTCACGGCAGCAGAGCTCCACTCAGTGAGACCTGCAGTAGGAAACCAAGAATACCCGGTTCCTCCTTCTGCCGAAAGCTGCACATTGTCCCCCAAACAAATTGTAGTTGCTATTGGTGTTGCTTCTGCCTCAACAAAACTCACCTCAACAGTAACTTGGGCCTGACCAGAGCCGCACTCGTTTTCATCGTTCACCGTATACGTCGTGGTTTCTGTAGGCGTAGCAATTGGATTGGAGATGTCTGTTCCGCTTAATGTCGGATCAATTTGCCAATACAACTGATCTGAACCCCACGCGTTCAGCTGAACTTCTTCACCCAAACAAATGGGTTCGACGAGGTCAATGGTAAGGTTGATGGGTTCTTCAATTGTTAAATCAAGGGTGGAGGATTGCTCATCTAAACACCCAAGAGGATCTGAGACTGTCAACGTAACCTGCCAGTCTCCCGGTGAGGCATAGGTATGTGCCGGTTCGAATTCATCGCTAATTTCCCCGTCTCCGAATTGCCACAAATACACTCCTCCACCTTCAGAATTGTTCACGAATTGTATGGGTTCATCTGGACAAATGACGTCAGGAGCCACAAGATCTATATCTACGTTGATGGTTCCGAGCTCGAATTTAAAAATGCCGATGTTGCAATTGAAGCTGTCGTTTGTAGAGCTCCACGCTCCTGGAGTCGTCGGAAAATCATTGTTTCCTCCACAACCTGCACATACCGCTTGATACACCGTTCCGTTTTTATCAAATCTGGAGGTGCCTCCATCGACATGCTCTGCCGATTGTCCGCCGCCGAAGAACGATCCATAAATCAACTGCTCTGCTCCAGGGTTAAGCATTCCTAGCCAAAAATCACTGTCGTCTGAACTCACTTGATACGGGTCTCCTGTAAGCGGCATGCCTTGTGTGCCGCTGCTTCCTCCAGCCTGGGAACCCGCATTTGTTCCTCCTCCCCATCCACACAAGTAAATCTGCCCACAATCACTCACAAGAAAAGCCGTAGGACTGATGTCTATACTTCCAGCGTTGTTAGGGTTTCCAACACGTGTATTCCAAAGAAGGTTTTGGAGTTGAACATCGAAACAAGCTATAAATTGACCCGCATTGGGGCTGGCATTATAAACGGTGCCGGAGAGAGCTAAATCTCCGACTGTTTGTCCATATAAATATATGTTGTCATCCTCATCTACTTGAACGAAATACGACTGATCATAAGACGAACTTCCAAAATACGTGCTCGCAAGAGGTGTTCCACCTCCGTTGGGAAAACGAGTTACAAAAGCGTCCACCGTTCCCCCGAAAACAAACTGATGTGAGGAGCCTAGGGCTGGGTAGTCCGTGCTTCGAGTTCCACCGCAAACAACGGGTTCAAAAGCGGAAGTAAATTGAACGCCATATGCAGCATCAGCCTGAGATCCACCTACATAGGATGACCACTCTAACGCTGCTAAATCTGGGCTCATTCGAAATAAAACACCGTCTGTATCACCACCGTTGTAACTGGGGTATGGACCAGATATCATGGGAAAATTGGTGCTTGAGGTCACTGTAGCCACCCAAGGTCTGTCAAGTTCATCTACATTAATCTCGCCCCTAAAAACGTCTCCATAGTTGTAATTCAAAATCGAACCGGAATTGATGCCGTCGTTGTCCGACCCTCCGACATAGGTTCCGCTTAACAAACCTCCGGTTCCGGAGGAAAACTTCAAGATGAACAAATCAGATCCATTGGGGAAGTCACCTGGGAAGTTGCAACAATTCCCTAGATTGACCGCATCTCCACCATTAAACGTACCGTCATAAGATCCGCCAGAGACTGGGAAGTTGGAAGACCCTGTTGTTCCTAAAGCATAGAAGTCACCATTTGAATCAGCAACCAAGGAAGAACAAATGTCCATGCTGTTTCCACCCACAATGGTGCTATAAACAAGGGCTGCTCCATCTGCTGTAAATACTGTAATTCCTATATCGAAAGGTCCGTTTCCAGCATCGAAAGTGGTAGAAACGGCACCCGCAGTCGTGGGGTATATTCCCATTCCCCCATCCCACAACGCAGCTCCAGAGATGGACCTTCCGTCATCATCAAAAGCAGCAGTAAACCCCCAGTTTGCTTGGGTTGCACCTATGTAAGTTGCAAATACCAAGTCTGGATCTATGGTTAATCTAAGGTCCGTATTGTAGTCCCCCAATTCAAAGCTAACCTCTGTCGTGCCATCTGCGCGATGCGCTAATTTGTAGTGGCACTCAACTTGTGAGATACGTGAACCATCGATGAGCTGGTAAGCAAACGGTGCGCCTTCAATGATGTCTCCAGTCTCTCCCATGAGGTGAAGCAACGATCCGTCAGGACGCAAACTGAGTTCTGTTCCTTCATGAATCAGAACGATGTTTGAGGGGTCTGCTCCCGGCTCTACTACCCAGTCGTACTTGAGTTTTTTCGTCCCTCTCGCCCTTCCGTCCATGATTAATTCTATTCCGGGCCAAACCTCATTGTATCTCACCTGACCCACCGCATCAAGACCGCTTACCCATTTCGTTTCGTCGCTGCCTCTGTAATAATTGACTTTGTAGCCCAGCTCGTGCCTCCCTGATTTTTCTGTCTGGGAATTTCCCTCTTTAAATCGAACTCTCCAGGCATGCGATGACAAGGTTTCGCTTTCGTGATGTCCACTTTCGTGATCCCATAAATCGTCGTACCCCTCTCCCGCCAGCCACGCTGTCCATCCGTTTTCTTCCATCCAAAAAACACCCCCATCGAGTTCGGCGCGGTAGGATACAAAGGAATCCCATTGACCTTCGTTAGGTAAAAACGCCAAATCTGCGGAGTGTTGTTGTGAAAACAACGTCGACCCTGACAACAGGGTGACCATTAATACTGAGATGGATAAGAAGCTTTTTTTCACTTGAGTAAGTCTGATAAAAGTCTCATTTCTAAAACTGGCGACATGCGCTCGTGAAGAATTCTATACACAGCCTCAGAAATAGGCATCTCCACATTGAACTCTTTGTTCATTTCGAAAATCCCTTTTGCACCCGTCATGCCTTCTGCGACCATTTTTAATTCTGTTACTGCTGCCATTACGGTGTATCCACTTCCAATCATCGTGCCAAGCGCCCTGTTGCGACTGTTCACGCTGTATGCAGTTACGAGTAGGTCGCCGAGATACGGGCTGCTTTTAATGTTCCGGTCAATGTTGTGAACCGCGTCAATAAACCTCTTCATCTCAATCGCGGCATTGGAGATCATGACTGAAATAAAATTGTCTCCATAGCCCAACCCATGAGCTAGGCCCGCTCCAATGGCATATACATTTTTCAAAACTGCAGCGAGTTCCGCTCCGAAAACATCGTCAGATGTGCTCACTTTGATGTACCTGGTTCTTAGAAATGGAGCAAATGTTTCTGCCTGAGTGGTGTCTGGGCAAGCCACTGTTAAGTAAGAAAGTCTTTCACGGGCTACCTCTTCAGCATGGCAAGGGCCGCAGATAATCCCAAGTTGTTCATACGGAATGTCGAATCTCTTGTGCAGATATCTAGCCGGAATAGAATTGTATTTAGAAATCATGCCTTTTATGGCAGAAAATACAAGTTTTTTGGAAAAGGGAGTGAACGATGAGTCTTCCCCAAACGCATTGTTAAACACCTCATCTAAAAACATAGAAGGAATCGCAACAATGACAATGTCACTCGATTCAATCACGCTTTTCAGATCTGTCGTTAGATTGAGTTTCTCGATTGGAAACTGAATGCTCTCGATGTATCTCGGGTTGTTTCCATAGCGAGCTATGTGATCAATGGTGTCTTGAGACCTTACCCACCAGTGAAGTTCTTCCACGTTTTCGCAAAGCATTTTTACCAGTGCCGTGGCCCAGCTTCCGCTTCCTAAAACCCCGATCATCGGCTTCTTTGACATTGTGCTAAGTTAGCGATTTAAGGAAGATAAAAATGAATAGAACTGGTCACAGGCATCGTGAGGCAAATCGTCTATGCAGATAAGCGGCTTTGAAGTGGTTTGGCTCCGATAAATACAAGGATACATCTCATACTTCAACACCCTGTTATAAGTAACTTTGGAATCTGTAAATGTTTCATGTTGCAAAACACAAAAACGCAATGAGCCAAGAAGACGGACTGAAAAAAGTGATTAGCCATGCGAAAGAGTATGGCTTCGTATTTCCAAGTAGTGAAATTTATGATGGCTTAAGTGCGGCCTACGACTACGGTCAACTTGGTAGTGAGCTTAAGAACAACATTAAAAATTATTGGTGGACCGCAATGGTGCGCATGAACGACAACATCGTGGGTATAGACGCTTCGATTTTCATGCATCCAAAAACTTGGAAAGCTTCTGGCCACGTGGATGCCTTCAACGACCCTCTGATTGACAACAAAGACAGCAACAAACGCTATCGTGCGGATGTTTTAATCGAGGATCACATCGCTAAAATCGAGAAAAAGATTGACAAAGACGTTGCAAAAGGACTGAAGCGGTTCGGAGATGATTTCAACGAAGCGGAGTTCCGAGCGACCAACACAAACGTTTTACGACGCAAAAAGACAATCGACGAAATCAACGAAAAGTTTAAAAACGCGATGAATGCTGAGGATCTTGCGGGGGTCAAGGCGTTAATTGAAGAGCTGGAGATTGTTTGTCCTGTCAGCGGGTCTAAAAACTGGACGGACGTGCGACAGTTTAACCTGATGTTCAGTACTGAACTTGGTGCAGTTAGTGGAGATTCCGGGGTAATCTACCTGCGTCCTGAAACTGCACAAGGTATTTTCGTCAACTACCTCAACGTTCAGAAAAGCGGTCGCATGAAGCTTCCCTTTGGAATAGCACAAATCGGGAAAGCTTTCCGAAATGAAATTATCGCCAGGCAGTTCATTTTCCGTATGCGCGAATTTGAACAAATGGAAATGCAGTTTTTCGTCAAGCCTGGAGATCAAGGAGAGTGGTATGAATATTGGAAAGCGGAGCGTATAAAATGGCATTCCACACTGGGTTTAGGTGATGAGAATTACAAGTTTCATGATCATGTTAAACTCGCTCATTACGCAGATGCAGCCTGTGATATCGAGTTCGATTTTCCTATGGGATTCAAGGAACTAGAGGGCATTCATTCTCGAACTGACTTTGATCTTAAAAGTCACGAAGAGTTTTCTGGAAAAAAGCTGAGGTTTTTCGATCCAGAAACCAAGGAAAGTTTTGTTCCATACGTCGTCGAAACTTCTATAGGCCTTGATAGAATGTTCCTTGCTGTTCTGAGCAGTTCTTACAAAGAAGAAGACTTGGGAGAGGGGAACTCTCGAACGGTGCTGAGCATTCCTTACGCGCTAGCTCCAGTTAAAGTTGCAATTTTACCGCTTGTAAAAAAAGATGGTCTTCCTGAAAAAGCGAGAGAAGTAATTTCTAAACTGCGCCTGAATCACAATTGTCAGTATGACGAGAAGGACGGAATCGGACGACGCTACCGCAGGCAAGACGCTATCGGAACTCCGCTTTGTGTTACAATCGATCACGATTCTTTAAATGACCATTCTGTCACCGTTCGTGAGCGAGACGGTATGACCCAAGAGCGAATTCTCATTTCTGAACTTCCAGCCTATGTAGAGTCGAGAGTTGGAATGGCTACACTTTTCTAGATGACAATATCTGACCTGAATATCAAGGGGCGAAGAGCCCTGGTGCGTGTGGACTTCAACGTCCCATTAGATGGAGCGCGCAAAGTGCAAGACGACACAAGAATCCGCCGTGCACTTCCTACAATTAAAACACTTTTAGAGGGAGGTGCATCTGTGGTGCTCATGAGCCACTTGGGAAGACCCAAAGGTGCGTCTGAGCAATTCAGTTTAAAACACATCGTTTCCCATTTAGAAGGTTTACTTGGAATCCCTGTCAAGTTTGCCAGTGATTGTGTTGGCGACAGCGCACTGGATGTATCACAAAATCTGCAGCCAGGCGAGGTTGCGCTTCTTGAAAATTTAAGATTTCATCCGGAGGAAAAAGACGGGGATGAGTTTTTCGCGGGTCAACTGGCAGAAAATGGCGATCTGTATGTGAATGATGCTTTCGGAACGGCCCATAGGAATCATGCTTCTACCGCAGTCATTGCTCGGTTTTTTCCTGAAGACAAGGCGTTTGGTAAGCTTTTAGAGGGTGAAATTTCCGCTTTGAAAAAAGTGATGTCTAAGCCTGCTAAACCTCTTCTTGCAATCATCGGGGGCGCTAAGGTGAGCAGCAAACTCACCATTTTAGAAAATATGGTAGACAAAGTAGACAAGCTGATGATCGGGGGTGGAATGGCCTATACTTTTATGCTGGCAAAAGGCGGAAAAGTAGGGTCTAGCTTGGTTGAAACGGAGATGGTTGAAAGAGCCGGAATCGTTTTAGAAAAAGCGAAGCGCAGTTCAACTGAAATTCTCCTTCCTGAGGACTCCATTTGTGCTGACAGCTTCTCTGCTGAAGCAAATTTTGAGGTTTTCAATTCCGATGAAATTAAAGAGGGGTGGATGGGACTCGATATCGGGCCCAAAGCTTGTGAAAAGTTTATAAAAGCTGTGACTGAAAGCCAGACAATTCTTTGGAACGGCCCGATGGGAGTTTTCGAATTTGAGGCTTGCTCTAAGGGGACTTTTGCAGTCGCAAACGCCCTTAAAGAAGTTACTGAAAAAGGGGCTTACACACTTGTTGGAGGTGGCGATTCGGTTGCCGCCATCAACGCATGTGGACTCGCTGATGATGTGAGCTATGTTAGCACGGGTGGCGGGGCGATGCTGGAATACTTGGAGGGGAAAACCCTTCCTGGAATTGCTGCGATTCTCGATTAGTTTACACTCTATTTCTCAATGATTTCGTTCATGACGAACATGCTTTTAACTTGAGAAATGTTGTCCAAAGCGGCAAGTTTTCTAGTGATAAATCTGTGGTAATGGTCCATGTCTGGAACATTAATCTCCAGCATGTAATCTGAGATGCCCGTTAGGTGGTAGCATGATCTGACTTCTATAAAGTTTGCAATATCGTGTTCGAACTCTTCAAGAGCCGCCCGTTCATGTAGTTTCAGATTTACACTGCAAAAAGCTTTGAGCTCTAGACCCATTTTTTTTCGATCAAGTTTCACGGTATACCTCTGAATGACCCTGTCATTTTCTAAGCGCTTCACCCGCGCAAAAACAGCACTTCGGCTTAATCCCGTCAAATCACTTAAATCTTTCATGCTGCACCGACCATCAAACTCTAAATGCTCTACAATTGTTCGGTCTAAAGTGTCTATTAGATTCATTTGTTCAGTTTAACACATAATTAAAAGGACAAATTAGCACAATTTTAACTATTTTCAAACAATTAAACACCTTTGTTCAAAATACGTCTCTATCTGCAGAACAAAAGATTAATTTTACATGTATGAAAACACATTTAGAGACAAAAGCACTGTTTGCCGGATACAATCCCGCTGACAACCACGGAGCTGTTAAACCACCCATGCACCCGGCTTCAACGTTTGTTTTCCCAAGTGCAGCAGTTGGAGCAGCTCACATGGAGACTGCTTATGGAGTAGAAGGAGCTGAAACTCCACCAGAGGGTGGTTTTATTTACAGCCGTTTGGGAAACCCCACATTAAGCGTAGCTGAAGCCAGGCTGGCTGCATGGGACGAGTCTGACGCTGCGGCTTTGTTTGCAAGCGGGATGGCGGCCATCAGCACCATGTTGTTTGCATTAACCGGGGCAGAAAAACCTCTTTGGTACGTGGGGCCTTTGTATGGCGGAACTCAGCACATTATTGATGACATCCTTCCGTCTATGGGGGTCCGCGTTCGCAGGCTAGAAAATCTCGATGAGTTAGCTTCTTTAAGCGAATCCGACGGGTTGCCTGGAATGATTTATCTTGAAACTCCTGCAAATCCTACACTTCAAATTCACAGCATTAAAACTGCAGCTGACTGGGCAAAGAAGTACACTTCTGAAGACCACAGAATCATCGTGGCAGTAGACAACACTTTCTTGGGGCCTATTCTCCAGAGACCTTTAGAGCTTGGGGCTGATTTAAACATCTACTCCGCCACCAAATACATTGGTGGTCACAGCGACCTCATTGCGGGAGCTGTTAGTGGTGAAGCGGAAGCCATGGCAAAAGTGTTCGAATACAGAACATTCTTCGGAGGAATGGCTGACCCATACACCAGCTGGATGCTTGCGCGATCTATGGAAACTCTGCAGGTGAGAATTGATCGCCAAATCAGCTCTACCCGACTTATTCTGGACCACATCCAAGTCGTTCCAGGAACACCGGTGGCCGGAATAAATAAAATCTACTCTGCTTGGGCAGAAGATTTAGAGGGGTCTGGCGACAAGAAGTCTGCGCAAATTTCTCGTGAGCAGCAGGCAAACGGAGGAGCCATGTTCGCCATGGAGATTCCAGGCGGGCGCAAAGCAGCCTTTGCTTTTCTAGATGCGCTCCAGCACATCCAACTCGCTGTCAGCCTCGGCTCAACAGAATCTTTGGCTGAGCACCCATACAGCATGACTCACGCCGGTGTTCCTGTTGATGAAAAATTACGCCACGGCATAACTGAAGGGCTTGTTCGAATCTCTATCGGACTTGAGCACCCAGATGATTTAATCGCTGACCTTGATCAAGCGCTTAAAGCAGCTTGCTTGGTGTGTGAGGAATCTTTAGAATGCGTTTAATTGCAACTCTTGCGCTTGCGCTTACATCGCTTGGGTATTTCGCTCAAACCTCCACATATCTCTACCCATCAACTTCTCTTCGTTGGAATGAGGTCATAAGCCATGTCGATGGCGGTATTGTGAGATCAGGAAATGGATGGCGGGGGGATATTCTCTATACTGTAGATCGAGAACGAATCTATACAGGTTACTCAACCAGCAGTTTTAATCTAGCCTATACGCTGAGAAAAGGGAAGTTGTATCTCGGAGATTCATACTTTACAGATGCGATTGCGTATACGCTTGAACTCGACGCCATCTATGTCGGAGACAGTCAATTTCCTTTAGACATCGCATACACAATTCGTCCTGACTTGTCCCAACAAGGTGTGATAAGCATCTTTAAAGAAAGCAGCATGAGCCCCTTTGACATTGTCGCCACATTGCAAGGCGCCCCATCTCATTCTGAATTGTTTGCCCTCTTGTTTTCTGCGGGCTTGCTTTAAGTGTGGGAAGTCGCGGGTTTTACTTCGCTTCTTTAACATGGAAAGTGTAGCCTTCCATGATTTGGTTTACAAGGAGTTTTTCACAAGCTTCAACAACTTTTGCCTCGGCTGTTTTTTTGTCTGCGGCCTCTACTTCAAGCGTAACATGCTTCCCTATTCTTACTCCTACAATCTCTGGAAGGTCCATAATCTTCATGGTTCCAACCACAGCTTTTCCTTGTGGATCTAAAAGTGAAGGCAGTGGCATAATATCAATTTCTGCAACAAATTTCATGAGGTCATCTATTTCGGGGCAAATACAAGTGCTATAATCGAATACAAAAGTACACACAATGACACCGCCGCGTATATGTTTCCCCAAGCAATCCAGGTTCCAACAGCGACAGCAATAAATCCGACTCCAAGACCCGATCTGACCGCATCTATCGTCTTGTCTTTTCCCCACGTTTTTAATCCGAAGAACGGTCTTTTAATCACCATTAAAAGAGGGAACATCACCATGCCCACAGATGCAACTACTAGCATTGCTCTTATTTGACTCTCACTCCCTGAATAAGCCGATCCCCACCACAACGTCATTCCCATCCAAAACAGTCCAGCCGCTGGAGCAGGTAGCCCTTCAAAAAACCCAGTGCTCTCGTCTGTCGATGCGCTCACGTTGTATCTAGCTAGTCTGTAAGCGGCGGCTACTACAAGAAGTGCGGGCAGGGCATTAATCATGAGGCTATCACATGCCCCGCTTTCGCAAATTAACCTGTATGAGACAAAGGCTGGCGCTAACCCGCTCGTCACAAGGTCGGCCAAAGAATCTAACTGGATACCCATTGGTCCTTCCACTCCCAGCTTCCTAGCGGCCCATCCATCTAAAGCATCAAAAAACATGGCGGCCAACCAAATCACAGCAATTCTTCCGTCTGTGATATCTGCGCCGGAAGCTGCTTCCCAGCACACATAGGCTCCACCTAATAAATTCCCCATTGTCAGGGCGTTAGGAATTAATCTCTTGAAATTCATGCAACGAAGATAGCAATGAGTGCGGCCTATAGGTTCTGTTGTGTATATTTGCGGTGTAATGGTCCGATGGCCGAGCGGTTAGGCTCAGCTCTGCAAAAGCTGCTACAGCGGTTCGAATCCGCTTCGGACCTCCAGAAAAAAAAGCCCTGTTAACTTTGAGTTGGCGGGGCTTTGTTTTTCACAAGGTGATCTGTTTGAA
>MDTF01016222.1_pt1 | contig 39647 bp, 36 predicted proteins | sample 811191 | NCBI WGS metagenome assembly MDTF01 (sample SAMN05326649, study PRJNA326480) | marine metagenome | isolation source: seawater | place: Southern Ocean | collected 2011 | reverse complement strand
GGATGTGGAAGCGCAGTAATGCGTGTAGCTGACCAGTACTAATAGCTCAATTGGCTTGATTTATGCACTGAAAAAAGTTTTTAAGTGATTTTAAAGATAATGATATTTTATTTTAGAGCCCCAGTTATTTAAACTGGGGTTTTTTTTTGAATCCTAAAACCATATAGAATGGTATTGGTAATTGAGCAAATTGTATTTACGTTATATATAACTCTATATGCAGAAATTATATGGAATTTTATTAGACCATTTTTTACACAATCCTAAATATGGAAAACTTGATTAAGATTGCTCCACGTAGGAATTCCTGATATGAAATTTTTTGTTCCATCTAATGGGTCAATTATCCATGTATACTCAAAACTATTATCTATATTTTTTGCTTCTTCACCTAGAATATTTTGATTTGGAAATTTTTGATAAAAATTAATATATTAGATTTTTTTCTCTAAATATTTAATATTTTTTTTATACGTTTTAATGTCATTTATACCTCTCGATCTTATTTCATCGTTAGAAACAATAACCCCAATACTCAGATTTTTAATTTTTGAAATTTTAACTATATCAGTTAAATAGAATTCGTTAGTTATAGAATCTTTTTTTATTAGTTTTATTACTTTCTGAACTTTGTAATTAAAAATCATAATTCCTGAATTACAAATATTTATTTCTCTCTCTTGTTTGTTTGAGTTTTTGTATTCAATTATCTCAATAACAGAACCCCCCTTTTTTTTTATTAAACCACAGCCTTTATTTGAATTTGTTTTAAATGCTAAAATCACTAAATCAAATTTTTTGATTTTTTTTAACATTTTGTTTATATCAGACTTTAAAATGAAAGGAGTGTCAGCATATAAAATCATAAAAATATTTTTTTTATTAAATTTTTTATTTTTAAAGAATTCTTTAACTGCATGACCAGTACCAAGAGAGCTTTTTTGTAAAAAAAAATTGTAATTTTTAAACTCATTTTTTAAAAATATAAGTGTTTTATTAATTACTATATTTATTTTGTCTGAAAAAATTTCAGCTAAATTTATAGATGTTCCAATAAGAGTTTTATCTTTTATCTTTAACAAAACTTTAGGAGTTTTGTGTTTAATTCTTGTACCTATTCCACCAGCTAAAATTATTGAAATTAAATTTTCTCTACTCATTTATAAAAATCGGAAAACTTTATTTTTATTCCTGACTTAATATCAAATTTTATTTTTTTTCCAATAACTTTTCTATAAAAAATAGGACTTATTCCAATAGCCGGTCTCAAAGAAATTATATCTGATGATTTTATTATCGTATCTTTTTTTAAGTCTTTTTTATAAAAAAGACTTCTTCTTGCATTTTTTCTTGAAACAATTTCGCTTTTTAAAAAATTTTTTTTCTTTTTACCGATTATTTTTTTCGCATCTAAAATTTTTTGATTAAATTTAATTAAATCAGATTTATCAAAAGAATGGAAGTGATCATTGCCTTTCTTTGATTTATCATTGGTAAAATGTTTTTCTATCATCGAAATATTTTTAAATGCTGCTAATAATAATATATCATGACTGTCTTTAGGATTAGTATGATCTGATAAACCCACCGGTAATTCAAATCTTTTTTGTAAATCATCTATCATACCCAGATTCGCATCATATCTTTTGGTTGGATAATTCAGTATACAGTGCAAAAGTGTTAATTTTTTATTATATTTTTTTATTAACTTTACAGCTTCTTTAATCTCATTTGAGTTTGAGGCTCCTGTTGATAATATTATTGGTTTTTTTGTCATCGCAATTTTTTCAATTAAAGGAAAATTAGTAATATCAGATGATGAAATTTTAAAATATTTTACTTTATGTTTGAAAAAATTTATTGTTTCCAAGTCAAATGGAGTGATTATAAAGTCAATTTTTATTTTTTTACAATAATTTATTATTTTTTGGTAATCAACATATCCAAATTTATCAAATCTTTTATATAACTTAAGTTGATTATTTTCTTTTTCTTCTTTTTTATCCCAATAAGCTTTAGCATATTTAGATGCTATTTTTTCCGCTTTATAAGATTGCAATTTTACAGCGTCCGCGCCACCTTTTTTGGCATCAAGAATAATTTTTTTTGCAAGACTTAAGTTAGCCTCATGATTAACGCCGATTTCAGCTATGAAATAAATTTTATCTATCATTTTATTTTTTTATTATAAAATTTAACTAATTTTTTATTTTTTGATCTATTATTTTTGTGTTGTCTATACCTATACAGATTTAATGGAACCCTTGTAATTGAATATTTCTGTAAAAAAATTTTTCTTAAAGCCTCTTCCTCTGCATATTTAAATTTTAAATCATAAAGTCCAAGTTCAAAAAGTTGTTGTGTTCTAAACATTATGCCACATCCTATTGGTTTTTTTAGGCAATTTTCTATTTTTATTGTATTTTCATCTACATCAGTTCGAACATAATCACATGAAACTGCATCTAATTTTTTATTTAAAAATAAAAAGGTTGAAAGAATATTCAAAAAATCTGAATGAACCCAATCATCCGAATCAACTCTAATAATTAATGTCCCTTTGGCTCCTTTTATTCCTTTATTCAAGCTAGCGGGAAGACCTAAATTGCTTTTATTTTTAATTAATTTGATATTGCTTGATTTATGTTTTTCTATTTCATCTAAAGAAAGATCTTTTGAAAAATCATCAATAACTATAATTTCATAATTTTTTTTACTCAAAGTTTGATTTTTTAATGATCTTAAGCACCTCCCAATAAACTTAACTGAATTATGAACTGGGACAATTACACTTACTAAAAAATTTTTTTGCATCGGAAATATTTTTAATGATATAAATTATTATTTAATATTATATAAGATAATTTCAAAATATAACAAATTTATTAAAAATGAAAAACATTTTAATTACTGGTGGGGCTGGTTTTATAGGATCAAATTTGTCAGAATATCTACTAAAAAAAGGGTTTAATGTTACGGTAGTTGACGATTTATCTACAGGTAAAGTAAAAAACATATCCAATAGTAAGATTAAATTTTATAAAAAAGATGTTCTCGATATTAACAAAATTAAATTTAAAAAAAAAATTGATGTAATAGTCCACCTTGCAGCAAAAGCAGAAATATTGATATCAAAAGATAAAGAGGATATTTATGCAAAATCTAATTTAAATGCACTTCAGGCCCTATTAAATTTTGCATCTCAAAAAAAAATAAACAAATTTATATTTGCATCTTCTGCTTCAATATATGGAGATACGATGAATAAAAGAATTAATGAAAATTTCAGATCTGATCCAAAACATTTTTATGCTTATACAAAGTTGATTGGAGAGAAAATGATAATTAATTATTCAAAAATAAATAAATTTAATTACACAATTTTTAGATTTTTTAATATTTATGGAAAGAATTCAACAGCTGTAGTTGCAAAATTTATTGCACAAAAATTACAAAATAAAAAAATAACTATTTTTGGAAATGGTCAACAAAAAAGAGATTTTTTGCATATAGATGATTTAAATTATGCAATACTCCAATCAATCAAAATAAAGAAAAGTAACAATCAAATTTATAATCTTGGGTCAGGGAAATCAGAAAGTGTAATTAATTTAAAAAAGAATGTTTCAGAAAAAAAGGATCATATTTTTTTAGAAAAAAGGAATGATGATATTGAGATCTCTATTTCAAATATAAATAAAATTAAAAGTCATTTTAATTGGTCGCCTAAAGTATCCTTAAAGAAAGGAGTTTCAGGCATGATAATTAATGACAAAAAAAGACTATCCAAAATAAAACTCCCATCTGTTAAATCTCAACAAAAATTAATTAGACATTTTAATAAAAATAATTAATGAAAATTTTTGGAGACGATGGATTTAGAGATATTTTTGGCTCAAATTTATTAAACCAAAAATTTTTAAATCAATTTTACAATAGTTTAAACTTTTTATTAGAAAATAAAAAAATAAAAAAAATTGTAATTGGATATGACAATAGAATTTCAAAAAAATATATAATTAATATAATTTTAAAAAATATAAAGTCTGTAAAAAAAATTTTACTTCTCAAAAATCCTATTCCCACACCTGGTCTTCAATATTTATCTAAAAAAGAAAAATGTTTTGGTATCATGATAACAGCGTCACATTTTCCAGCAAAATATAATGGTTTTAAGTTTTTTATTAATGGCTCAAAATTAATGAAAAAAGATGAACTTTATATAGAAAAAAAAATATTCCAAAAAAAAAAATATAATTTTAGACAGAAAAATAAATATATAATAGAAAAAATTAATGGAAATGAATATGTGGATTTTTTAAACACAAATCATAACTCTAAATTAAATAAAAAAATTTTAATTGATGGATCTAATGGTTCTGTAAGCTTTTTTAAAAATAAATTAGATTTTTTTAAAAATTCAAAATTAATTAATTTTGAGAAAGATGGAAGAAAAATAAATAAAAATTGTGGCTCAAATTATTTTGCAAAAAATATTAATAAAAAAGAATATAAAAAATATGATTTTTCAATAGCTTATGACGGTGATGCAGACAGATTTTTGGTTGCAGAAAAAAATTATGGATTAATTGAAACAGAGAAAACAGCTCTTATTTTTGCTACATTTTTTTTAAAACAAAAAAAAATTAAAAGCATTGTTATGACAGAAATTACAAATCCTTGGTTTTTTCAAGAAATAAAAAAGTTAGGTATTAAAAAGATTATATCCAAGGTAGGAGATAGAAACGTTATAGATAAAGTAAAAAAAAATAAATCTTTCTTTGGCTATGAAACATCTGGGCACTTTAGTTTTATGAATTCGATGGATGGTATATTGTCTTCAATTTTATTTGCAAAAATAATAAGTAAAAATCAAGAATTAATATTTAATATCTTAAAAAAGAATATAAATTATAAAAAATGTATATACGGAATTTTACCCAAAAATATTAAAAAAATTCAAAACTATTTTGTAAAAAAAAATATAAAAATAAAATTCATTTTTAGAAAATCAATATGGAACAATTACTATAAACTATATCTTTTTTTTAGGAAAGAGGATGTAAATGATATGAAAAAACTAAGAAAATATTTATTTAACAAATCTCTCAAAGTAAAAATCAAAAATTGAAGGAGAGTAAATTTCTGGCACTACTGGTAACTTGATAATTCTATTTTTTAGGAAGCTATCTTTTTTTGGAATTAAATTATCAAAAATATTATTTCCAATATTTGTAAATATTATTGGTTCATTATCATGCGCTATAAATTTTTCAAGTTCTGAAAAAACATCTCTTTGAAAACCTCTTCTATTAATATTTGATGCAAAAATGACAATCAAAGCTTCAGAAGATATGTCTATATGTTTATGATTTTCAATTACATCAAATGCTATAGATTTATTGTATTTTTTACTAAATATTTGAGCATATTTTTTTGCTATCAAATAATTAATACCACTTCCCAAAAATTTTATATTATTAAATCTCTTAAAAACTTTCTTAAAATTTACCTCAAATTTGAAGTTATTTTCTAACATAATTTTTTTAGAGTTTTGAAATATTGATTCATTACGAATAGAAATTTTATTTAATGGTAAAAAGTATTTTAGTAAATCATGTGATTTAATTTTTGTTGTTTTAATTTTTTGATCTTTGATTGTTAACTTAATAAAATTTTTATCAATTAAAATAGTTGAGGATAATTTTTGTATATTACTTATTTTCCAACGATAGAATTTATAATGCTTATTGTGTTTAAACTCGGAATTACAATATTCAATTATGTTGCCAATATAATATTTCTCATATTCATATAAATCATTCGATATAATATTTATTCTCTCATTTAATTCAAAAAATTTGCCTTTTAAATTTGGTGATTTTAAAATTTCATCTTGTTGAAAATTATTATTTACAAATTTATTTTCATTTATATCAGCCAATCTTATTGCTCCAACGGTTATAGTTTTGGCTTGGTGTTTAATAACATCAATTGGTCTTTTGAGTTTATCTTGTATAAATTTTAACTTATTTTTATAATTTAAGCCTTCGTATTGCTTTAGATTCTTCTCATCAAAAATAAATTTTTTAATATTATTTAGATTTTTTTTTAATTTTACAGGATCTATTGCATGTGAATTAATAATTTTAGCAATTCTATAAGCAATTAATTGTAAGCTTAAAGACATTTCTATAATATGACTAATAAAATTTTTTGATTTTAGATGTAAATTAAAAGAGTTGTCAAATTCCTTAGATTTTTTTTCACTATCTGTTTGTATATAATAATTTGATTTATCTAATTTTTTTATTTTTGGAGATGAGGTTAAATAAAAAACTAAGGTATTTTTAAACTTAATTTTATTGAATTTGGCTAAACTTAAATTTGGTATCGATTTATAGCAACATTCTGAAAGTTTTACTCTTAATTCAAGTGCACTAAATGATGTAAATGAGTCATCATATACTACAACCCAATTATTAAATTTGAAAACATCAAAATCTAATTTTTCAATTTTTTGAGATAATATATCTAAATTCTTTTGAACTATTTCTGTGTTTACAATTTTTTCCAAAGAATTAATAAATTTATGATTTATTTTTTCACTAAATATCTCAATTATTTTTTCTGACAAAATAAAACCAGTAATTAAATGACATGTATAAGTTTTTGTTGATGGTACAGACATTTCAATGTCCCTTCCATTACCAAGGTAAAAACTTTGATCTACAATATAAGTTACATCTCCTTGTTTTTTATTAACTATCGCTAATGTATAAGCCCCCCTTTCTTTAGCCATTTTAGCAAAAACGTTGGTGTCAATTGTGGTACCAGATTGTGCTATTACAACTATAATTGTATCTTCCATGTTGTTCGACAGATAAAAACCACTACCTTCACTAGCAATTGTGGCATCAACTTTAATATTATAATTGCCAAATTTAGTAATTTTTGAATTAAGATATTTTGATATACCCACTGCAGCTGTGTAGCAGCTCCCCATTCCAGTAAAAATAATATTTCTTATTTTCTTGTTCTTTAGTTTGTTTTTAAATTTTTTATCAAACAAATTATCAAGACCTATAATTTTTTTGTTCTTAAAGTCGACATAATTTAAAATAGTTCTTTTTAAAAATGTATTTGTATCGTTTATTTCTTTTAGAAAAAATGTGTCTTTTCCCTTTAAACTCAAATCATTTGTCAAAAGGTTTGATTTTATAAAAGATGATGTTTTAATATTTTTTTTAAATTTATTATCTATTTTAAAAATTCCATCTTTTCTTAAAACATTAAATTTATCAGATTTATTAATTAATCCGTAAACATCAGAGGAGAAATGCAAATTATTATCCACATCTAAAGTATAGTATAATCCTTGAGAACCTTTTTTATATATATAAAATTCATTTATATTTGATGTATTAAAATTAAACAGAACATATGATCCATTAGTAATGTTATTAATTTTGTACTTATTTATTGCAAATAATGATGACACAGGCTGCAAGTCATTTTTACACAAATTATCTTTTTGATAATATTTTTTATCTTTTATAAGATCTTTTATAATTTCTTTATAATTATTTATATCTCCATTCATTAAACACAAATTTAAATTATTTTTTCTTATATCTAATGATGGATGACAATTACTATTTATAACGTCACCTACGGAAGCCCATCTAGTGTGAGAAAATATTTCAAAGAATTCTAAATTATCAAAATTGATTTTATTTAGTTTTATTTTTTTTCTTAAAATTTCTAGAATACTAATTGTATTTTCACCAGATGTACCAATACGTTTGGAAAATTTTATTGTAATATTTAAAAAATTTTTTTTCTTTATTTTTTTATTAAAAATACTCAAGCTATTTTTGTTATTAACTTTTGATTTTAAAACAAAGGGCTTTTTGGATACAAAATTTATTGAGATACCCAATGAGTCTCTTCCTCTAGACTCTAAATAGTTCATCGACGCCATATTGTATAAAAAATATCTTATAAAAATTATACTTTTTCGATTTAAATTAATGATATGTTCCTGTGAAAATTCAATTATTCTTTTTGCCTTAAATAAAATTTCACTTTCAATGACCCACTTCAAATCATTTATTTTATCAAATTCATTGTGATAATTATTGTCCCCCAATTTATTAATTAATATTAATATTTTATTTAATTGATAGATTGTGGACTTTTTTTCATTGATAATTTCGATAAATACTTGATTATTTCTAAGTTTTTTTGTTAATTCTAAAGCAGAGTCTAAATTTCTACTTTTCAATAATTTAATTATTTTGTTTGTAGTGGAATTAAAGTTAAATTTTATTTCTTTAAAATTTACTTTTGAATAATTTATTCCACACATAAAAATTTAGATGAATTAGTTTGTTTAATTTAATTTTAATCTTATAACATAAAATTATATATAATATTATATATAATATTATATTATACCACATAGTATGTACCAATATTTTTTGTAGTATACTTAATTAGTTTTAAGTGAACTTAATATATAAAACCAAGAAATAAACTTTTTTATGAAAAAAAAAATTAAAAAAAATTCATTAATTAAAGTAAATTATTTAAATTAATAAAAAATATTTGACAAAAAAATTTATTAATAGAGCAGTTTTTTTAGATAGAGATGGTGTAATTAATTATGATTACGGATATGTTCACAAAATTAAAAGCTTTAAATTTAAAAAAAAAATATTTGAAGCAGTTAAATATTTAAATGAGAATAATTATTTAGTTATAATTGTTACAAATCAATCTGGAATAGGGAGAGGTTATTATTCAAAAAAAGATTTATTGATTTTACATAACTGGATGAAAAAAGAATTTAAAAAAAGTGGAGCTTATATAGATGATATTTACTATTCACCATATTATGAATTTTCAAAAAAACAATTTTCATATAAAGAAAAAATGAGAAGAAAACCTAATAAAGGAATGATTATGGAGGCCAAGAAAAAATGGTTAATAAATATGAAAGAGTCGTTTATGGTTGGAGATAGAAATGTTGATAAAAAATTAGCTTTTAATGCAAAATTAAAATTTATTAAAGTTAATTTAAAATCAAATTTGTTTAAAATTATATCTAACAAAGTTAAATGTTAAAAAAAGATTTAATATTTAAAAAGCTTGGAACTTGAGTTGAACCTTTTCATTTAGAAAAAGTGATTAGTAGAATTTAAAAAAAATATTGAAAATTATACTTTAATATAGTTTCAAGGTTTAATTTAAATTTTTTGGAATTTTTTGCTTAATTTTACTGTTAATCTTTAAGTAATCCTTATTTTTACTTATTAATTTTAATATGTCCTCAAGTGTAAAATTTTTTATTTTTTTTAATTTTTTATAAATTTTTTTTAGTAAAATAAAATCCTCTTTGGTATCTAATGTGAGACGGGGCTGAAAGCTAGGACACCATTTTTTCGGCATCTTAAGATTTTTTATTTTAAATTGTTTTTTCCCTTCTCTATAAAAAAATAATGTTGGGTGTTCGTAATGATCTCTTTTATTTGCTAATTTAGTGATTTTCTGAAGAGATGATCTTTTAAATATAGATACAGTCATACCAGCCGGTACTGATCTAGTAAAATCAAATAAATTATTATTTGTTACAAAATCATACCGAGGATAATTAGATATAAAAAATTTTGCAATATAGTCAATTACCAATGGATCAATTAATGGATTATCCCCTGTAAGCTGGATAATGCAATTTATTTTTTTATCTTTTGTGGCAGAGTCCAATCTATTTAAGACATTTTTTTCACTACCCCTGTAAAAAAGACATTCTTTTTTTTTGGCTATTTCAACTATTTTGTTATCAATTTTTTTTGTTGTTGTAGCGACTAAAATTTGATCAATATATTTTGACCTTCTAACTCTATCAATCAATATACTCAAAACTGTTTTTGATTTTTCAAGCTCTAAACACACTTTTCCAGGAAGTCGAGTTGAGTCCATTCTAGCTTCAATTGTTACTAAAAATTTAACTTTATGCTTATTATTCATTTATATATTTTTTTGGTAAATTATTAAAATTAATATAGAAAAAACTAACTTACTATATTAATTAAAAATTATTAAATTAAAAAATGCTCATAGAGGGCTATGGTTTTTTGGACTATCTGGATCTGGTAAATCTTTTTTAATAGATGGTGATGTGGTGCGTGATCTGATCAGTTTTGATCTTGGATATAAAAAATCTGAAAGAATTAAGCAAAACAAAAGAGTTCTAGGGATTGCAAAAATTGTAATTAAAAATGGTATCATAATATTAATGTTGTAACATCGAGTAAAAGAGTTAATAAGGAGCTTTCCAATAAACAAAATATTGTTGGAAAATCAATCAAGTAACCAAAAATTAAGTGTGAAATTATAAATGTCTAAAAATATTAAATTAGGAGATTTTAATCAGTTAGCCCATTCTTACAGAGTAAGTAGACCAGGCTATTCAAAAAATATAATAAATTTTATCAAATCTCTTCCTTATAAGAATCCTAAAAAAATTACCACCTTAGATCTAGGCAGTGGTACTGGAATTTTTACTAAAGAAATTGCAAAAATTTCTTACCAAGTTGTTGGGGGTTGAGTTGAGCAAGGAAATGATTGCTAATTCTCATAAAATTAAGAATGTTAAATATAAAAATATATCTGTAGATAAATTAAAGATAAATAAAAAATTTGATATTTTTTCTGCTGCCTCTTGCTTTCACTGGTTTGATAACTATAAAGTTGCAAATTTAGTAAAAAGAAGTCTAAAACAAAATGGTTATTTTTTAATTTGCTACAACTCTAGAAATATATCTAAAAATTCTTTTTTAAAAAAAGTTGAGAAAAAAATTATTTCTTTAAGTAAAAATTTTAACTCAAGAGTATCAAGTGGACAATCAGAATTTGTAAAAAATAAAGTTTTAAATTTTTCTAAAATTTCCAAATTAAGTGATCCTTTTTATTTAGAATTTAATCATTTTGAAAAATTTTCCAAAAAAAGATATTTTACAGTATGGGAAAGTTCAAATGAATTTAGAAACAAATTAGGTGAAAAAAATTATTCGATATTCTTAGAATGGTTAGAAAAAAATTTTCCAAAGGGTGGTATTAAAGCAGAATATATAAATAAATGCTGGTTACTTCAAAAATTATACTAAAAAATTCACTAAGCCACCCATATATAAAAAATAAAATTACACATGGCTAAAATCATTAAATAATGATTATGTAGAAGTACCATATGATAATGTGGCCTATACTGCTCGATTAAAATAATTTTATATCTTTTTTTAAATATTTTAAATCTCTATAATTATCGACTTCATACCAATAGTATTTAGATGGATAATATTTATATACTGCTATTTTTGATTTTATAGATTTATCAATGAACTCTGTAAGACTAATTTTTTTATTATTTAAAGTCTTATAAAACTTTTTTAAATTATTAAAAGTTTTCTGGTCAATTTTTATAATTCCCATGTATTGAAATTTAGGTAATTTATTTCCAATTTTATCTCCAATTGACTTAATTTTACCCTTTGAAACTACTAAGTCTTCAGCATCTTTTTTTATATCTTTTAGCGTGCTATACCTTTTTTTCCAGGAGTTAAGCCAATTAGAATTCACAGGGATAACATTACCTTTTATTTTTCTAATTTGATCTATGATTTTTTTATCAAAAAAAATATCACCATAAGTAATTATTAAATCTCCTTTTATTAACTTTTTTTTACTTAACATTAAAGATTCAACCATATTTGTTATTAAGAAATTTTTATTTTTTATAAATTTTACATTTTTTTTTTTTAAATGATTCTCAATTAAATGAGATTTATATCCTGTTGAAATTATATTGTTTTCATTTTCAGAGAAATTTTCAGAAATAAAATCCAACAATGTTTTATTTTTTATAATTTTTGTAAGACATTTTGGTTTATCTTTGGTAATCTTCTTTAATCTAGAGCCTCTACCAGATGCTAATACAATAAAGTTCATAAATATTTCTTAATAAATTCTATATCAAATTTTTTAATTTGTTTATATCTTTCAGGATGCCACATAATACACAGAATCTTTTTTTTTTTATGCTTAAATGCTTCGATCGAACCATCAATGGTCCAGGCAATTTTCTCAAGATTTTTCCCAAGCCTAATCACGGCATAGTCATGATAACTATTAACGGTTATGCTCTTTTCTGAAAAAAACTTTATTGGATGATTTTTTCTTGTATGGTGCAGTTTTTTTATAATTTCTGATTTAAAATAATTTGCAACGTGTTGAGCTCCATGACAAATACCTAAAAAACTAATATTATTTATTATGGCAATATTTAAATAATAATTATCTAGTTTTCTTCTAAAATTATTATCTGCACTCTTATCAAGTGTGACTATAGTATTTCCACCAGAGGAAATTATTAAATCTAATTTGCATCTTATTTTTGTATTATATAAAATTTTAATTTCATATTTTGGATAACATTTTCTTACAAAATTTATTAAATCATTATCTATGATCAAATTTATAGCGTTTCTTCGATTTATTACCGAGGGTATTATTCCAAGTATTTTTTTCATACACCAGATATCATCTTTTTTTCACAGTTAAGGTATAGACTATTATTTTTTACAAGCTGTTGAAATTTTTTTTCACCTATACCAATTGCTGCTGGTAATGAAAATTCATTACATCGTATGCTCATATGAGAGTTGGGTCCTCCAAAAGCAGTAATAAGGCCATTAATTTTGTAATTAAAAATAAAATCATAACCTGGGTCAGCATTTTCAATGCACACTATTTTGTCGTCTAAATTTAATTTTTTTGTCATTTTATTAATATTTATAAATTTAGATGATATGATTTTTTTTGTTACAAAAGTTGGAGATGCCTTTTCTTCTTCAAACATATAAATATCATCCTTGTTTAAAATTATATTCGGTAAGTTAAAATTTTGATTAAAATTATAAGTTTCTTTATTTGTTAATATATCTTTTTTTAAATCTTTGATTATATCTTCATGTGAATATTGCTCATAAAGATCAAGAATTTTTTTAATGTTTAAATATTGAAGATCTTTTTCTTTTAAGCCTATTCTTTTAAAAAGGTTTTTTAATTGATTAAAAAGTTCATCTACAATCTTTGTAAAAAAAAGTTTTGAACTTTCCCGTTCATAAATTGAATTTTCAATAAAATTAATTAGTAAATTTGCATTGATTTTCTTAAAATCATTATTTTTTAGAAGTTTATTAATTTTGTTTTTTTGTATGTTGCTAAAAATAAATTTTTTAGGTCTTTTTGTAATAGGTTTAATCTTTTTAAAATAATTTTTATAATTTTCTAAATAAGATGGCGTAGAAATTTCATATGTATTTGGTCTTAAATGACCATATTTATTTAAAAATTTTGATTTTGATTTTGATAAATCTTTACTCATTTCAAATGAGACAGATTTAATTGTTTCGAGAAAATGTTTTTTTTCACCACTGGAAATAATTTTTAAATTTTCAAAGGAGTTTAAAAACTCTACTGCAACGAACCCCATTCTTGCTAAATTTGCAAAAGGTAGAGTTCCATAATTTTTACAAATATTATGAATTAAATATATTTTATTTATAGTTGAGTTTTTTGTTGTTTTTAATTTTTTAAATAAACTTTCTCCATGTTTGTATTTATTTATGTTCTCTTCTAATTTAAAAATTAAATTTACAGTTAAGTCGGTATATTTTTTTATTACAATCTCCCTATCTCTTTTTTTAAGCTGAGAGTTTTTTAGAATTTCTATGTATTTATTTTTGTCAAGAGAAATACAATTAATTACCAAATTACTCTCAATCTTATCATAGAAGAAATGTGGAGATTGCTTAAATTTTTTAAAATAAAACTTTAATAATTTTGTTTGAATTTCATCTGATAAATTTGAAATTAAAAATGAGTTTATATCTGTTTTTATATCAATATAAGGTGTACCCAAAAAGGAGTATAATAAAGGCATTTTTGTTACGTCTTTATAGCCAAGACTCACTCGACTTTCTGCCCAAACTTCATTTGTAATTAGACTTTGATATAATGAAATTGCCAAAGGTTTTGGTTTTAATCCAATAATTTCTGCCGGATTCCAGTCTGTCATTGTTGAAAAATATCTATCTTCTCCAATCAAATGAGATTTTTCAGTGGTCATTTTAGTTATTTTCTTTGCTAAATCATTTAATGATTTTTTAAAGTCTATGAACGGATTTTTCTTAGTATTTAACTTTCTTACCTGTAGGACGTAGATACTTTTTTTTAATATTAGAAATTCAATATCTAGAAATATTTTTGGAAATTTAGCTTCAAGTTTTTTTATTAAAGTTTCAATATATTGTACTTTTTTTGGTAGTTTAGATTTTGATACATGTTTAAAATAATAGATTATTTTCCCATTTGATTTTCCTGATGTAATTAATTCTGTATGGTTTGAATCGTTAAAGTTGATAGTTCTAAATGGTGAGCCATTTCTTGGGTCTGCTGTAAATATTACGCCAACTTTTTCAGCATTTTGAATATATTCTTGAACTAAAACATAATGTTTTTTTTGATTTTTCCCGTAACTTTTAAATACTAGAGTTATTGAGCTTTCAATTTTTTTGTAATCTTCCAAATTGATATTTGGTATAGATAAAAATTTTCCAGCATTACTTGTATTATTGTCTTCATTAAATGATGCCGATCTTACAATAATTTTATTTTTTAATTTTTTTTGTATTTCTGAGATTATTTTATCTTTATTTTTTAGGAATGATCCAAAGTTAAAATAAAGATATTTTGGTATTTTAACGAGAGAATTAATATGATTTAGATTTTTAATTTTATTTGGTAGAGATTTCATTGAATTATTTTAAGATATTCATATTTTCTTATATTAAATCAATGCTGTTTATAAAAGGTTATACTTTCAAATACATCAAATTTATTGATTTATATAATAAAAAAATTATGAATAATTAAGAAAAACGTTATTTTTGTTTAAATAAAATTAATCAATGTTATATTCATCAAATATACTTTTCACCAAAAAAAATTAAATATAAATTTAAATGACAAAACACTTATATGAGTAATTATAAATTTTGTTTTCTATTCGCTCCGGGTCGCTGTGGAATAGGATTATTTCTCTCATTACTAGATAATCATAAAGAGATAGTGGCTATGCCTTTCACATTAAAATTCTATTCTATTTTTAAAAATGAAAAATATAATATTAATTCTGATGATCTTATAAAAATTATTGAAGAAAAAACACCTTTTCGATATTTAAAAGATGGTATAGTTGATCCAGAATTATCTGTTAAACAAGATTGTTCATTATATAATCATAGTATTTTTTGTGAAGAGCTTAAAAAATTAATTCCAAGTAAAAATACTATTACAAGAAGAGAATTAATAGAAAGTGTTTATATTGCTTACGCTATAGCAATTAAAAAAGACTTAAAAAATATAAAATATTTTATAATAAATGCAACTTATCATGACTATTTGAATGAAATAGATTTTGATTTTAAAAATCATAAATCTTTTTTTTTACTTAGGGACCCAAGAGAACAGTTATTAAGTTTTTTAAAAATGCATCATGGAAAAAATTATTCCCTATATAGCAATAAAAAAATGAATTATTTAACTCATTCAATATTTTCTCAAAAAGAAAATTATTATCTACTAGAAAAACTACAAAATGAAAATTATGATAATCAGATAATTAAATTTGAAAATCTTAAAAAAGATCCAATTAAAACTATGCAAAGTGCGGCTGAATTTTTAGAAATTAATTTTACTGAAGAGTTAAAAAAACCTACACTTTTTGGTAACTTAAGATTATTTGAAACATCATTTTCTAATAAACTTATGTCAGGCATGGGAGCAAATAATATCAGCAATTCAAAGACGCATCTTAATAAATATCAAATTATTCAATCTGAATTTATTTTTTCTTATTATATAAAAAAATTTAACTATTTACCAACAAAGTATAGGGATAATTTTTTAACAAGATTATTAATATTTATTCAGCCATTTAAATATGAAATTTTACCTTCTTTAGATATTTTTAAAAAAAGATCCAATGTTGCAAAATATAAAAATAATTTTTATTACAAAGCTTTAAATTTTTTTTATCGTTGTTCGTATAATATAATTATTTATTTTACTAACAGGTTTGTCAATTTTAGTTATTTGAAATTAATTTCAAATCAAAAAAATGTTAAATTAAATAAAATATCAACAAGATTGTTAAAATATTAATGTTCTGTATCTGTTTAATGAAGTTGTTGATTATTGAGTATAAAAATGTTTTAAGTTAAAGATACAGATAATTCTGATAATTAATTTAACTACTTAAATATATGAAAATTTACACATTAACTGTCTTAAACAAAAAAATTCCATATAATAGAAATCAATCAAACTCTTTAAATCTTACAAAAAGATCAATCGATTTACCAATATGGCCAATGTTAAGTATTAAAGATCTAAAAATAGTAATTAAGATTATATAAATTTTTTCGATGATAGATATTAATCCAAACTATCAAATAAAAATAAATTACGTCAGTAATCTAAATCAAAAACAAACTGTAAAGCTTAAAATATATAAAAAAATCAATGTTTTAAATGGTAGTTGGAGTTGGCTTAATGATGAGCGGGTAACATCTTTAATGGATAAAGGGCACAAAAAAAATACTCTACAGGCTCAATTAGATTATCTGAAAAAAATAAACAAATCGAAAAATGATGTTCTTTTTGCCATATATTTTAGAAATAAACACATTGGAAATGTAGGATTGCATCAAATTAATCATAAACTTAAAACAGCTCAATTTGGAATAATAATTGGAAATACTAATTACCACAATCGGCAAATTGGAAAACATGTTTGGTGTGAAATTATAAAATTTGGCTTCACTAAACTTAAAATTAAAAAATTTTATACAATGATAACCACAAATAATATTGCATCAAACAAAATAGCTAAAAATCTGGGTTTTAAAAAAATGAAAAAAAAATTTTTTTTTAAAAAAAATCAAATAAAATTTGATTATCCAAGGTATTACTTAACAAACAAGTTGTTTAGAAAAGAAGTTTAATGAAAAGAATTATTGCAAGATTAGAAATAAAATCAAATAATGTAGTTAAAGGAATTAAAATGGAAGGTTTGAGAAAAATTGGAAATCCAGAATTATTAGCTGAAAAATATTTTGAGGATGGTGCAGATGAATTAATATTGTCTGATATTGTGGCATCTTTATATAATAGAAATCATTTGTATGATTTGGTCTCAAAAATTTGTAAAAAAATTAATATTCCAATTGCAGTAGGTGGAGGAATAAGATCTTTTGATGATGCTCTACAATTATTGAAATCGGGTGCTGATAAAATTACAATTAATACACATGCTGTAACCAACAGAAACTTAATTAAGGAATGTGCAGAAAAGTTAGGGTCTCAATGTGTAATACTTGAAATTCATGCAAAAAGAAAAAAATCAGATTTTTGGGAAGTATTTACTGAAAATGGAAGACAACCAACTCACTTAAATGTTTTAGATTGGGTTGAAGAAGCTCAAAAGCTTGGTGTAGGAGAGGTTTTTATTGTTAGTGTTGATAATGATGGAGTTTGTAAAGGCCCTGATTTTGAGCTTATTTCAAAATTAGAACAGGTTTGTAAAGTCCCTTTAATATATGCGGGTGGCATAAGTCAAAAAAAAGATGTTTCAGAAATTTTTAATTTTTCTGGTGTTGATGGGATAGCCTTATCTCATTTACTTCATTTTAATAAAGATAATATAAAAAATCTAAAATCTTTTTTAAAACTGAATAATATAGATATAAGAATTTAGATGAAAAAAAATAAAATTGGAATTTTAGATTTAAACGCAGGAAATATTTTTAGTGTTTATAAGGTGTTTAGTCAAATTGATGATAATGTAGAAATTATAGAAAATTACGATAGCTCCCAATCATTTTCACATATTGTTGTTCCGGGAGTTGCATCATTTGGTATGGCTGTAAAAAATCTAAAAGAAAAAAATTTTGACATTCTCTTAAATGATTTTATATCAAAAAAAAAACCTATTTTAGGGCTATGTGTAGGTTGTCAAATTTTATTTGGGACAAGTTCAGAGTTTGGTTTTCATAATGGTTTAAATTTTATTAATGGAAAAGTGAAAAAACTTCCAAATGAAAAATATAAAGGTGCCAAATTACCTCAAGTAGGATGGTTTAGAATAAAATTTAATTCAGAAAATAAATTATTCCATTCTATAAATTTAAGTGATTTTTTTTATTTTACCCACTCTTTTCATTGTGTGCCTGAAAAAAATGAAAATATTTTGGCAACTTATAATTTCCATAACGAGGAAATTGTTGCTGCAGTTATAAAGGAAAATATTATTGGATTGCAATTTCATCCAGAATTGAGTAGTTATGCAGGCAAGAGAATCTTAAAAAATTTCCTAAAACTATGACATTATCTTCAAAGTACGGATTACCCTCAGAAGTTTTTTTTTGTAAAAAATGTCTAATGAGTAATCAAAAAGCTCATTCGGTAAATGAAACAACCCACACACCAAATAGTAAAAAAACAGGCTTAGGATTTGATGATGAAGGGATTTGTGATGCCTGCAAGTATGCTGAAGCAAAAGATAAAAAAATCGATTGGGATGAAAGAGAAAAAAAACTTGGAAAGATGCTGGATAAATTTAGGAAAAAAGATGGATCTTATGATTGTATTGTTTCGGGAAGTGGAGGAAAAGATAGTGTAAAAGTTGCGCACATATTAAAATATAAGTATGGTATGCATCCCTTGACTGTGACTTGGGCTCCACACATGTACACAGAGATAGGTAGAAAAAATTTAGATAACTGGATAAATGTTGGTGGCTTTGATAATTTACTTTTTACTGCAAATGGTAAGGTAATGAAAAAGCTTACCTATGAAGCATTTAAAAATTTATATTTTCCATTTCAGCCATTTAAATTTGGTATAAAGTTTTGGGCAGCTAAAATGGCTCTAAAATTTAATATTAATCTTGTTATGTATGGAGAGCCATATATTGAGTATGGTTCAACACCATACCAAGAGTCAAATTCCCCGAAATTAGGTTTAGATTATTTTGTAAATGATAGTAAAGATATTTACTTGGGTGGCTTACATGTTAACGAATTAAAAGAAAAATATAATTTTGAAGACAATGATCTACTCCCTTTTATGCCCTTAAGAAGTGTAGATGTAAAAAATAATAATTTAAGCGTTGAGTATCTCGGATGGTATTTAAGATGGGACCCTCAGGATGCATATTATTATGCTGTTGAAAACTGTGGATTTGAACCTGATGATGAGAGAACAGAGGGTACTTATGGTAAATATAGCTCTATTGATGATAGAATAGACGGGTTACATTATTTTACTCATTATATAAAGTTTGGCTTAGGAAGATGCACTTATGATGCCAGCCAAGAAATAAGAAATAATCACATAACAAGAGAAGAAGGACAATCTTTATGTAAAAAATTTGATGGGGAGCTACCAAAAAGATATTTTAAAGAATGTTTAGAATATATGGGTATATCAGAAATTGATTTTTGGGATATAACCAATAAAGCTAGATCTGAACATCTTTGGACTAAAAATAATAATGACTGGAAATTAAAACATGTCTCATTTGATTAACAATAAAATGAGAACACTTGATGCGGTAATTATTGGCTACAGAAATATCACAGGATTAAATAAAAAAGTCTCAAAGAGAATAAAACCTGCAACTCATATAGGTGCTATAAAATTTTTTTTTATGTAAATTTTTTTTAGATATTTTGAAAGAAAATTACAAAATTCAATACAGTCAAAATAAGATAGTTATAATTAAGGGTAATTTAAAACTGTAAATATATGTTAAAAAGAGCTACAAATTTGAGGAATATTTTAAAGAAGATAAATAATAAATATATTAGATATTTAGCAAAATTTTAAATTATGAAATTTTATCCAACAGTAAATATTTTAGGTAATGAAAAAAGAGAATTATTAAAATGTCTAAATAGTAAAAATTGGTCTTCATTCAAAGGAGCTTTAAATGAAATGGACTATGAAAAAGTTTTAAGTTCAAGCTCCATCTCAGCTGCAAAATTCAAAGAATTAGAAATAAGATTTCTCGGAGGCAAGTATGTTCGAAAACTGGAGTCAAATGTAGCAAAGAAATTTAAGATTAAGTTTTGTGTTTCTTCTAATTCTGCAACTTCGTGTTTACATATGGCTCTAGCTTCAATTAATGTAGGTCCAGGTGATGAAGTTTTGGTTCCTGCAATGTCATTTAATTCAACTGCAACTTCTATTTTATATGTTAATGCAATACCAAAATTTGTCGAAGTAAAGAAAGATACGTTTTGTATTGATCCAGATGATATAATAAAAAAAATTACAAAAAATACAAAAGCAATAATAGTAGTACATTTAGGTGGCAACTCAGCTGATATGCAAAAAATTTTGAAAATTGCAAAAAAATTTAACTTAAAAGTTATAGAAGATGCCGCGCAATCACCAGGTGTAAAATATAAAGGTAAATATCTAGGAACATTAGGAGATGTGGGGGTGCTCTCCCTAACTGAAACAAAAAATATAACGTGTGGTGAAGGTGGATTATTAGTTACAAATAATAAAAATTTTGCAAAAAGATCAAGACTAGTAAGAAATCATGGAGAAGGCGTAATTCCAAATAATTTAAATAAAGTTGATTATGAAAATATTGTAGGAATGAATTACAGATTAACAGAATTACAAGCATCTATCGCAATTCATCAATTCTCAAATTTAGATAAAGTAAATAAAAAAAGAAAAAAAAATTCTGATATTTTACTCAAAGGACTAGAAAAATATAAACATTTATTAATTCCGCAAAAAATTGAGAAATATACTGAGTATTTTCCCTATATATTGAAATTTATATGGAAAGGTAATCATATAATAAAAAAAGAAGATTTATTGAAGAAATTGAATTTACTTGGCATACCATTTACCGGTGGATATGGAAGAATGATGCATGAAAATCCAATCTTTTCAAAACAGATTGCCTATAAAAATGGGTGCCCATTTTTTTGTTCAAAAAATAAATTATTAAAAAAAAATTATGGAATTGGTTCACTTCCCATTTCAGAAAATTTAAATGAAAATTTTTTATGGTTCAAATTTATACACCCTCCAAATAAAAAAAAACATATGGATTATATAATTTTAAATTTTAATAAAATTTTAAAAAAATATAATATTAAATTAGATAATAAAAAATAAATCAGAAGTTAGAATAATTTATTTAAATTGAAGTAAATTTATATTTTCTATAAACTACTCCTAAAGAATTTAAAACATATGAATAAATCAAAGCATATTTGGTTTGAGAAATTGACATTAATAAAATGTCTTTGGATTTTTACTCAAATAAAAAAAATAAAAATATTTTATATATCTTCTTCACCATTAGCAGGAATTTTAATTAAATTTTTTCCAAATGTAAAATATATTCAACTTGAAGCGGGCATTTTGGATAAAAATGGAAAAGCCCTTAGATATAAAATTGAAAAAGGTACTTATAAATATGTTTTGAAAATCTATAATTTTTTATCTTTAGATGATTATTTGCCTAAGGGAGTAATGTTATTTAAAGATGAGTGGAGCAGAGTTTTCAAATCAGATTTAGATTTTTTAATAAAAAAAAAGTTAACTAATATTTATATTATAATTGAACAATATAAGGCCAATAGTTTAAATAAAGATATTGAAGTTAGTTATGTTGGTGAGCCGTTTAGGTTTGATGATATTTTTTACAAATTATTAAATGAAGATATTAATAAAATAAATTTTATGACCTTTTTAGATCCTTTTGCATGGTCTAAAAGAATTATTCAATTATTAAAATTTTTTGGTTCAGTTGTTTATTCTTGGATTTATAAGTTTTCTCGTTTCGATTATCATAATCATGAAAAAAAAGCACATATTTTCGAGGAACATATATTTAATATTTTCGATAGATATCCATATGCAGGACATTTGTTTTGGTTTGAAAGTAGCAAAATAGACCCCAATGATTTAGTTTTGTATTTTGATCGAGCAGATCAGAGAATTAATACCAATATTGTAAAGAAGATAGGTGAAAGAAAAATGCACTCATTAAACATGCGACATCCAGTAATTAATGTTGAAAATCCCTTAAAAATTTTAATTAATACATTTAAGGATGTTCAAAGATTTAAGTCTTTTACCTTTCAGGAAATTGATATTTGGTTGACTCAAATTAATTATATTTTTTTAATAAATTGTTTTAGAGAGGTTTTTAGGAAATATAAATGTAAGATAATCCATCAGCATCAAGAATTTTGGCCAAAGACATTAGTTATGGCGCTTACAATAAGGATGGAGAAAGGTGTTTTTGTTTGGAATCATTGGTCAGTAGATAATTTTCCTATTTCCTATTTTCATTGGGGTTTTGCTGATATTATTTTTTCATGGGGAGAACTTAACGATGGTTATTTTAACTCTCATGATTTTTCTTATAAGTATTTATTTCAGACTGGACTAATTTCTGCTGATGGAAATTATAATGATGATAGAGAAAAAAAAATTAATCATCAATTTTCTAGTGATTTAAATCTAGTTATTAATATTTTGGATAGCACTTATGGGCCTTCAAGCCAAAGTTCTTTTGATTCTGTGATTTACTTTTATAAAGAAATGTTAACTATGGTATATAATAATAAAAAATGGGCAGCAATTATTAAATCAAAAGGAAAAACTTTTGAAAACATAATTAAAAATAAACAAATCAATAATTATGTTAATTTATTGAAAAATGAAAATCGAATAGTTATTTTGCCACCACATGTAAAAGTATCAACTTCAGCAAAGATGTCAGACATATCAGTTAGTTATGGAATAAATTCGGCAGGAGTTATTGCAGCACTTTCAGGCTCCAAATCAATCTATTGGGATTTAATTGGGTCTGTCGAACATCCTTTATATTATTTAAAAAAAAAAAATAGTTTAATTTTTAAAACTATCAATGAAGTAGCACAAGCTTTAGAGAAATTTGTTCTAGGAGATCAAAAGATTGGTAATCATGATGATTGTTTATATTTATTTGGCGCATTCCGTGATGATAATGGGCGAAAAAGAGCAGGTCAAATTATGTCTAGATTATTTTTAAATTTCAATAACAATTTAGAATTACAGGAAAGTTTTAATCAAATTAAAAAAGAATTTGAAAATAAATGGGGAAAAAATTTTGTGTATGAATTTCGTAAGGGTGATAATCACAAGGGAAATCAACTATGGCAACAAGTTCAAAACAACTTGAAAAAATAGATTAGTTATAATTGAGTCAAATTAAATGTGTGGAATAGCAAAAATTTTTTACCAAAAAATATTAAAAAACAACCCAAAAGGAGTGTTGTAGATTCTCAAAGATGTTGGATGTAGGTAGAACTTCATGATTATGTAATGGATATATTTAGATTAATAAGCCTTTAAAAAAAGGTATTTTTAATTAAGCAGAGGTTTTAAAAGAGTATAAATATTATTGTAGATAAGAAAAACAAATAACAGGTTTTTACATATTTCAATATTTAAATATTTCAATATTGAAATGTGATATAGTAAATTGATTATTAAGAATTAATTAAAAATTTTTTAAAAAATGAGCTCTAACAAAATAGACCTTACAAAAGAAAAAAATATAATTCCTGACCTATATAAAGATGGAATTGTTAAGGTGAGTAATCTATTTGATCAAAGCTTTCTAAATGAAATTAAAGTAGCAAAAGATCGAATTTTTTCTGAATATCCCTATGGTCAAAATGATAATTATGAAAAAAGTTTAGACGAGGTTGCTCATGGTGGTAATTACCCTATCAGAAACCTACTAGAGCTAGATCCAATTTTTAAAAGATTATTAGAAGATAAAAATATCAATTCTATGGCAGAGGAAATTCTAGGAAAAAATTTTTATTTTACTAGCATTGGTATGAGAATAATTCCAAAAACAAATCATATTTTAGGAGCCCATAGAGATTATTGTGGTGGATTGAGCTTTTCATTGTTGCTTGATGATATATCGTTAAATGAAGGGGAAACTTTTTTTTATAAAGATAGTTATAAAAATCCACCACCCATGTTTGTAAATTTAAATAATTTTTCATCTAAGATTGTCTCAACGACGGGAGGAGTAGGAGATGCTTATTTTTGGTTTCCAGATAGTTGGCACGGAAGAAACTACAACTTATCAAATAAAAAAACTTGTATATTGATACTAAACATAGAAAATAAAAGTAACGATAGAAAACGTATTAATATATATACAGATGAAAAAAATATAAAGTTAACTTTGCTTAATAAGATATTTAAATTACTTGGAAACGATCCAAACAGTTTATTAAAACATTTCCTTTACTGCATGTTACGTTTCAAATTATTTAAGAAAAAAGTTGAAGATGAAAAAATTATTTATAGTAGACTTATATTAAAAAATAATTTTAGTGAAAATTTTTCTTATCTAAATTATTTTAAAATAATTAACTTTAAAAAGTTTTTAAAAGCATTAGTTGCAAAAACCATACAATTAAGCGTTGGAAAAAATTTGTTTGTGAGAATAAAAAAAATTATTAAATGAGTATACGAGTTAATATATTTTTATAATATAAAGATCTGGAAGATAAGTATTACTAAATAAAAATTTAAGAAACTTAAACTAATAATTTAAAGATAAAAAAATGAAAAAATTGTTGAATATTATTTGTATAATAACTGCAAGAAGTGGCTCCAAGGGATTAAAAAATAAGAATATAAGAAAATTAAAAGGTTTACCTATGTTGGCACATACGATAATTGCTGCAAAAAAATCTAGGATGTTTAGAAGGGTAATACTGAGTACAGATAGTAAATTATATGCTAAAATAGGATTAAAATTTGGAGCCGAAGTACCATTTATTCGTCCAAAAATACTTGCTACTGCTAAAGCACATCATCCAGATGTTGTAAATCATGCTTTAAAACTTGTAGAAAAAAAGGACCATACACAATTTGATTATGTGGTAATGTTGCAACCAACTAGTCCATTTAGAAAATCAAAACATATTATTGAAGCTATTAAAAAATTCTTAAAAGAACGCAATGATTCATTAATCTCTGTTAAAAAACAAGACTATCCGCCTTGGTGGTTGTTTACTTTGAAAAAAAATAAACTCTTTCAATTTTTGAAGTTTAAGAATAAAAATGTGTTTAATCTAGAAAGGCAAGAATTTCCTAAATTGTTTAGACCCAATGGAGCAATTTATATTTCTAAAAGAAATGTTTTATATAGTGGAAATTTAATAAATCCTAAATCTTGTGGTTATTATGTAATGGATGAAAAAGATTCAATTGATATTGATAGTTTAATAGACTTAAAGGTAGCTGAAAATATTTAAAAAATAAAAATGTTTAAACTAAATATAATATTAAATAGCAGAAAAAATAATATTATAGAGCAATTAAATACTAACGCATTTTGATAAGAGTAATCTCCAACTTATGAATTTTATGGATAAAATTTTAAAAACCCAGAATTTAATTAGTTTATGTTAAAAACTATTAAGAAAATAATATACTTGTTAAAATCTCAAGAACGTAAAAAAATGTCTTTGATAATATTCATGATGCTATTAATGGCAATATTGGATATGATTGGTGTAGCATCTATACTTCCATTTATGGCAGTTTTATCAAGCCCAAATCTTGTAGAGACAAATTTATTTTTAAAAACGTTATTTGAATTTTCCAGCGTATTTGGAGTAGAAAATAAACAACAATTTCTTTTTGCTTTAGGTGGAGGGGTATTACTATTTTTAGTTGTCTCACTTACTTTCAAAGCTTTTACGATTTATATACAAGTAAAATTTGTTAGTACGTGTGAATACACTATTAGTAGACGTTTAATTGAAGGATATTTGCACCAACCCTATAGCTGGTTTCTAAATCGTAATAGTGCCAATCTTGGAAAGATTATTCTATCAGAAGTAGGAACGGTAACTGGTACTGGACTACTCCCATTAATGAATTTAATAGCTAGAGGTATGATCACTCTCGCAATAATCTTTTTATTGATTATTGTTGATCCAAAGTTGACGTTAATAATTGCACTAATATTTGGTACTTCTTATAGTGCCATCTTCTTTTTTATGCGAAGATATCTTGGTATAATTGCACAAGAGCGTTTGGAAAATGAACAATTAAAATATACGGCTGTTAGTGAGGCTTTTGGTGCCGCAAAAGAGGTTAAAGTTGGAGGATTAGAGCAGGTTTATACTAAGAAGTTTTCTGATCCTTCTAAAATAGTTGCCCGAAATTCGGCTCTTGCATCAATTATAGTTCAGTTACCTCGATTTTTTCTAGAGGCCATAGCATTTGGTGGAATTATATTACTGGTACTTTATTTAATGAGAGAATCAAGTTTAAATAGTGTTTTACCAATAATCAGCTTGTATGCTCTTGCTGGATATCGCTTAATGCCAGCACTTCAAGAGATTTATGCTTCATTTAGCAAACTAATTACAGTAGGACCTTCTGTTAATGAAATGTATGAAGACTTAAAAAGTCTTAAACCAATTAACTTTAACCAAGATCAAGGTATTCTGCCATTTTATAAAGATATAACTTTAAAAAATATTCATTACAATTATCCAAACTCGTCGCGAACAGTATTAAAAGATATTAATATTAATATAAAAGCCAAAACAACTATTGGATTAGTAGGGACTACTGGAAGTGGCAAAACAACAATAGTGGATATCATTTTGGGATTACTTGAGCCTCAAAAGGGAGCTTTAGAAGTTGATGGACAAACTATAACTAAAAAAAACTTAAGATCATGGCAAAATGCTATCGGGTATGTACCTCAATATATCTATCTTTCTGATGAAACTATTGCAGAAAATATTGCTTTTGGGGAAGATCCCAAAAATATTAATCAAGAAAGAATTGAGAAAGTATCAAAAATTGCAAATTTACATAATTTTATTAATAATGAATTGTCCAAAAAATATAAAACTAAAATTGGAGAACGTGGTGTAAGGTTGTCAGGTGGACAGCGTCAACGTATAGGAATTGCTCGAGCTTTATATCATAATCCATCAGTATTAGTTTTAGATGAAGCAACAAGCGCTTTGGACAATCAAACAGAAGAAGCAGTAATGGATGCTGTCAACAGTCTAAACAAAGATATCACTATTATCTTAATTGCTCATAGACTTAATACAGTCAGTAATTGTGAAACTATTTTTAAACTTGAAAAAGGTCAGCTTGTAGGTCAAGGAACATTTGAAGAGCTTATAACTAATAATAAAAATTTTTAATAATGAATTTTTTAAGAGGAAATATTGGTTAAGGATAAATCAAATTGATAAAAAAAAAACGATATCTAATAACAACTGCAGATGAACTAACCTGGAAGTTTGACCAGCCAGTTATTTTTTTAGGTGAATGGTGCCGTCTATATGATCGCAAACATATTTGGCAAGGAATGAATTCAATAGTTGCAAAACCTTATGGTTCAAGTGCATTAAAAAAAGACACTGATTATTTTAATGCAAAAATGTTAGAGGAAAAACTTTTTCCTGAACTATGTGTATTGCTTAATGGATATCACGGCACACAACATGATGAAAGATTTTGGAGTATTATTACTGGGCATTGGTTTAGAGCAATAGTCCAACTATTACTCAATCGCACGAATACACTTTTACAATGTTTGCAGACAGATGAGATTTATGAAACCACTGTATACAATTCTGAGTATTCCTCATTAGCTTCACCAAATTGGACTTCTGCTTTTAATTCTTTTGATAATGATCAATGGAATAATGTATTAAATGGCCGTATTTTAAGCTTATTAAATAATGCCAATATCTCTCTAAATTACCATAAAAAAAAAGATAGTGTATTCGTTTATCAAGGATTTAAATACAAGGCTCTAAATAATGAACTATCTTTTAAAAGAAAAGTTTTGAAATGGACTCAAACAACTTATAGTAAAATAGCTAGAAGATTTATTAAGAATGAAGATGCATTTATAATGAGTAGCTACCTTCCCGCAAAAGAGGAAGTAAAATTAGAATTATCATTAGGACAGTGGCCTCAGATGTGGAATAGGTTTACTCCAAAAATAGATTTAAAACCTGATCAAATATTACGAAAAAATTTAACCAAAAAATTTGAACATAAATCAGAAAACTATTTAGAAAATATTATACGAACATTGTTATTTGAATTATTACCTGTCTATTATTTGGAGGCACAGCAAGATCTTAAAAAGATAGTAAATGAATTACCTTGGCCAAAATCACCTAAATTTATATTTACAAGTAACAATTTTAATACTGATGAGATTTTTAAATTATGGACAGCAATTAAAGTTGAATCAGGAGCAAAATATTATGTTGGACAGCATGGATGTAATTATTTCACAAAAAAGAACGAATTTCCAAGAATAGAAGAAAAAACTCCAGATAAATTTTTTACTTGGGGGTGGACCAACGAATTACCAAAATATATACCAGCTTTTATTTTTAAAACAGCAGGAAGAAAACCTCTTAACTACAATATTAATGGTAGATTACTACTAATTGAAACAATTCAAAGTATTAGAATGACTACTTGGGACTCAACTAGTGAACATAATGAATATTTCAAAGATCAAAAAAATTTTGTAAGTAGGCTTTCTAGCACTCCAAGGCAAAAATTAACTATTAGATTACATGCTCTTTATCAAGATAGAAAATATAATGAAGACCACAGATGGAAAGATTTTGATAGATCTATCAAGGTAGACAAAGGAAAAATTGCCATTAAACATTTAATTTCAGATAGCAGGCTAGTAGTACACAGTTATGATTCTACAGGTATTTTAGAAACTCTTTCTCAAAATATTCCAACATTAGCTTTTTGGCAAAATAATTTAGATCATTTACGAGATGAAGTTAAACCATATTATCAGCTACTAATTGATTCTGGAATTTTACATTTATCCTCTAAATCAGCCTCATCTAAAGTAAATGAAATTTGGGATAATGTTGATGTATGGTGGAATAAAAGAGATATACAAGAAGCTAGAAAAAATTTTTGTGACAGACTCATTAAAAATAGTAAAAATCCAGTTAAAAAAATGACATATCTTCTTACCGCAAAGTAATTTTAAAAAGTTTTTAATCTTAATTAATTAATATTTTATTGTTTATAAGGTAATATCTAAATGATATTTTAAATTTTAAGCTGTAAATAAAATTATATATGAAATTCATTGGTATTATTTTTAGTATTGTATAAAGTTTAAAAAATTTTAAAGAAAATAACTTTTCAGAGATTAGTATACTAACTATTTACTATTTTAATCTTAATTTATAAGTTTATTTAAAATAATATTAAAATTTTGAAAGTAAGGAATTAATTTGCAAAAAATGTTTTTTTTTGAATAATATAAAAATATGATTAATACAAAATATTTTTTTAAAAAATTAATTGAATTTGACATTAGTTTTTTTTCTGGAGTACCAGACTCTCTTTTAAAAAATATTTGTGGCTTTATTTCAGATAATGTTGATAATAAAAGTCATATTATTGCAGCCAACGAAGGTAATGCATTAGCTATTGGAATAGGATATCATCTATCAACAGGTAAATTACCGCTAATTTATATGCAGAATTCTGGGCTAGGTAATGTAATCAACCCTTTGTTATCTTTAGCTGATCCAGACGTATATTCTGTGCCAATGTTATTGATGATAGGTTGGAGAGGTCAACCTGGGGTTAAAGATGAACCACAACATAAAAAACAAGGAAGAGTAACACTAAAAATGTTGGACACTATGGAGGTCCCATATGAAATTTTATCTAAAGATACAAATAATAAACAAGCTGAAGAAATAATTAAAAAAGCCAGTAAGATAGCCCTTAAAACTAATTCTCCTTATGCAATTGTTGTTCAAAAAGATAGTTTTTCAAAATATCAAATTAAAAAAAAAAGGACTGTTAATTACCCATTATATAGAGAGGATGCAATTAAAGCTATTGTCGATAATTTAGATGATAAAGATATAGTCATATCTACTACTGGTGTTACCTCAAGAGAATTATTTGAATATAGAGAAAAGTTGAGTTTAGGGCATGAAAAAGATTTTTTAACGGTTGGTGGTATGGGCCATGCTAATCAAATTGCGTTAGGAATTGCTTTGCAAAAACCTAATAGAAGAGTCTTTTGTCTTGATGGTGATGGAGCTGCTTTAATGCATATGGGCTCTATGGCAATAAATGGCAATATAGAATGTAATAATTTTAAACATATAATTTTTAATAATGGTGCTCATGACTCAGTTGGAGGTCAGCCTACAGTTGGCTTTAGTGTAGACCTTCAAGGTATTGCTAAAGCAAGTGGGTATGATATAGTTTTAGAAGCTGAAACAAATGAGGAAGTTATTAATTGTCTAAAAAGGTTGAAGACACTTAATGGAAAAGTTTTTCTAGAAATAAAAATTAAGAAAGGCTTTCGAGATGATTTGGGCAGGCCCAAAACAACACCAAAAGAAAATAAAAAACATTTAATGAAATTTATTAAGAAAAAATAGTATGAGCAAAAAAGTTTATGTATCATTGATTGCTGATTTATTACACGCAGGTCATATTAATATCTTAAATGAAGCAGCAAAGTACGGTGAGGTTACTGTTGGATTGCTAACATCTACAGCTATTCATGAATTAGATGATACTGTTTACCTCAAGTATCAACAGCGTTTAGAGGTTATAAAGAACCTAAATATGGTTTCAGATATAGTACCACAAGAAGATGCAAGCTATAGAAAAAACCTCATAAAAATAAAGCCAGATTATGTTGTTCATGGAGATGATTGGATCAGTGGAAAACAATCTAAATATAGAAAAGAAGTTATTGAATTGTTAACTCAATGGGATGGAAAATTAATTGAGGCTAAATATAGCTCAGATATTAGTGATACAAATTTAAAAGTACAACTTATGAAGCTTGGAGTAACTGCAGTTCATAGACTTGGTCGCTTAAGACAGCTTATTCAAAAGAAACCAATTGTTCGAATTTTAGAAGCTCACAACGCTCTAAGTGCACTTATTGCTGAAAACACTATTGTTGAAAGAAAAGGTGAAAATGTGAGCTTTGATGCAGTTTGGTCTAGTTCATTAACAGACTCCACTGCTAAGGGCAAACCTGATATTGAGGCAATTGACATGACCTCACGTTTAAACAGTGTAAATGATATATTTGAAGTAACAACTAAACCAATGATGTTTGATGCGGATACAGGCGGAAGAGTAGAGCACTTTGAGTTTACAGTTAAGAGTTTAGAACGAATTGGAGTAAGTGCAGTTGTTATTGAAGATAAGACAGGACTCAAAAAAAACTCACTTTTTGGTAATGAAGTTCAACAAACTCAAGACACCATTGAAAACTTTTGTGATAAAATTGCACGTGGCAAAGAATCTCAACTTAGTGACGATTTTATGATTATTGCAAGAATTGAGTCTTTGATTCTAGAAGCTGGTATTGAAGATGCATTAATTCGTGCCGAAGCTTACATTAAAGCAGGTGCTGATGGAATTATGATACATTCACGACATAAGGATCCATCTGAAATAATTGAATTTATGAAAAAATTTAGAATCAAAGATCAAGACACGCCTGTAGTGGTAGTGCCTACAAGCTTTAATACTGTAACTGTAGAAGAGTTTATTGAAATGGGTGTTAATGTTGTTGTTACGGCAAATCATATGTTGCGTGCAGCTTATCCAGCAATGTTGAAAGTTGCTAAATCTGTATTAGAAAATGGTAGAAGCTTTGAGGCAGAACCTGATTGTATGCCAATTAAAGAAATTCTAGAATTTATTCCAGGTACTAAGTAGTGACTCAAACAAGGACACAGGAAAAATATATCTAGGCCGAACACAAAAATGATAATTTTAAAATAACAATTTATGAAAAATTTAAATAAAAAATGAAAAAAAATTTTAAAACTTTTATTGATCAAAAAAATAAATCTACTAAATTATTTACACCAGGACCTGCAAGTTTAGTTTTGGAAAACCTTAGTGGTCTAAGACCTTGTTTTGGGCGTGGTGATTTTAAGTATGATGAAATTGAAAAACGAGTTCTTAAAAATATTTTAAAAATATCTGGTCATAAAAATATAGCGCGACTTCAAGGTGCTGCTAGTTTCGCTTTAGAGATTATGATTTCTAATTTTTTATTTGGAAATATCTTAATTATTAACACAGGTGTTTACTCAGATAGATTAAAATATATGTCTGAAACAAGTAAAAGAAAATACAAGTTTATCAAAAAGATAGATTATGTTAGCTATAAAAATATAGATCAGGTAGTAAAAAAATATGACTGGGTAATGGCTTGTCCAGTTGAGACAAGTATAGGATATAAAATTCCAATTAAAAAATTGTTTGAAATAAAAAAAAGATGTAAATCAAAATTAGCATTAGACGCAACTGCTTCTATTGGTTTAGAAAATAATCATAATTTATCAGATGTAGCTGCTTTTAGTTCTTGCAAAGGGCTTTTTGGTTTAACAGGAGGAGCTTTTATTACATTTAATAATAGATCATCTAATGAAATTGACGAATTTAATTTAAATATTTTAAATCATTTAGAAAAAAAAATGACTGGTCCTTATCATGCAATTTGTTCATTAGATGGAATTTTAAAAGATTATAAAAATTTTAGCTATTCTGTAAAATTAAATAAAAAAATCTTTATTAAAAAAATGAGAGAGTTCTTGCTGTACCCAAACAAAAATCAACCTAATTTATGTACTCTTGTAAATAAAAAGGTTAGCAGCTTGAATAAAAATGTAGTTTTATATCAAAGTAGAGCCAACATAAAAGGTTCTATAGTTTGTCATTTAGGAGAGGTACATCTTAAGAGAATGTCCAAAGGCAAAATATTAGATTATTTGAGCATCTTATAATCTATATTTTTATTCAAAATAAAATTAAAAAATAGAAGAATCAAATTTTTTTTTGAAAAAAAATATTATAACGAAATTTTGAATTTTTATAGAATCTGAAATTTTGATTATATATGTAGGTCTTCAAATTATTTTGTTTTCCAAAATTTTTAAAAAATTTTTTTTTGTAAAACAGATGTGTATTATTTCCATATTTTTTTTTATATTCATTATTACCTATTTGTTTAATTAGTTCTTTTTTAAATTTTTGTTCTTTATCTTTATCTGGAACATCTAATATACAAATATAACCTTTGCTATCTAAATTTAACAACATTTCTTTCATTAAGGATTTAGCATATTGGTAATTGTCAAAATAATGAAATACGCTATGTGAAATTATAAGATTAAATTTTTTATTAAATGAGTTAATTGCTGAGATCTCACCACATTTAAATTCTATTTTAGGAAAATATTTTTTCCCTTTTTTTATTAATTCTTTACTGTAATCAATGCCATATAAATTATATTTCTTATTGTAAAAATAATTTAAAAAAGCACTAGCACCACAACCAAACTCCAGTATTTTAGAATTGTTTTTTATATTTATTTTTAAAAAAATATTTTTGATATATACAAACCAATTTTTTTTATTAAATCCTCCAAAAGTTGAGTCAAAACCATCAGCAGCAATAATCTTATCTATTGTTGAGTCTTTTAACTTAATGCCTTTTTTTTTCCAGACTTTAAGCCAAATTTTACTTCTTGATACTTTCTTGCTTGATTTAGTTTTTTTTATCATTTGTAACTTTTTTAATTTTTTATTTTATTATGTACGAGGGTCGGTTACAGAATGGAAATTTAATTAATTTTTTTTTAACTTTTTTTAAAAATTTATTTATTGTGTTGGTTTCTCCTTGATAAAAAGTTCCTCCTGTTCCAATCCCTTCATAGTTATCAAAAATTATAATTCCGCCCTTTGATACTCTAGGATAAAAATTTTCTAATACACATTCTGTAGTTTCTACAAAATCTATATCGATATTTAATAATGAAATTTTAAGGTCTGAGTTTATTTTTAAATATTCAGGTATTGTTTTTAATACATCGCCCTTAACAAGTTCATAATTTTCAATTTTTTTTTTTTTAAATATTTTATTTAACTGGCTAGTTGCTATAGAGCTACCACCAGCTGTTTTAAGCCAATGTGCTCTTTGCTTTTTTTCATTCACATGTTTTGTATTAGGAAAATTGTCATTAAATACATCAAATGCAATTAACTTATTTTTTTTTGGATTACCAATTAACTCTCTTAACATCGCAAATCTTGAAAAAGATGTACCTTTAAAAACACCACACTCAACTATTGCTCCATTCATTTTTTTTATTTTTTTAAATATCTCATAGTGTATCAAAAGTTTAGAGAATCTTTCTTCATTCATAAACAAGTTGTAATGCGTTTCCGCATCATACATATTTTGGGAAGTAAATTTAGGTAGTGTGATCATTTTTTTTTAAACATAGAAATTGCTTGTAAATAGTCATCTGGAGTATCAATTTCGATCCATTGTGAGTTGAAAGTTTTATTGTAATTTATTTTATTAATTGTTAAAAACTCATTCATAAAATGTTCCCAATTTAATATCAAGTTTTTTTTTATTTTTAAGAATTTACTTAATTCTACAATCATTAATTTTCTAATTTTATTGGTAATTTTTATTATACCAATTGCCTCTCCAACAAATTTATATTTTTTTAGTTCAAGTTCATTTATTGGTCTTTTATCAACAGTTTTTCTTATAAACCCATTTTTATCTGCCAAAGCTTTAGCGCATTCGACATCGTTTATTGAGTTTTTCCCAATTAAAAATGATGATTCGTGCCCGTCATATAAAAATTTTTCCAGTATTTTTTTTGAATAAACTAAATCTCCATCAAAAATGATTGTTTTACAATCAGTTTTCTTTAATCCAATAAATAACGAATATGAATTACCAAATTTTTTATAATTTTTGTTATAAACAAAATTTAAATTAAAATATTTTTTAAAATTAACTAATTCTTTTTTTATTAATTGCTCTTTGTAGCCTAAGACTAAAGTTATATTTTTAACCTTTAATTCTCTTAATATATTTAAATTTCTACTAAGTAAAGACTGATTGTTAATTTCTAATAAACATTTTGGTTTTGTGGTTATATTAGCTATTCTTTTTCCATAACCCGCAAGTAATAAAATTACTGATATTTTATTTATTTTTTTTATTTTATCCATATCCTGATCATTGTTCTTTTAAGTCTTTGTTCATTATTCTTAAATTTTTCTATTGGTAAAGCATTTAAAGAATCGGAAAAAGAACTTCGACCATGCAGGACTTTAGAATCTAAGTTGAACAAAATATCTCCTTTTTCCATTTTGTATCTAAATTGAAACTTACCAGTCTCTAATAAAGCATCTAAAACATCTAAGGCATATAGTTGTTTATTACTCAAATTTTTTTTTGCCTTAACGTGTGCAGACTCCAAATATGGTCTCAGATATTTGAATCTTGGTTGTTTCATTTTATCATAAGATATTATTGGTGCTTTGTAGAGTTCCTCACTTAGACCTCTCTTTTCCCAGTAAAAATTTTTTTCTAAAATCTTTTTTGCTTCTTTGAAATTTTTAGATAGTTCCTCATGAATTTTTTTTGAATCAACTAATATTGTTTCACCCCCTGCTTTTGCACTTGCAAGACAACTAAACATTAAATAATCCCAATAAGATGGGATATTAACATTATCTGTATGAATACTTCCACCCTCTCTTGTTTGGTGATATCTAGATCCTCGATTAATTGAAAGATTTCTACTTCGATCAAATACTTCTATAACTTTATCTTTTGACGAATTTTGATGTAAAATTTCACCTGCATAACCTGACATTATTTCAGTTAATCTTTTAATATATAGTGCAGACAGTTTTGAAATTTTTTCATTTTTTGGATACAGAGAAATAATCAAAGCTGATAAATCATTTTTTTCATCTAAAATTTTTTTACATCTCTTAACAAATTTATCTAGACTCTTAATATAAATATTGTTTTCAGCTAAATCTTTATTAGTTAAATTTTTTAGAATTTTATAAAGTTTTTTATCAATATTTATAAATTTTATAAATTTATGTTTCCTCATTTTATTTATTTTAATATATTAATTTTATTTTCGAATTTTATTAATTTTACTTTCTAACCATCTATTATTAGAATAAACAAATAAGCTAACTAAAACAATTACCAAATGTTTGAATATTAAAAAATAGAACACATATTCAATAATTTTTAAGTTAAATAAACTTTCAATTAGAAACAATACAATTATCGTATCTACCGATCTTGCTCTATCATCAAAAATATTAAGAAATATATTATAGAATTTTCTAAATTTGCTTCTTTCTAATTTTGATAACTTTGAATTTTTAATATCATCAGTGATATTTTCTACAGGATGATTTTTATCCAATATATTTCTATCTTCAATAATCTCATTTAACAAACTATAGTAAGCATAATTTTTAAATCTTATCGCATAGCAAAATGGTATCAAGAAAGCCATATATAGAAAATAATTTTCATTATATGTATTGGCTAAATAAAATCCTATTCCTGATTGAAATCCAATTGTATTAATATAAGCACCGTAAGGATCAAGTACAAAACCAGAAATACTTTTTTGATTTTTTAATCTAGCAATATACCCATCACACGCATCAAGAATACCTTTTGAAAATGCAATAAATAAACCTAAATATAAAAATAAGATATTTTGATTAGATAAACCTAAAAAAATTAGAGTTAAAATTCCCAAAAAAGCATAGACTAACGTAACATGATTTGGCTTGATATTAGTTCTAATTAGCACATACAAAATTAATGAGCTTGCTTCTATATAAAATATATATTTAAGAAATGTATATGGATTAGATTTATAGTCTTTTATATCTATTTGATAATTTTCCAAATTATCTTTTATTTGATATGTGTAGTGCGTGTCTCTTATATCTCTAAGAGATTGGGAATATGACATATATTTATTTAATTATTAGAATAGTTTTAATAAGTTATTAATAATATGATATAAAAAAGTTTCAAGTTAATTAAAATATCTATGTAATTAATTGCTATAAAGTCTTTTAATATAAATAAAAATTATTGTAAAAATATGAGTGAAATTAAAAAATATCTTGAGTCAATTTACAATAAAAGTGTAAATAATATTTTTTTGTCAGGAAGAACTGGTTATTGGCATAATTTATCCAAAACTCAAAACGATCAATTTTTTAAAATATTAAAAAACAATGATTGCAAAACAGCTGTGAAATCATTTATGCCTAAATTTGAGGAGATGATTTTTTCCTCAAAAAGAGAAGCTGGATTGGAACTTTTAGATCATACGAAGCAAGGAGTTTGTATAGATTATGGTTCAATGTGGGGTGTTCTATCTGTAGGTATGGCAAAGAGAGGACATCAAGTTATTGCAGTTGATCAGACATATGAATCACTAAACTTTTTAAAATCACGATGTTTAGAGGAAGGATTAGATAATATCCATTTGGTGCAAGATGATATTAGAGAGGTTAAATTTAAAAATATAGCAGACTATGCAATTGTAAATGGAGTGCTTGAGTGGATACCAGAAAAGTCAGAGGTTGTTGTTGAAGAATATCTTGGTAAAGATATTTCTAAACTTAAAAATTCAACTAACAATACAGCTCTTAAAAATCCAAGAGATATGCAAATTGAATTTTTAAAAAAAGTTCATGAAAGTCTTAATGATGGTGGCCAACTTTTTTTGGCAATTGAAAATAAGCTTAATTATTCATATTTATTGGGAAGACCAGATCCACATGTAAATTTAAAATTTACAACTTTTTTACCAAGATCAATATCAAATATTATTTCAAGAATTTTTAAAAAAAAGGATTATAGAACTTATATTTATTCTTTTACCGAATTAAAAGATCTTCTAAAAGAAGCTGGATTTCAAAAAATTGATGACTACTGTTGTTTTCCAATGTATCATTTTCCATCACTTATCCTTCCAAATTCTAGGGAAGGTATCGATCAGTATATAGCTTATAAAGATAAAAATGTAGCGACCTGGAAACAAAAGCTTGTATTTAAATTCTTTGAAATTTTTTTAATGAAGTATTTAAAAGCAAGAAATTTCTGTCCAGCAATAATGGTTGTTGCTACAAAGTGAAATACATAAAAAGTGTTCATAGACATGGATCAGAAACTTTTTTGCTTGTAATAAAAAATGATAAAAATTTAAAACCTACGAACATTATTAAGGCATCCACTTCAAAAAATGGAATTAAATCAATCATTTCTGAATGTGAGGGTATTAATTGGTATAATAATCAAAGTACAATTAAGATTGAATATAACCTAGAAAAAGAAATTGAAACTTATTATAGAATTAACATAAAAGTAAATAACAACTTTTTTAATATTAAACCTAATAAAGAATATTCTAAAATTAAAAATTATTTGGACCTGGCTATCAATCATTATATTAAAATTTGGCATAATTATAGAGAACGTGAATATGCTCCATTTCATGGTGATTTATCACTAGTTGGTAACGTCATGTTTAATAGTGAGAATGAAGTTTTAATTGTTGACTGGGAACAATTTAATGGCAGCATGAAAATGCCTACTGGTTTAGATATTATAATGATTCTAATGGAAAATATTTATTATGAAGAATTAAAATTTAAAAAAATTAAAAAAAATGTAAAAGAACATTTTATAAATTCAGTTCATAATTTAAATCAAGCTAAATTACTTTCACCATTATTATTTCATGACACTGCCAGTAAAGCTTTAGATTTTATTAATTCAAATTTAGATATTTGGAGAGGACAACATTCTAAATTACCTTCTTTAAAGCTTTCAAGAAATACTATTCGAGAAATAGATAATGCGATTTCTAGTATTATATGATAAATTAATTATATTATTTTTAATAAATAAAATGATTAATGTTTAGACAGATTTATAAAAAAAAAAAAGTTCTAATTACGGGAAATACTGGATTTAAAGGAAGTTGGCTCACTGCTTGGCTGACTAAACTAGGAGCAAAAATAATTGGAGTATCAAAAAATATACCAACTAACCCATCTATATTTGAAGAATTAAAACTAGAAGGTCAAATTAAACATTATAAAGAAGATATAAGAGACTTATCTAAAATGATTGATATCATTTCAAATGAAAAGCCTGACTTTGTTTTTCATCTTGCGGCTCAGCCCTTAGTTTTAACATCATATACTGATCCAATTGAGACCATATCTTCTAATGTAATGGGTACAGCAAATATCTTAGAAGCAATGAAAACGTTAAATAATAAGTGCACAGCAATAATTATAACCAGTGATAAAGCTTATGATAATGTGGAACAAGTTTTGGGCTACAAAGAAGATGACAAATTAGGAGGTAAAGATATTTATAGTGGTAGTAAAGGTGCAGCTGAATTAATAATAAAGTCTTATTATCATTCATTTTTAAAAACTAAAAATTCTAATTTAAAATTAGCAATAGGAAGAGCTGGAAATGTAATAGGTGG
>MDTF01014690.1_pt1 | contig 39779 bp, 37 predicted proteins | sample 811191 | NCBI WGS metagenome assembly MDTF01 (sample SAMN05326649, study PRJNA326480) | marine metagenome | isolation source: seawater | place: Southern Ocean | collected 2011 | reverse complement strand
TTTTTGTTGCCATCGATTAAGTCTCCGTGAGTAAAATCTACGGGGACCATTTTACGGGGTAGCTCCGCCGGGAAAAGACGGTCTAAATTGATCGCTTACATTACAAATTCAAAATACCTTTGAATTGTAGCGATTGCATCTCGGCCACTGTTAGTTCTTGTATAACCTTGAGCAAGCGCTTTTTCCTCTGTGATTGCGTAGATGTAATCAAGAAGCCCAACTGGGTAGACTATTTGTACCTGATCGCCCCAAAAGGCTGTCGCCATGGCATTTGAGTGCGAGACAAATACAAAGCTCAAGAACTCTGAAGGGGAGGACGGATAGGTCAGTCCGCAGTCCGGGTTGTTTTTGAAAAACGTTGGTAAATAATCAAACAAGTACGAATTCAGGTACGCAAGTCGATTCTGCCGACTCTTCTTCGTGCCGCTCTCTCCTGATCTACTAATGAAGTCTAGTTGAGTGCTTTTCCAGTATCCGTTGTTTTGTAAATATTTAGGTCTGAACTCTGCTAAGTTATTGCGTACAGAAAATGAGAATTCGCCAATAGTGATTAGATTGATTTCCCGAATTTCGGTGTCAACTTCGAACTGCTCAAATTCCAGATGGTCGCAGGTTAACTTACTCACCTCAGCACGTGAAGACACTGTTTTTACAAAGGTCTTGTTTTTGGGTTTTCCAGAATTTTCAGCAACAACTGTAAGTGACCCACCAGACATTAACTTATCATAATCTCGCCTTATCGTGGTGCCATTTGCCGAGTCAAGCATTCCCATAAAAACACCATATGTAATGGTACTGACCTTGTTCCGCTTATCGCTTTTTTTCAAATAGTAATTAGAGGCTTCTGAATTGATCTTGTAATAGTCGGCAAAAGTCTCAACAGAAACATCGTCCAGCGACTTCACGCGGGAATATGTCAGGGCCTCAATTAGATTCATTCCGGCTCGCTGCCTGGTTGCGCGTTGGTTATCGCCTAATTCTTCAAGAAACGGTCTGTATTTTTGAGGGAGCGCACTCCTAAAAAACACAAACCGTGCAGGAGTTGAGGCCATGTAAACATGCAGAACACTGTCCACGATTAACCCGCGTTTACAGAACCAATTAAGAGATTCAGGTCTTTGCGGAAGGTGAATCTGGTGCCCAAATCTCAATTTAACATGAGCTTCAAATGAGAGATGGAGAAGTAAAAGACTTACAATTTGAAAGATATGTGAGTCACCCGGCGAGCCGTGCTCGTGAGTTACGCTAATATGGTTGACCAGTTCGGTCATTACTTTTTGTGTACGATTGGTTTTTGAATAGAATTTGGATATATTATCTATGTCATTCAACCAATTGTTTTTATGCAGACCTATGAGAACATGGCGGGACATATAAGCAAAGCGATCATTATTCCAATTGGCATTTCGCCCATCCTCAGTCGCTCGCTCAAGCCAATTCTCAGCACAGGCAGAAGCCTCTGTAATATTAGTTAAAATCTCAGTCTTTATTATCATTATGTCTTTCCTGATGTCAGATCAAAGAGCACCTGCCGCTGATGATCCTGAAAAAGGTTATTATCCTTACTCGCCCACTTGTTTTGCAAAACCAGATTAGCTAACCGCATCTTCTCCTTTGCGATAACCTTGTCTGTAACTGCGTATTGCTTAGTAGAGCTTATTTCGGCGTGCCCCATCATGTGCTGTACTTCCAATAGGCTGAATGTATGGCCCTCAGCCGTTCTATGAAAATTCAAAAGCCAATATCCGTAAAAATGCCTTAGAGAGTGTAGTGTGAAGCGCTGCCCCTTTTCGTTTTTTGCGGGACATCCGATATGCTCTTGAGTTTTTTTGAAGGAGTGACCTCGATTTGATCTGGATGTCGTAAACAGGGGCCTACCACGACCTCGGTTTGAGTTAGTGACGAATAGGTAATTGTGTTCGAGCGCCTTCGGCCTTTCATAAATAAGGTACGAACTGACAGCTTCAAAAACACTTCGTTGAAGGGGTAGATAAAATAGGCATTTTCAGTCTCTCGTCCTTTGAATGAAAGTCGGTTGGCGTCTTCAACACTAACCCCTTTAAAGCAATCAACCCTATCCCGATAAGAGAACACTTTTAAAGTTTCATTGACGATATCAACGTCTGTTACCAGCAACTGCGTAGCTTCGCTCATACGAAGTCCCGTGCCGAGGAGTAATGCCCATAGTGCTCTATCTCGGTAAGATGGCGCTGCATCGAGCAATGCCTCTATGTGAGACACTGGAAAAATCTTGTACTCTGAATCAGAGCCACCTTTCGGCATTGCTGCAATACGAAACAAGTGGGTTTTGGTGTATTTGGCACCACCTTGAATCACCTGAGACAATACGGAACGCTGCGCCAATTTCCGGCGCTCTGAGTAATTTAACGCCCTGCGGTGTAGCAAGCTCGCATGGATGTTTTCAGAAGGAACGTCTATGTCGATAAGGCCATGCGCTTTTGCCATTTTGAGGCGCTCATGTGTTATAGCGGAGCCTTCCACAAACCCATTGACCGAACTTAGGTATCTGTTAGCAGTTTTTCTGCTGACAGGAGACTGACCAGTAACCAAAGCTGTTTCACGTGCAATTTGTTTCTGAGCTCCGGCTCCAAGCACTAAGTATTCGGGGTAAGACAATATGATATCAGCGAGAAGGGTTGAGTTCGTCTCGAACTTTTGTTCGAAGAAAAGCTCCTGGGCATTGCTCACATATTCGAGAAATACCTTAAGATCAGAAGCGATCGCATCAATGCTGTTTTGAGACTGCTTGCGGTTTGTTATCTGTTCGGATGCTTTTTTATGCAAATAATCTGCATAAAATGGCACGCTTTCGCCAGTGTCTGGATCGAGAAGGTCATACAATTTCATTCCGAGCGGGCCAATTTCGAAGGCGACTTTCAGGTATTTTTTCACCAAAACTACCTTCATACACATGCATTGTTGAGTGCAATAGTAACTTTCTTTTGCACTAAGTGCAAAAGTTGGTGACCTCGGGGCAATAAAAAACTCCCGAACCTAATCGGCACGGGAGTTAATAGGCATAATACCTTGTTTTTTATGGCAATGTGGCCGGGACGGTGGAGTACGATTCCACAACCTTCCCCTTAGGAGGGGGACGCTCTATCCAATTGAGCTACGCCCCGATATAACTTTTATACCTTACTTACTTATGCATGTATACCCATAGTACATAAGAATCCACAACCTTCCCCTTAGGAGGGGGATGCTCTATCCAATTGAGCTACGTCCCGGTAATAGAAAAATACTGATTATTAGATCGTCTTCAGCATTATATTAACGCTTGCCTGCCAAAATAAGCCATTGCGTATTTATATCTATTTACCTGACTGTGTATGTCAGTAATTTAAATACGCACAGTCCCATACCCAAATTAAGAACGCAGATCTAAAACTTAGGAGGTTCTTGTTTTATCCAGTTAAACTATGGGGACACGAATCCCCATTATAGATAGGCGAGCGAAAATCTAAAGCCCTAACGCTTGGCAACGAAGTCGTTTGGCTGAATATTGGCCAGAAAGCCCTCTTCGGCGGCTTTTACCCGGGCGTTATCAGCGTAGGCTTCGATCACCGTCACTTCTTCGGGATACAGATGATATTGGGTGAATTTAACGCCACGATAATCAGTGACTTCCTGAATCTGATATATCGACAGGGTATCGCCCGGTTTAAGGCCGTGCTGGCGACCGAGTGAGACAGTTAGCTCATTGCCGCCGTTGATACTAATCACCCGACCTGTGGCTGGCACGCAGGCCAGTGTCGAGTCCACATCGCTTTGCAACTGGCGTAGCTGATTTTGCAGGGCCAGGCCGTAGGCGCTTTGCCAGAACTGGTTGGAAGACGCATCGAGTTGTGCAAATCGATCGAATTCCCATTCTGATTCGGTCTCATAGGTTTTATTTAATAGTGGTGCGCCATTAATACCGTCGATAAGTTCGACTTTTAACCGAAAATTCCGGGTTGCCGTATCGTCCTGCCAGAACGCCAACGTGTTACTTTTCGGTCGATAAACGCTGAGGTCCTCAATCACGCCGGTGAGAACAAACTGACTTTTGGTTTGCGTGGCGAGGGCCGTAGCCTGATCGCGAATTTGTCTGGACTGCCAGTGCACCACATAAGGCTCGATGCTGCTGATCACTGCATGTTGCGCTGATTGATCGAATTCTTGTTTTAAGCGGGCGGTAACCAGACGTCCCAGTTCCTGAACCTGACCGTCCTGGGCGTGCTGGCGTTCAAGTAACGGGAAGTAGCTGGTGGCAATAGTTTTGCTGAAAGGGGCGGCAGAGCACTGTTGTTGACTGGGAAAAATATCGGCACGGATCCGTACCGTTACTGCATTTTCATGCCAGGTTTCTGAGATCAGCTCTAACTGGCGAACTTCTCCCGACGCGCTGATTTCAAGGCGTTCATCGTTGAGTAAGCCATCGGTAAGCTGCTGAACACTGCGCACCGATGCGCCGGCGAATAACATGGCCTGGCGCAGCGCTTCTTCAGTCGCCTGGTGTTTAGCCTGGACCTTATTGCCGTTTAATACCACTGATTGCCCCTGAGTCTCATACCAAACGGCATAACTTTGCCCTGTGAAGGCTAACAGCAGGCAGGTTGTCGCCGACAAAAAAACGGTTAACCGTGCAATCAGTGTGTACTTTGTCTTCATTACTATTACTCTCACCACTTATCTGCTGTTGCAATGCGCTGGTTGTTCGCTGGCATTGGTCTTGCTGCGCTCTTTATACAAGAAACCCGGAAAGGCCGGGAGCGGTATGCAAGGTGTCAAACCTATGACCCGATTAGCCATTGTTGCAGAAAGCTCTGCATATATCGTTCCCAAAATTCATCCCGTCATTGGGCATAAATATTGCTAACTTCTGACAAGTACAAAGTGATTGTCCATTTTGCCAACGCCTGGTTGCGCGCAGCGGACAACGGCACTATTCAGACTACACAAAAATACGGTGGTTTTATGACGGTTTTAACACACATCAACAAAGCACTTGCTGTGCTTGGCTGCCTCTTATTTATAAGTGGCTGCACATCAATGTTTGATAAACATGTAGAATGGGAAACCGTTGAGCCAGACGAATATCCGGTGCTAACCGCGGTGGGCTATGCACCAATCGCCTCGCAGCACGGCGGCTCTGATTCAGAGAAGAATATCATGGCCATGAAAGCGTCAAAGCTCGATGCCTACCGTGAACTGGCTGAACAGGTCTACGGGCAGCGAATCAATGGCCAGCAGTCACTGGCCAACATGGTTATTAACAATGCGCAGTTGCAGGCATCAGTTGAAGGGGTGATCCGCGGCGCAAAGGTAGTGAAAGCCTACCCGGTAGGAGAGGATACCTACGCCACCGAACTAGAACTCGACATGCAGCAGGTGTATAACATTTACGTGTCGACGGCCCGGCCACAACGCCTAAAAACGGTAAGGTACTATTAAGGTCGAAACGGTTACTGCGTGAATCAACTCATTCTAAATGCAAAGCTGACCGCTTTGTTGATAATTTATATGTCAGCATCAAGCCAGGCCTTATTGGCATAATTTACGCTAATTAAATAGAACAGAGCTCATTTTTGTTGCCGCCAACATGTTGGTGAGCATGGGGGCACTGGTCTGTTGAAACACCCTGAGCCAGGTTGATTAACAGTCAGTTAACCGGGAAGGGCATTAATACTTACTTTTCGAGTAAGAACCAGGTGATATCATCTTGCGGTGCCCAATTATCTCTTTTGTAGATAAATCCATAATCAATCAGTTTCAGACCATAGCTATCAATCAAATCGCCGGCAAAATCACGTTTAAATAACTTATTTTGATGGCCGTAATAGGTAATTTGGGTGGGAGATGGATTGTAATACTCCGCCACAAGCACATAGCGATTAGAGCCATTTACCAAATTCTGGTAAACGTTGTCTAAATAGTCCGGATTGATATGAATAAGCACGCCAGCGGTAAACGTCAGGTCTGCTTTAGGTGTATGTTCAATCGAATCGAGTATAGAGCCAAGCGTGATGTCGGCGACACCATAACTTTTTGCCTGTTTAGCCGCTGATTCATTTATTTCGTAGCCACTGAGCCGAAGCGCGGGGTTTAAGCGTTTCAGTGCAACCAGATTCAGGCCAATGTTACAACCAAGTTCCTGAGCAGACGTAACATTATGTGCGGCCCTCAACATGCGTGACCACATGGCAACTTTCGAATTAAGCAGAGATTCAGAATTGTTTCTTTTGATATAGTCTTCGCCGAAATTTCCAGCCCAAAAGTTTTCTTGCTCAGTTTGGTATGTCATGAGGAACTCATTAATCTTATTTTGATATTTTTAACTAGAGGCACGCCCTAGAGTCTATACATGGTCTCCCCCATTATTGCAAGAGTAAACATGTTGTTTTGACTAGATGGTTTGCGTGCGTATATCCGGCTTTTCGTTGAAGTATTATGACTTCAAGCCCCGATGAACTTCGCCCGTATCGTCCTTATCGTTGACACGGATTAATAATCCACAGCCCTTATCAGGTTTTCGATATGTCGGTTTAACCGTATTGTCATCACGTTATGTTTATTCAGCAATCCTTGGAAGTGAACTGGTTCATTATTAACTTAAGCGGTTGTCAATTCAGGCTGATAATCGCCACTTTAAACTCACTATCATTGCCGATATGTTGATAAAGCGCACTGGCACATGACTCAACTCCCACCAAACAGGGTGATAGCTCACTAAAAAAATGCAGTACCTGATTTCGTCTCAACATTTTTTACGCACAATCTTGCCTGTCTGATTACAACACACTAAATGGCTCACACTTTTTGCTAAATCCAGTCCAACCGTTGTAATATTCATTTTGGTCTCCTCACCTTGTTAACTTGATTGTTCAATTCCAGGTTTGGCACATTGCGATGCCGTTTGAGGGGGGAGACCATTCCATCGTTGACCTTGCACTCTAGGTCAAAGAACAAAACGCGCTTAGTCGTACCTAAGAGCACGTTTGTTAGTGATTTATACTGTGTGGACTCAGCCTTTGTTTAAATTACTAACAGTTCGCTGCAAAAAATGTACAGAAAAGGTCGGCAGCTTCTAATAAACTTTTCATTCTTGCTGAACAGAGCTTAGTGCTTAGCATTTGCCGGAAGTGGTTTTTTCCCAACTAATCCGTTTGTGCAGATGAACGAATTACAGAAACTACAAGCTCAGCATAACCCAACCTACTCGTGCAAAATCTTTTGGGCACGAATGTAACTGTTTAAGTTATTGTGGTTTACGCGCTTACACCTTTACCTGAAAAGCCGCCTTTCTTTTTACCGGCTTTATCGTAGGTCAGGGACTCTTTGGCCCGAACATCCATCATCAGGTTGCGCAAATGAACCAGGCGTAACTGGCCTTGCTCAACGGCAAGCTGGTTTACTTCGGTACAATACTGGCATTCGCTGAGCAGGTTTTTTGCCTGGTCAATATGGGCCTGGATGTCTTCGGGGAGGGGCGCTTCTTGCTGAAGCGCCTGCAACTGCGGGTTAATGGCATCGTCGAGGTTTTGGATAGCACCGAGCAGTTGTTCTTTATCTTTGAGCAGCGTCATTAACGCTTCGACATCTCTTGAGCTAATCAGGTGCAACTCTTTATCCAGCATCGCTTTCAGAGATGTCAGATTTTCAGTTTGTTGCGTTAATTGCTCATTCAGTGTTGCCGTCATGATTTGTTGCTTCAGGACTTAAATCCAAAAATCTCCGATTCCAGGCGTGCAATCTTTTTCGCCAATGACTGTGGATCCACTTTGTACTCACCACTTTGAATGGCTTTCTTCAGTTTATCGACCTTTTCCTGATTAACCGGCGCTTCGGCACTTTTCTTCTGTACCTGATTTAACTGCTGAGCAGACTGCGTCAATGACACAGAATCCTGACGCGGCACATTGGCAGCCTGAGCTGTTGATGCGGCAGCTTGCTGCGCAGCCGTTTTATTTTGTTGTGGCTGTTGCTGACCGTTGACCTTATTATTGTCAACAGGCGCTTTGGGTAAGCCATTGTTTACGTTGTTAATTGCCATAATTAATTTCCACTACCTTTTAAACCTCAATTAATATATCGGCTGCAGGTAGAATTTCTTTAGGCTCAATAGCGTTTTTTTCGCATAAAAACCGCGGTATTTGTAGCCACCTTATCACAGATTCACCACGACTTCCTGGGTGCTGGCAACTTCAGCGATGACAGACTTATTAGAACTGCTGTTCACTACTTCAATGGTATCGCCAATCACGCCATCCTGTCGGGCGATGCCGGAGGTTTTTACCTTCATTGCACCCGCGTTAGCGCTAATGGTGATTCTATCACCTTTACAGATAAAGCATAGCATATTCGTTTGCACCGGCTGGCCTTCTCTTACCCGGTATTTCAGCCGGGCGCCGACCACCTCCTCAAGCGAGGTGAAAGGGGTGTGTCGCAGTTGTTTAATGTCGACTTCGGCCAGCGATAAGTGGCTGGCCGATAGCACGGTGTCAGGGCTTATCATACTGGCCGTGACAACGATAGTGCGGGTGCGGGTCACTTTGGCACTGGAAAATAAATACCAACTGTTGCTGTCACAACTCACCCGGACGTTGAGATAGGATTGCTGGAGCGTGGCAGGATCCACATCAAAACTAAAAGGCACGGTGCATTCCGGTATGTTAATGCGACTATCTATGGGGGTCACATCCACGCTTAAATTATCCGCTAAATCGGTTTCCTGGGTTGGTGCCAGACGGTTTTCCAGAAACGCTTTAACGGCATTCGTCATACGCTCGTGCGGCGTACCGGTGTTTTGTTGGGCAATTGCGCCAAAGTGAGCTAAGGTGATACCTGTAGTCAATATGAAAGCCAGGCGCGCAGGCAAAAGTAATGTTTTCAATATTTTCATGTTCAGATGTTTTCATTTTGACTATTATTAAATATAAATCAGCGAGTTTTGCTAATCAGAACAGCCGCGACAGTTTATTGACGCCACCTCTGTTAAACAGGAAACACGCAAACTCTATGCCCACATTGAAATATCGAGGTGAAGTATGTCTGGAATTTTAGATTCGGTTAATCAGCGCACGCAACTGGTCGGCCAGAACCGGCTGGAGTTGTTGCTGTTCCGCTTAAACGGTCGGCAGCGATTTGGCATTAACGTGTTTAAAGTCAGGGAGGTGCTGCAGTGTCCGGCTCTCACTTCCATGCCAAAACTTAATCCATTGGTGCGAGGCGTTGCGCATATTCGCGGTCAGACCATTTCGGTTATCGATTTAAGTATGGCGACTGGCGGACGGAGGATCGAAGATCTTAAAACCGCTTTTATTGTGATTGCAGAATATAACCGCTCGGTTCAGGGGTTCCTGGTAGGTGCGGTTGAACGCATAATCAATACCAACTGGGATGCCATCATGCCGCCCCCGCAGGGAACCGGCCGCGCCAGTTACCTCACAGCGGTTACCGAAGTCGAAGGTGAACTGGTCGAAATCCTCGACGTTGAGAAAATCCTCAATGAGATTTCACCACTTAATACCGAAGTTAGCCAGGAAGTGGCATCTACCCTGAATACCGATGCGCATAAAGATAAAATCATCTTTATCGCTGATGACTCCTCGGTAGCACGAAATCAGGTAAAACGGGCGTTAACCACCCTGGGGCTCGAAATTGAAATGGCTAAAAACGGCCTGGAAGCGCTCAAGCGCCTGAAGGAGATTGCCGAGGAAACCGGTGATGTTACCGACAAGGTCGGGGTACTGGTGTCTGATATCGAAATGCCGGAAATGGATGGCTACACCCTCACTGCCGAAATTAAAAATACCCCGGAGCTGCAAAAACTGCATGTAGTGCTGCATACTTCTTTAAGTGGAGTATTTAATCAGGCGATGGTGAAAAAGGTGGGCGCAGACGACTTTATTGCTAAATTTCATCCTGATGAACTGGCTAGCGCTGTTCAGAAATGGCTGGGTCCTGAAGAATAATCAACGGAGTATACACTGATTGATTAATAAGGATGTGTCGCCTGACGCGTACCGCCAGTTCCGGGAGTTTCTGGAACAGCAGTGCGGTATCGTGCTTGGCGATAATAAGCAGTACTTAGTGCGAAGCCGTTTGGGCGGGCTGTTGCACGAGCGCCAATTAACTAATATCGATGAGCTGTTAAGGCAATCCATCTCCGGTCGCGATCGCGGATTACTACAGCAGGTTATCGATGCCATGACCACCAACGAAACCCTGTGGTTTCGTGACAGCTACCCGTTTGAACTATTGATCCGGCAAATACTGCCCACCCTTGCCACCCGGCAACGACGTATTCGGATCTGGAGTGCAGCATGCTCCTCTGGTCAGGAGCCTTATTCCATTGCCATGTCATTACTGGAATATCAGCGTAATAACCCCGGCGCCGGTTCGTTGTCTGCGGAGATTCTGGCCACTGACTTATCCAGTAATATGCTGAGAAAGTGTGAAGAGGGCGCCTACGATGAGCTCTCACTGGCACGCGGTTTATCGGCCGAGCGCCGGCAAAGGTACTTCCAGCAGCATGCCAGCGGCATGTTACAGGTGAAGCCTGAAGTACGCCGTATGGTCAGCTTTCGCAGTCTGAACCTGCTGCACAGCTATTCTTCGCTGGGCAAGTTCGATATTGTCTTTTGCCGCAATGTGCTGATTTACTTCTCTACAGAGCTGAAACAAAAAATACTGCAACAAATTGCCGCCCAGTTAAACCCGGGCGGCATCCTGTTTCTCGGTGCGTCGGAATCGGTGGCCGCAGCGGCCGATTGTTACCGCATGGTTAAATGTAACCCTGGCTTGTATTACACCAAAAAAGACTAATTAAAATAGATAGTTAGTTTTTTCTTTTCGTGTATTTCTTACTTCCTGCTTTTGTTGGCACTTAGTTTGCTTTTATCTTTGCGATAGAGGAGAAGTGCTATGGCCATTAATTTAGACAAGCTCGTGGGTTTTCATCAGAACGCTTTGAAGATCCGCAACGATAAGATGGAAGTCATTGCCGGTAATCTGGCCAATGCCAACACGCCGGGTTACAAAGCCCGCGGCATCGATTTTCAAAAAGCAATGGCCAGCGCTCAGAATTCCAGCGGCCAGTCGATGACACGCACTCACGATAAACACATGAGTGGCGGCATGGTGTCATCAACAAACATCGGCTTTAGGATCCCCTCTCAGCCGGATACCGGCGACGGCAATACCGTCGAAGTCCAGCGCGAACGTAATGAATTCTTAGATACAGGTATGCGCTATCAGGCCACTATTGAGTTTCTCAACGGTAAAGTGAAAGGCATGAAGAAAGCGTTAAGTGGAGGACAAGGTCAATGAGTCTGTTTGATGTTATGTCAATTTCTGCGTCAGGTATGCATGCTGAAAGCGTACGCCTGAACACCACGGCAAGTAATATTGCCAATGCCAATTCGGTAAGTAGTAGTGAGCAGGATACCTATCGTGCCCGTCATGCTGTTTTTGCTGCCGAGCTGAATCGCGCAACCAATGATTACAGCAAGGGCTCTGAAGTTAAGGTACTGGGTGTGGTCGAGAGCGACCGTCCGCTACAAACTGAGTATGCACCGCATAATCCCCTGGCTGACGAAAATGGTTACATCTATAAGCCGAACGTCAATATCGTGGAAGAGATGGCCGATATGATGTCTGCCTCCAAAGCTTATGAAACCAACGTCCAACTGGCAGATACCACTAAGCGCATTTTCCGTCGGGTGTTAACCCTTGGCCGTGGTCAGTAGTAGCGGTCATTAAGAGGATACTAACGTGAGTACAATTACCAACACGCAGGGTCTCAATACTGACCTCTACTGGCAGGAAGAAAAAGTCAAAGTGTCCGATGGCTCGGAGCAGAACCTGTCTCAGGAAGACTTTTTCGCCCTGTTAACAGAGCAGCTGTCTAATCAGGATCCTACTAAACCGGTGGATAACGACCAGATGGTTTCGCAGATGACCCAGTTCACCACTGCCGACGGCATCAGCAAACTGAATGAGAAGTTTGAAAGCTTCGCTACCTCCATGACGTCGAACCAGGCATTACAGGCTTCCAGCCTGATTGGCCAGGATGTGCTGGTAGAAGCCAACGTAGGCTACATGGGCAGTGAAGGCGCCGGCCTCAGTGGTTTTGTGGTAAACGAACAAACCGTACAGAACATGGAAATTACCATCACCAATGCCAACGGTGAAGTCGTCAGAACCATCGACGCAGGCACCCAGGGGGCCGGCAACATTGAGTTCAACTGGGATGGTACCGACCGCAGCGGCAATTTAATGCCGCCCGGCGAATATCTGGTGAGTGCAAACGGCCAGGTGAATGGTGAAGGGGTAGCAATTTCCACCGCTATTCATCGCCACGTTAGCAGTGTAAGCCTGGCTGGCAGCAACCAGGGCATTATTTTGAATTTAGAGGGTGATGTCAGTATCAATCTTGACGACGTTATCCAGATCGGCAGTTAGTAGGAGAAAAGCACATGTCTTTTAACATTGCATTAAGTGGCGTCTCTGCCGCACAAAAAGATTTAGACACTACCGCAAATAACATTGCCAATGTGAACACGGTAGGTTTTAAAGAGTCGCGGGCCGAGTTTGGTGATGTATATGCCGCCTCACTGTTAGCCAGCGGTAAAACCAAAGTAGGTGATGGCGTCCTCACGCAGGAAGTGGCCCAACAGTTCAGTCAGGGTAGCCTGCAGTTTACCAATACGGCACTGGATTTAGCCATTACCGGTAATGGTTTCTTTGCCACTGTACCCGATATCACCTCGCGGGATTTTTCCTTTACCCGTGCCGGTCAGTTTAAGCTGGACGAAAACAACTTTGTGGTTAACAGCAGCGGCGACAACCTGCTGGGCTTTCCGGTTAACCCGGATGGCACCAGTTCGTCAGTGGCGTTAAGTACTACCGAACCTGTGCGTATTCCCGACTCCTCAGGCTCACCGCAGGCAACGCAGGAAGTCACCATGCGGATGAATCTGCCGGCGAACGACGATTATCTCGATCCGACAGCATTTAATCCTGATGATACGCTCACCTACAACGCGGCAACCTCGGTAACCGTTTATGATTCACTCGGTGAAAGTCACATAATGACTTATTACTTTGTGAAAGATGGTACCGACCAGTCGACACCAACTGGCCCGGATCAGCTCAATAGCTGGTTAATGTTTGCCACCCTTGATGATACCCCGGTAGATATTGCAGGCGGTGATACCAGTGTACCGCTGCCAACGAGGGACGACCCGCAAAACCCGGGGAACACAGAGGCCTGGTTACCGGCCAGATTGTCATTTAACCAGAGTGGGGACTTTACCTCGCAAATACCTGCCGGTGGCATCGTGACTGTACCACTGGGGGATGACGGTTCGCCTGACGCCGCGATTGCGTTAACTGGTGGTGCCGATCAAACTCAAACCATCGGTATCGATTTCAACCTGGATCCGCTGGGTGGCCAGACTATCAATGAGCCAACTCAGTACGCCTCCGCCTTTGAAGTAACCTCACTTGAGCAGGATGGTCTGCCAGTAGGCCGCTTAACCGGTGTGGATATCGGTGAAGACGGCCTGGTCAGAGCAACTTTCTCTAACGGTACCTCAGAGCCGGTAGTACGCGTTGCGTTGGTTCGATTTGCCAATGAGCAGGGCCTGACCCAGCAAAGCAATACTGCCTGGAAAGAGTCAATCGAGTCCGGCGAAGCGCTGGCCGGCGAGGCGACTACAGGAACCTTCGGTGAAATCAATTCTTCCGCCCTTGAACAGGCTAACGTTAACCTGACTACTGAACTTATTGACATGATTATTGCGCAGCGGAACTTCCAGGCGAACTCCCGGGCACTGGAAGTTAACAACCAGCTTAATCAGACGATTCTGAATATTCGATAAGATCCCGTTATCATTCTGAGGCCGCCTTTCGCGGCCTTTTTTGTATTTATTTTACCTTTTACACCTCTTTTCTTCTGCCTTTTACTTATTGGCATTGCCTTTGCAATGATCCTTATATCTATTCTTTGAGCGTCAAAAGGCAGTCATGGACAAATTACTCTATATCTCCAGCAGTGGTGCGTCGCAGGACCTGTTAGGCACGTCAATACGGGCTAACAACCTGGCGAATGCTCAAACCAATGGCTTTAAAGCACAGCTTGAACAGGCAAGGTCGATGCCGGTATACGGCGAAGGTTTGCCGTCCCGGGTATTTGCCATGACGGAAAGCCCTGCCAACAACTATGAAGACGGCCCGCTGATTCAAACGGGTCGGGATCTTGACGTAGCCATTCAGGGGGACGGCTGGTTTGCGGTACAGGATGAGCAGGGTAACGAAGCCTATTCCCGTGATGGTAATTTTCAGTTAGGGCCGGATGGAGTCCTGGAAGATGTGCACGGCAACCCAGTGATGGGCGATGCCGGCCCAATATTTTTGCCGGTGCCACTGGACAATCTGAACATTGCCGCAGACGGCACAATTTCCGTTCGCCCACAAGGCGCGCCAGCTGCGGTTAACGAAGAAGTAGGCCGGTTAAAACTGGTTAAACCTGAATACAGTGATTTGCAACGCGGCAATGACGGATTGTTCCGTCAGAAAGATGGCACTATCGCTGCGGCAGACGAAACCGTATCGGTAATGACCGGTATGCTCGAAGGTTCAAACGTTAATGCCATTGATGAAATGGTCAATATGATCAGTTTGCAGCGTCACTATGAGTTGCAAGTCAAAATGATGAAGAAAGCCGATACGCTGGATACGCGTGGCAACATGCTGTTACGGATTATTTAATAAGCCGCAGCGAATTTCAGTAAAGGCAGAGGAGAGACAAGTATGCATCCTGCACTTTGGATCAGTAAAACCGGACTTGATGCGGCACAAACCGATGTGTCGGTGGTATCAAACAATCTGGCCAACGCTTCTACCGTTGGGTTTAAAAAGGATCGGGCGATCTTTGAAGATTTGCTTTACCAAAACATCAATCAGCCTGGTGGTCGCTCTTCAGCGGATACCGAATTACCGTCAGGGTTAATGGTGGGCGCCGGCTCTAAAGTGGTCGCTACGCAAAAAGCTCACACTCAGGGCAATCTGTTAACTACCGACAATGCACTGGATATGTCTATTCAGGGTCGCGGCTTTTTTGAAATTCTGCAGCCGGACGGCACCATTGCTTATACCCGAAATGGTCAGTTTACGTTAAACGATCAGGGGCAAATTGTTACCCCAGGAGCAGGCTTTCTTTTGCAGCCGGAAATTGCCATTCCTGAAGATGCCCAGCAAATCACCATTTCACAGGATGGTGAGGTGTCTGCATCGGTACGTGGTCAGGCTGAGCCTCAGGTGCTTGGTCAGCTCAATATTTCTGATTTTGTTAACCCGACCGGCTTACAGCCAGTGGGCCAGAACCTTTATGTGGAAACGGCAGTTTCCGGCGCCCCATTGCAGGGCGTACCGGGCCTGCAGGGCCTGGGAACTATCGTGCAGGGGACGCTGGAAACGTCCAATGTGAATGTGACCGAAGAACTGGTAAATCTGATCGAGAGCCAACGACTATATGAAATGAACTCCAAAGTTATTTCATCGGTTGACCAGATGCTTGGTCAGGTTATACAGCAGCTTTAATCTAAGGTGATCTCATGATGCGTGTATTACTGGTATTTACTTGTGTTGCACTGTTTAGCGGTTGTGCCAGTACTTCGCCCGATCGTGTTGAGGCGAATGATCCATCTTTTGCGCCGGTGATCCCTGAGATGCCGCGCGAGCAAATTGTTGAGGATGGCGGCCTGTTTCGCCCGCGGATGGCTAATAGCCTTTATTCAGATGTGACGGCCCGGCGGGTGGGAGACATCATTACGGTTACTCTCAGTGAAAATACCAATGCCACGAAATCTGCCGGCACCACCACGTCAAAAGAAACCGGTGTTGATGTGCAGCCGATTACCGGATTAGGTGGCAACGCGTTGAATATAGGCAATCAGTCTATTCAGCTTGGGGTAAATTCTTCCAGCGAATTTGCCGGTGATGCCCAGGCGAATCAAAGCAACAGCCTGAACGGGAGTATTTCGGTTACCGTCACTGACGTGCTGGCCAACCAGAATCTGGTAATACGCGGTGAGAAATGGCTGACGTTAAACCACGGTGATGAATATATCCGTTTAACCGGCATTATCCGCGCGTCGGATATCTCGCCGGAAAATGAAATCCTGTCTACCCGTATTGCCAATGCCCGCATTCAATACAGTGGTACCGGTAGCTTTGCCCGCTCTCAGGAGAAAGGCTGGCTGACAAAATTCTTTTCATCACAATGGTGGCCTTTCTAGGGGGTAACATGGGTAAATTATTAAGTGTTGTACTGTGTTGTCTGAGTCTGGTTACCAGCGCTCACGCCCAGCGTATCAAAGACGTAGCCAGTATTCAGGGCGTGCGTAGTAACCAGTTAATTGGTTATGGTCTGGTGGTGGGCTTACCCGGTACTGGCGAGCAAAGCCCGTTTACCGAGCAAAGTTTCAGAACCATGCTGACCAATTTTGGCATCAGCCTGGACCCCAACATTAAACCCAAAATCAAGAACGTTGCGGCAGTGGCTGTCCATGCGGAGTTACCGCCGTTTATCAAACCCGGCCAGACCATTGATGTCACAGTGTCTTCAGTGGGGGAAGCCAGTAGTTTGCAGGGCGGTACCTTATTACAAACCTTTCTGAAAGGTGTGGATGGCAACATCTATGCAGTAGCGCAGGGTAGCCTGGTGGTCAGTGGTTTTGGTGCTGAGGGCGGTGATGGTTCAAGGGTGGTGGTGAATACGCCAACCGTCGGCCGCATTGCTAACGGTGCGTTGGTTGAGCGGGCAGTACCGAGCGGTTTTGCCAGTGGCGACAGCCTGACGCTGAACTTACATTATCCTGATTTCTCTACCGCCAAAGCACTGGCCGATGTGATTAATCAGCGCCTCGGAGCTCAACCGGAAAAAGGCTATGCCATTGCTGAGCCCCTGGATGCAGCGTCGGTCAGAGTGACTGCTCCTCGCGATCCGGGTCAGCGTGTGGGCTTTTTAGCCACGCTGGAAAACTTTGAATTTACTCCCGCAGATGCACCGGCGCGAGTGGTGGTTAATAGCCGCACCGGCACCATTGTTATTGGTCGCGACGTGCGTTTATTGCCGGCCGCAATCACTCATGGTGGCCTTACTGTGACCATCAGTGAGAACCAGCAGGTGACACAACCTAATGCGCTTGCCGATGGTGAAACAGCGGTAACTACGCAGTCCATCATTGATGTCAATCTGGCCGATAGTCGCATGTTTAAGTTTGAACCTGGCGTAACGCTTGATCAATTGGTGCGTGCGGTTAACGAAGTAGGCGCAGCGCCCGGCGATCTGATGGCTATTCTTGAAGCGCTTCGCCAGGCCGGCGCGTTACAGGGCGAGCTGGTGGTGATCTGATGGACGTACTGAATACAAAATCGCAGTTAGAGTCGGCCCGCAACGTTCATGACTTATCCAGTCTGAACCGCTTGCGTGAGGCTGCCTATTCGAAAGATGACAAAGCGCTCAAAGAAGCAGCGCAGCAGTTTGAAGCGATTTTTGTCCAGATGATGCTCAAATCCATGCGCAAAGCCCAGGATGCCATGGCCGATAAAGACAGCCCGTTTAACACTGAAGAAGTAAAATTCTATCGTGACATGCACGATAAACAACTCGCTCAGGATCTTTCCAGCGGTGGTGGTGTTGGCCTGGCTGAGATTATTGTTCAGCAGTTAGGGCAGCATGATATTAACGATTACATCCCGGCCAGTGTGGCCCGTAACGACGGCAATCTGGCGTCGCTGAATCGACAACGGCAATTTCGCATTGAGCAAGCCCAACAAACCGCCGAACTACTCAGCGATCCGCAATCACAACAGGCTTTTAAAACTGCAGCGTTCAGTAATCCTCAGGAGTTTGTCGAACAACTTTGGCCAGCTGCCAGCAAAGCAGCGGTAGAACTGGGTATTGAGCCTCAGGCATTAGTGGCGCAGGCGGCAGTAGAAACAGGCTGGGGGCAACATGTTATCCATCATGGCAGTGGTAGCAGTGCCAATAACCTGTTTGGTATTAAAGCCAATAGCAACTGGCAGGGAGAGTCGGCGACGGTCAATACCATGGAGTTCGACGGTACGGTAGCGCGTCAGCAGCGCGCCGCGTTTCGCTCTTATGATAATTTACAGCAGGGTTTTGAAGATTACGTTCAGTTTATTCGTGGTCAGGAACGGTACCGCCCGGCAGTAGAAAATGCCAGCGACCCGAAGGCGTACTTTAAAGCGTTACAAGATGCCGGCTACGCCACGGATCCGCAGTATGCGGATAAGGTGATGGCCGTTTATAACAGTGATTCTTTGCGGAGCTATCTGCCATGAAAAAGAGTTGCCCGGTAATATTGCCGCACCAGGCTAAGGCGTGCTTATGAGCGGCAACGTTGATTTATATTCAATTGCCACCAGCGGTGTAAATGCCAGCAGCCGGCTGCTGTCGACTGCCAGTAATAACATAGCTAATGTTAACTCCGAAGGCTATGTGCGCGAACGTACATCGGTAACCAGTGAGCTTTATGGTGGTGTTGGCCGTGCCACCACAGAGCGGGTCATCAATCAGTTTGCGCAAAATCAGTTGCGCCGTGATACCACGTTAGTGGGAGAGTGGGAAACCTTCTCTGAAAAGACCTCAGCGATAGATAATTTGTTGGCCAACGAAGCCAATTCGCTGTCTACCGGTTTCAGCGACTTTTTCGCCTCAGTGCAAACCGCAGCTGACGATCCAACTAATTTATCTTCACGTCAGTTAGTGTTGTCTGAAGGCGAGGCATTGCTGCGCCGCATGTCGTCAATTTCTGATTTTATGGAAGCGAAGGAAGAAGAGCTTAACCTTGAATTTAACAGTATGGTGAGCCAGGCCAACAGCCTGATTGAATCTATTGGCGATCTGAATAAAGCCATTTTGGTGGCAAAAGGCAACTTTAAAGACAGCGAACCCTCGGCGTTACTTAACGAGCGTGACAAAGCGATTAATGATCTGGCGGAGATCATGGATATCACCGTGCGGGAAAGTAAAAATGCCAATGGCTCTTTGCTAATTAATCTGGCCAGTGGTGAGTCGCTGGTACTGGAAGATGGCAGTTTTAACCTTTTCGAGCTCAGTGATAATGCTGACTTCATGCAAAAGCAACTGGAATTAGCGACTAACTTTTCGGGCAGCAAACCCAATACCGATATCAATATTGCTGAGGAAGATCTGGGCGGCGCCTTAGGAGGCCTGTTTCGCTATCGGGATGAGGTATTAGGCCCGTCGCAGCGGGATATTGGCCAGATGGCAGTGGCTTTTGCCGACGCGGTAAATTCGCAAAATCGTCTGGGCATGGATATGGATTTTCAACTCGGTGGAGACATATTCACGTTGCCGGAGCTAAGCGGCCTGCCGTACAGTAATACACCGTCTACGCTGGCTTTATCCGGCCAGTTTGCCCCAGGCAAAGGCAACGAGCTTACCGATGCCGATATTCGCGTGTCCGTTACTAACGTGACCGGCGCCGGTGTACCCAGTGAGGTATCGGTGGAACTGTTAAATGGCGATGGCACGCCTAAGCTGGATGAAAACAATCAGCCGGTAGTGTTTAGTAACATTACGTTAAATGCCGGTTATACCGAAATTCCAGGCGGCATTGAAATTGAATTTCAGTCTGCTGGTGGCTACAGCGTGGGCAACCAGTTTCTGGTTCAGCCGGTAAAATACAGTGCGTCGGATATTACTATGACTACCACGCGGCCAGAAGATTTAGCCTTTGCCAGCCCGGTACGAAGTGACGCCGGCAGCAATAATCTTGGCGATGCCACCGTAGTAAATACTCAGGTGTACGATACGGATGTTACTACATCGTTTTTTGATGGCGCGGGTGGACTGGATGCCGGTGCCCCTGCGCAGATTCGTTTTACCGCAGCAGACAGTTATGAAGTACTGGATAGCAGCGGCACGGTGTTATCAACCGTTACCGGGGCCACTGATTTGAATAACCTGTTAGCCCAGGCGGGCGGTGGTTTAGACGGCAGTTACGATATTAGCCTTGAAGGAATACCCGCTGCCGGTGACACCTTTTCGATCAGCTACAATACCAATGGAAGCTTTGATAACCAGAATGCCCTGGAATTAGCCTCACTGAAGCAAGCGTCGTTGGTGCAACTTAGCACCAACTCAAGCAGTGAGCCGCGCACGTTGCATGAGAGTTACTCGACCCTGGTAAGCCGGGTGGGCGAAGAGTCAGCTTCTGCCGGTATTGCCCTGCAAGCCGCCGAAAGCATGAAAGTGCAGTCAACTGAGTGGTTTGACTCAGTGTCGGGAGTGAGTCTGGATGAAGAAGCTGCGAACCTTGTGCGTTATCAGCAGTCTTATGCAGCAGCAGCCAGAATTTTGAGCACTGCCCAGGAATTGTTTAATACTATTTTATCGTCGGTTAGGTAACAGCCATGCGTATTTCTACTAATCAACTCTATGATCAGAATATCCGTGCCATCATGGATAATCAGTCAGGGCTTGCTGACACACAGCAGCAGTTGAGTACGGGTAAGAAGATTAACCGACCATCGGATGATCCGGTTGGCAGCGCCAAAGTGCTGCGCATGACCGAAGAGCTGGCCAGTTTACAGCAATATCAACGCAATAATGACCTGGTAACCGGTTCGCTGGAGCAGCAGGAAACCATTCTGGATAACATTACCAATTCGGTTAACCGCGCTCGAATGCTCACTATTCAGGCCGGTGACGGAGCCTTATCTGATGCCGATCGTAAAGCGCTGGCGTCAGAGATAGGCCAGATCAAAGACGAAGTCTTCGATCTGATGAACTCGCAAAACGCCGAGGGTGACTATTATTTTTCGGGTTATCAGTCTGAATCTCAACCTTTCGTTTTGAATGCGGGCGGTCCTGGCAACGCGTATACCTATCAGGGCGATAGCGGTAGCAACGAAGTACAGCTTTCTAATAGTGTCAAGGTGAGAAGCAGCGCATCAGGGCAATCTTTATTCGAAGATGTACCGGCGCGGCGCAACTTCACCATCACCAACAATTCCGGGATTACTGTGAATGAAGCGGTGGTGGCCGGGCAGGGCGATTTTGATACTTTCTATAAGAATAACTACGATCCGCTCAATGCCGCCAATAATAATTATCGTATTAGCATCACAGCGCCTAATCAGGTGCAAATTCAGAATCTCGGTACTGGTAGCGTAGTCGCGACTAAAGTTTTCACCTCAGGTGAGCCATTCAATTTCGCCGGTATTGATTTTAACCTGCAGGGCGGAACCGGCAATACCCTGGATTTTCAGTTAGATGCGCCGCAAAAGAAAAATATTGCCACCACGCTATATGACTTACAGCAGGTGCTTAATAACGATCAGGTGGGTGATGCCGCTTACCGTGAAGCGTTAAGTGATGCCCTGGTAGGCATTGATAATGGCCTGGAAAAAATAGCGTTTGAAACCTCGTCTATTGGTGCCCGGCTGAATGTGGCCCAGTCGGTTTATGAAACCAACCTGGATTTGGAAGTGTCGACCAAAGAAGCTCGCAGCGCTATTCAGGACGTGGACTATGCCGAAGCCTCAGCCGAATTTGCCAAGCAGGAAGCTGCGCTTACTGCAGCACTAAGTACTTTTCCGCGTATCTCAGGATTATCGCTTTTCAACTATCTGTCGTGATGCTCCTGAGAATGTTGACCACCGCATAAGTTATGAGCAAAGGTTAACATTCTCTGGCTATCTGTAATAATCGCTTACCAATTCAGACGTATCCTGTGACTATATCCATTGGGATTGTGGATTCCACGCCTTAATAGCAATAGATTTGTGTTTATTAGCCAGGCTTGGTCATTTCATAATTATTCCTATCAGCTTGTCACCCTATCACTCTTTTAGACTGGCAAGTTGATTGCTCAACTGTAACCGTCGCTCAAATCAAACTTCATCAGACAATATATCATACCCCGGTCTATTCGTTTCAGGTGATTCAGAGTCACCGTTCACTATCAATCGTAAATTTATTAGATATGACAATATGTTAGCTATCTAAATGACGTCTATAGTCATTACTGCATAAAAAAATAGTCAATTTCATTAAAGGGAATTTGGGAATTGTCGATAATAGTTCTGAGAGAGCCAGTTCATCAATTACCCCTCAGGTATTGATGACTACTATTACAATGTAATTGCCGGATATTCTGGCAGCCAGCCCTAGCTGGATTGAAAGTGTAGGAGAGACTTATGTCTTTGTTCGTCAATACCAATGTGTCTGCATTAAACGCACAACGCCAGTTGTTTGATGTATCTAATTCTTTAAGCACGTCTTTTGAGCGTCTATCATCGGGCTTCCGCATTAATGGTGCGGCAGATGATGCGGCTGGTCTGCAAATTACTGACCGTATGACGACTCAGATTCAAGGCCTGAACCAGGCCGTACGTAATGCTAACGATGCTATTTCACTAACCCAAACTGCGGAAGGCGCGCTGGATGAAACAACCACTGCGTTGCAGCGTATTCGTCAACTGGCAGTACAGTCCCAAAACGGCGTGAACAGTGCTTCAGATCGCAGCGCTCTCAACAAAGAGGTGACTGCGCTGAAAACGGAAATCTCGCGTATCGCAAGTGATTCAGAGTTCAATGGTAAAGCCCTGTTAGATGGTTCGTTTGGCGCTGACTTTTTAGTTGGTGCAAACGCTGGCCAGAATATCAAAGTGTCCTTAAGCGGTCAGTCTTACGGCGCATCTGGTTTAAACATCGATACATTGAGTGTCGGGACTTCCGCGGCTGCCGCGGCTGCATTGACAGCAATCGACGACGCAATTTCTGCTATCGGAGGAACCCGTGCAGAATTGGGTGCACTGCAAAACCGTTTCCAATCTACAATCCGTAACCTGAGTAACATTTCAGAAAACGTGTCGGCGGCACGTTCGCAAATCAAAGATACTGATTTTGCAGCAGAAACTGCTGCCTTAACGCGTAATCAGATTATTCAGCAGGCAAGTACTACGGTGCTGGCTCAGGCTAATCAGCGCCCACAGGCGGCATTACAGCTACTGGGATAACTGGCTACTCCGAACGAGTCAGGGAATGGAGCCAGGAGGTAGTGAACCAGGTATCAGCCTGACCCCGGGAGTGAGCTTACTCTCAAAACTGTGAGCATAGCCGGACAAAAGTCCGGCTTGTTATTCAACCTAAGATACTGATTATTAAGTTTATTTAAATTTAGCAAAAAAAAGCTAAAGGATTTCTCCTGCGCGTACGATAACTATTACAAAGGCACTGCGAACAATAATAATAAAGACGCAAAAATGCCTGACAGCTCAACTAATAACAATAATATGAGCGGTCAAAAAATCAGGTTAATAAAAATAATAAAACCTGAGTTATCAAAAATCGTTAGGAGATTAAAATGAGCTTATATGTAAGTACGAATGTGTCGTCGCTAAATTCACAGCGACAACTGTTTACCTCTGGTAACCAACTGAGCACCGCATTTGAGCGTTTGTCATCGGGCTATCGCATTAACAGTGCAAAAGACGATGCGGCGGGTTTACAGATTTCTGACCGGATCACGTCACAAATTATGGGGCTGGATCAGGCCGTACGGAACGCCAACGATGGTATTTCTCTGGCTCAGGTGGCGGAAGGCTCCATGCAAGAAATAACCTCGGCGCTGCAACGCATCCGGGTGCTGGCCATTCAAGCGCAAAACGGTATTAATACCGATGCTGATCGCCAGGCACTGCAAAAAGAAGTATCTGCCCTTAAAACTGAAATCAGCCGTATTGCGTCTGACTCGCAGTTTGCCGGTGGTGATATTCTGACCGGAGATTTTGCCACCTCATTTTTGGTGGGAGCACAGGCCGGACAGTTTATCGACTTTAATTTGTCCCGGGCGGGTGGCTTCGGTTTTTCGGGGTTAACCAATGGTTATAATGCGACGGTATCTACCACCTCCGGTGCATCGGGAACGTTGCCGGTTATTGATGCTGCGATTTCCGCTATTGATGCAAAACGGGCAGAACTGGGTGCGATTCAAAACCGCTTTCAGTCGACCATCAGAAATCTGAGTAATATCTCTGAAAATGCGTCAGCTGCGCGGTCACGTATTCGCGATACCGACTTTGCTAAAGAGACTGCAGAATTAACCCGTTGGCAAATTATTCAGCAGGCCAGTACTAATGTATTGTCGCAAGCCAACCAACGACCACAAGCAGCATTACAATTACTGCAATAGTGGAGTGAATGGCATCGCTAATGACTGCAAAAAGCGGGGGCAGACTGCAGTTGATAAACAAAAAACGATGAGTAGATAAAGAAAAACGGTCGAGTTGCAATATGTGGGGGCAGACTGCAATCGACCGATGAGTAGAGAGTATTTGCAAGGTAATTAAAGAATAAGCGGGCTAATCCATAAACCCTGAAGGGCGTTAGGTGTTGAGCTAAGCTGCCGACTGACAGGAATGAAGCCAGGAGGTAGTGAGAGGTATGAGGTCTGAACAACATACCTGCAGTCAGCATGAGCCTAAGCTCAGTTAGCACTACTTAACTTTATACATAAGCCAAGCAAAGCGTCAGTAAATTAACACTGACCCTCTTCTTAAAGCATAAGGTGTGCCAATTAAATAAATTGAGTTGTTTGATTAATGCACTGGAGTATGGCAGAGCTACCACCTGCGACATAGAGGCTTAGACATAAGCTTACTAGTTGTTCATACCGGGTCCAGAGAAACTGGCAGGCGGCAACGGTAAACCTCTGTTTTACATGTTTTGCCACCTGAGCGGCAGAAACTGCCTTTGATATAAATAAAGCGATCCCCCGCATTAACGCAAAGCGCTGACAAAACCTGAGCGCCAGGTCGTACGCTGCGATTGCCAATGATAAGCCGGGAGATGAAAGTTGTGAAAAATACCATAAGAGGGTGGAATTGAGAGGCCAACCCTTGCCAGGGATGGCGGCCGTAAGGCCACCAAAACAAGGATTAAAACGCCGACTAGCAGAATTGAGAGTGTAGAATAGTTGGTTGAGAGGCCAGTATTTATCTACTATTATTCTGCAAGCCGACTAAAACCGAATTTGCTCCTTCTCCTAACGTGAGCAAGCTGGCCGGGTCACTTCGTTGACTCGGCCTTTTTTATTGTAATTACCAAATCGTTTCCCGTCACTTACATTAAAGATAAAGCAACAGTGATGCCAATTTTTTATATTATTGGTTAAGGTCGTATTCTCGTATTGCCAATCTGCATTAACTCTTAAAAATCAGCAGTTAGAAATAGCTTAAATCCGCAATAAAAGCGGACAAGACTTGCCTGTTATCCTGAATAAGTGCCCTGGTTTTGCCGCTTTTATCCAACTGCAATATCACCAGTGTTGTTCAGGTTGTTCAGTATGCATGGCCGAAATTAAAATGTGTTGTTGTTATTATTGATGCCAGCCTTTTACTCTTGTGTTCGCTTAGTGTTTTCGCCCAGATTCACGACCTGCCTGACAATCATTACAGGATTTGGTCTGTACAGGTTGGGTCGGGTGGCTGGCACTATTAGATCTTTCTCTCAGAGAGATGTTGTTCATGCAAAAGGGACGGCACAGCGACGTAGTCACCATCGACTTTTCTGCTCTCCACTCTTCCTTAATCGTAAGTCCTTCGCCTAAAAAATTAGCGCTAAAATGCGCGATATATACCGGTTTGAGAATATTATTCAGACGTCCTTATGAATAATCCTCCAAGGAAAAACCTTTTAAAACAAATGGTTGGTTTTTATTGTTCGTTTTTTTTAATTTTTTTAGAAAAAAAACTAAAGAATCTCAAGGTTGGGCCGATACCTATAGTTGAGGGGTAATTCATTCATGAATTGCGTGGCCGCTGTGAGAGGCGCTACAACGATGAGGTGATTTAGCTGAATACTGTTTAGCTAAATTGAATATGAAGATTATAACTTAACGGAATTTGAACAATTCTGACAGTTATAATCCCAGGAGGTTTATTATGGCTTTATATGTAAATACAAATGTATCGGCCTTGAATGCACAGCGTCAGTTATCTGATGTAAGCAGCAAGCTGGGTACATCTTTTGAACGTTTGTCTTCAGGTTTCAGAATTAACAGTGCTGCAGATGATGCCGCGGGATTACAGATCACTGATCGTATGACAACGCAGATTCAGGGCCTGAACCAGGCAGTACGTAACGCTAACGATGCTATCTCACTGACGCAAACTGCCGAAGGTGCGCTGGATGAGACCACCACTGCATTGCAGCGTATTCGTCAATTGGCAGTGCAATCGCAAAACGGTGTGAATAGTGCTGCAGATCGCAGTGCTTTAAACAAAGAAGTTACCGCACTGAAAACCGAAATTTCAAGGATTGCATCTGAATCAGATTTTAACGGCAAATCGCTACTGGACGGTACATTTGGCGCAAGCTTCCTGGTAGGAGCGAACGCTGGACAAACAATCGTTGTGTCATTAAGTGCTCAATCTTATGGCGCATCTGGTTTAGGGATTGATGGTGTGAGCGTGGGTACATCAGCTGCGGCGTCAGCTGCGTTAGCTGATATTGATGATGCAATCTCTGCTATCGGGGGCGCTCGCGCTGATCTGGGGGCGTTGCAAAATCGCTTTCAATCAACTATTCGTAATCTGAGTAATATTTCAGAAAACGTGTCGGCTGCGCGCTCGCAAATCCGTGATACAGATTTTGCTGCGGAAACCGCCGAGTTGACCCGTAACCAGATTATTCAACAGGCGTCAGTCTCTGTTTTGAGTCAGGCCAATCAGCGTCCACAAACCGCATTGTCGCTATTAGGCTAAAATTGAATTAACAATGTGGTATTAACATACCAATGTTAAACATTGAATGAGCGGGCGACTGCGATAAGCAGGCCCGTTTTACCTGTTTTAATACGGGGGATTAATTGTGGATCTTCAAGCTACACAAACTGGCCAGAACTTTGCAGCGAATGTTAAAGTCAATTCTCCTGGTGAGCCTGGAGTGGAAGTCAAACTTAACCAGAGTATTGCTGATACCCAGAAGGCAAGTGAGCAAAATAAGGTTGAACTTCAGACAGAAGGTGCTCAAGGTCAACAGGAATCTGCCGATAACCTTTCAAGAGAGGGGCAGAGACAAGTTCTGGATACTGCAGTCGAAGAAGTTCAGAGCTTTTTGCAGGTACAAAACCGTAATTTGGCTTTTTCTGTGGATGAAAGTTCCAGAAGGCCTGTAGTCACTGTTAAAGACTCTTCTTCAGGTGATGTGATAAGACAAATTCCATCCGAAGAAGTGTTGAGGTTAGCGGAAAGAATAAAAGAACTCCAACAAGATATAGGAAGCAAGGTAGGAGTACTTTTTAATAAACAAGTATGAGGTGAGCTATGACTATACAATCGTTAGGTGTTGGGTCCGGTCTTGCGCTTGATGATTTGGTCAGGCAGCTTATCAGTGCAGAACGGACGCCTAAAGAGCAGCGTCTTGATGCCAGAGAAGAAAGAGTGCAGGATGAAATTTCCGCACTCGGACAGATCAAATCCAAGATTTCCGCATTTAAAGACGCGGTGGATGACTTACGTACTGACGCCAGTATCAATGGCCGGGAACCGACGATAACTCACCCCTCTGAAGATATCGAAATCTTCAGCGCAGAAGCAACCAATACGGCCTTACGAGGTTCGTACGACATAAGCGTTTCTCAACTTGCATCTGGTTCACGCATAGAAACCGCTGACGCCGCCTTTACCAGCCCCACTGATGCAGTGCTTACCGATGGTGCTGGTGACACCACTATGACATTTAAAATTGATAGTACCGGGGACAGTTTCACGGTTAATGTCACCCAAAATATGACATTGGCAGAGTTGCGAGAGGCAATAAACAATAATGCAGATAACTTTGGCGTTAATGCCAATATTATCGATACCGGCACAGCGACCGGAGGCGCTAAATTAGTTTTTACGTCTGATACAACCGGCACAGGTAACGACCTGGTCATCGTCAACGATGGTGATCGCGCTGAATTAGATCGCCTGACGACAACCGACTCTGCAGAAACGGCGACCAATTTAACGCCAGTACTCACCGCTGCAAATGCAAAAGCCACTATCGACGGTATTCAGGTCGAGAGTGAGACTAATACGTTTGATAACACCATCCAGAATGTCACATTTACTGCCAATAAAGTTTCACCGCTTAACAGCGATGGCGTAACACGACAATCGTCAACCATGGAAATTGGCTACGACAAAGAGGGTTTGGAAACCAAGATCAATGATTTTATTGATAGCTATAACGGTATTATTGATGAAATCAAAAATGTGACCCGCTACGGAGAGTCTGAGCTTGAAGAAGATGGTGCACTGGCTGGTGACTCCTTACTGCGCGGCGTAAGCAGCCGGATGGCAACCATAGTTGGGTCAAGTGTTCAAAGTTCTGAGTTGGGCGGATTGTTTGCAATCGGTATTGAATTGACCACTGATGGCAAGTTAGAAATTAGTTCCACCGATTTTGGTTTGGGATCCGGAGAGTCGCGTTTTGACGATGCACTGGAAAATAGCTTTGATGATATCGCTAAGATCTTTACCGACGAAACTCAGGGTATTGCGACCCGGCTTTATGATATCGCTGATGAATACGCCTCTTCAGGAGGACTGATTAGCTCACGGGAAAAAGCGGCGAAAGATAATCAAAGTCAGATCGACGATGCGCGTGCACGCCTGGAGCAGCATATGCTGGGTTACGAGGCTATGGTGAGAGCAAAGTATTTGAATCTGGATCAAACGGTATCGAGACTTAACCAGACGGGCTCAGCTTTATTGGCTTCGTTAGGCTCATATTATTAATATTAAGAAGTAGCAGGAGAATTTACAATGGCACTTACAGGCATCAATGCGTACCGCAAGGGTAATCTTAAACAGGATATTGCCAATGCCGATCCGCATAAGCTGACTTTAATGTTGATGCAGGGCGCGCTGGATCGTATTGCTTATGCTAAAGGGGCAATGGAACGTCGTGAATATGAGCAAAAAGCGCAGTTTATTTCACGGGTTGTCGCAATCCTGATTAACTTACGCGATACACTCGATCTTGAAGCAGGGCAAGAGATGGCGGTAAATTTGTTTGAGCTGTATGACTACATGATTGATCGTATCAATGAAGCTCACATAACTAACAACTTGCAGTATTTGGATGAAGTGTCTAGCCTATTAACAACAATTCGTGATGCGTGGGTACAGATTCCGGAATCAGCCAAACAGGAAGCGTACGAAATTCAGCGTCAAAAACAACAAGCCATTTGAATCTAGTTAATACTAAATCCCCACATACCACACCGGAGCTTGAGCGAGTAAACCTGCAACTCGCTCAACTTCTGAGTAATCAAGACCCTGAAAATCCAGATAACTACGAGCAGTTTACGCAACTGACTGAAACGCGTGACAAATTAGTCAAAAAACGGTTATCAGAATTACAAGAACCTCAATTAAGTGAATTCGCGAAAGCTGAATATCAATTAAATCAAGAGTTTGTGAATATGGCGCAGTCTTTGCTTTCGTCGGTAAAGGATGACCTGGTACAGTTTATACGTGGTCGAAAGGCGGTAAATAGGTATAAATAAATGTTAAATGATATTCGCTTGCAGCTTTGCAGTGATGAGCAGCTTCAGTCTCGTAATGAGGCTGTGATGTCGTCTCAGATTCAGCAAAACCAGCGTGAGAGCATCAATGCGTTTAAGCGCTATATTCCGTCGTTGTTGCCTTATGCTTTCTCTCAAGCAAAAAGCAATATTTCTATTTTTTGCAATAAAGCAAAGGAACTGAATATTGTTGACTATAATTCAGGTCAAACGTTTTATGGGAATAAGCCGCTTACGGAAGTCACCGCACAGGTTAACAAGGTGGCACAGCAGGCCGACCTGGTAAACTTAAACACCGGTCAATGGACGCAGCGCGCCTTACCTATATCGTTGGACGCATTAGTTGTATTTGGTATTGGCGCGGGTTATCACATCCAGCAGTTAATTGAACGCTATGACATCAAACATCTGATTATTTATGAACCACAACATCAGTATCTCAAATGTTCAATAAGTATGCTGTCGTGGCAGAATATTCTGCGACTGGCGCAAAAAAAAGGGACCGCACTCTATTTTCAACTCGAGCAGGACGGGCGTAATGTTGAACAAGATTTAGCTGAGTTGAAGCAGAATACACAGACAAACGAGTGCTATTTCTACAAACATTATAACCATATTGTTTTTGATGCACTGCTTACGCAAATTCAGCAACATGGCCTGTTCAGTGTGTCGGGGTTATCCCTTTATGCTTTGGAAAAAGAAAGTGTTGGTGATATTTCGCCGCGCTGGTCAGTTCCGCTGGATAGTGACGCCTGGACAGCGACTCAGTTACCTCAGGAAAGATTTAACAAAAACCTAAGCGCGTTTAAAACGTTTTTTAATGACATATATGAAGAGTTTGTCGACTATGAGCCTGAGTGCTGGTTGCCCAGAGCGAACGCCAATGCAGAAGTTAACTTGTTTCATAAAGTAAAGAATATTAATTTGTACGGCGAATCTCCGTTACAGGAATGTCGCAATAGCTACGAATTCTTTGCTTCACATCCTCACAAGGACGCGTTAGCTACGGGTACTGGTGGCGAAAAAAAGCGTCACTTTTTTCACTACCAATTAGTCAACAAAGTCGAACCATTACTGAAAAAGATTGAAGACAAACAGGCAGAACTGCCAGAAAAAGTACGGTCGCTGATTATTTTTGGCCTGGGGGTTGGTTACCAGTTTGAATTGCTGAGTAATACCTATACGCTGGACAGGTTATTTATTTGTGAACCCAACCGGGATTTATTTTACGCCTCACTGTATGCCTTGGACTGGCATACTATTTTACACCGAATAGATGAGCAAGGCGGTTCTTTATACCTGAATATCGGTGACGATGGTACACATACTTTTCATGAATTAGTAACGCAATTTCAAGTGGTTGGGCCTTATGTGTTAGCCAATACGTTTTTCTATCAAGCCTACTACAACGAAAATTTAGTCAATGCTATTGCGCAGTTAAGAGAGCAATTGCAAGTGTTGATTGCGATGGGAGATTATTTTGATCACTCACGTCATTTGGTTGCCCATACGCGCCAGGCAATACTGGACGGTATACCGCATTTACGCGATGAGCCGGTTCAGTACCTCAGCCAGGCAGAAAAAAATGTACCTGTTTTTATTGTCGGTAACGGCCCCTCACTCGATGGCTTGATTGATACCCTGAAAGAATCTCAGGAAAGCGTGATTATCATATCCTGTGGCACTGCGCTACAAAGTTTATATCGCCATGGTATAACGCCAGACTTTCACGCTGAAATTGAGGCTAATCGCTCTCCCTATGACTGGATAAGCAGAGGTGCTGATCTCGCCTTTCTGAAACAAGTCAGCCTGATCAGTTGTAATGGGATACATCCCGATATTAGTAACCTGTTTAAAGATGTTTATTTAACCTTTAAGCCTGGTGAGTCCGGCACAACTGCCGTGCAGCGATTGTATGATAATTTTCCGTTTGCATTGACAAAAAATGCCTACCCGACCGTAACCAATTTTGTTATGGCATTTGCCAGTCAGTTCAGGTTTTCGCAGCTTTACTTGCTTGGGGTGGATTTAGGGTTTGTGGATGAAAAGCACCACCACTCTAAAGCTTCCGGCTATTACATGAGCGATGGTAAAGAGCAGTATGAATACAGCAAAGTACACAACACCTCGTTAAGAGTGGCGGGAAATTTCCGGCCTTTTGTGAATACCAAATATGAATTTAAATTAGCCAAAGAAATACTGGAGCGGGCTGTTAAAGACTGTGATGAGGTGTATAACCTCAGTGATGGCGCTAAATTTGAAGGAACACGCCCTTTATATAAAGAAGATACGCTTATTTTATCCACGCCCGAGATAAAACAAATTTGCCTGAGTAGTATCAAATCCAAATGTTTTGAGCACCTCGATGCCGATGAGTTTCAAACCCGGTTTAACGCTCAATATCAACAAGATGATTTGATCAAAGGTTTTCAACGTTTAATGACACTGACCAAACGGGAAGTAGAGTCTGTCGAGGATGTCGAAGAGCTAATTGAAACCCAACGTAAAGTGATATTGCTATCTGTAAAGGGTAGCCATAGTTTGTTGTACTTTTATTTAAATGGCTCGTTGAATTTTGTGAACAGCGCACTGACAAAAATTGTGTCAGTTGATGATGATAAACTGGCGTTAACATATGCATCGGACGTACTTAGTCTGTGGCATGAGTCTCTCCAGGTATTTTTAACGTCGTTAACAGTAGAGCCTTATGCATTTGACTCGGTGTATGCGTTTTATGATACCCGGCAACAAGTCGTGTTTCCCCAGTATATTGCCAATAACCAGATCAAATATACAGCCGCTGATAGCGCTCTCAAAGATATGTTAAAGGCCGCTCTGAACTATTGGGATATAGCGAACGCCCTGGCCGATGATGATTTCAATGTTGTTATCACACAAAACATTGAGCATATAGAATCCGCCGTCAAGAGAGGGGTTACAAGGGTTTATCTGCATACCAACAAAGCGCCCCCCGCTGCGCCAGTGCTAACTCAGTCAAACGTAATTACGTTGTATTGTCCGGCCAATAAAATAGCGGATTACAACAACCTGTATTATGGGTGCTTGCTGGCTGTTGCGGCGGCGACTTTACAGTGCGGTACCTGCATTGTGGTGCCTAAGCTTCCAGCGGGGGAGTCTGCGTTAGCTGCTGATAACCTTTATGATTTAACGTTTTTAGACGATTATTATGCTTACGATCTGCCAATGTTTTTTATATTCAGCATTGAGCCTATCGCTGAAGCTAAAAAATTGATTGGGCTGGGTGATCGGGCAAGGTTTGTCCCTCACTTTACACCTGAATTACTGGTCGCTACTGAAATGCCTGCTAAGCTGCTACAAGAAGTTTTCAGTGAACAGTCAACATCACTAAATGAGAATAAAAAATGAATGATTTTAACGGTAAAACGATATTGATTACTGGTGGCACAGGATCGTTTGGCAAGAAATTCGTCGAGTATTTGCTTGCCAACAGTGAGCCGAAAAAAATAATTATCTATTCCCGTGATGAATTAAAACAGTTCGAAATGCAGCAGCAATTTAATGCGCCGTGTATGCGTTACTTTATTGGTGACGTCAGAGATAATGAGCGTTTGAAAATTGCCATGAAAGACGTAGATTATGTTGTGCATGCTGCTGCGCTAAAACAGGTGCCAGCTGCCGAATACAACCCTAATGAATGCATTAAAACCAATATCAACGGTGCGCAAAATGTGATTGATGCCGCCATGGCTAATGATGTGTCTACCGTTATTGCCCTGTCGACAGATAAAGCGGCAAATCCGGTGAATCTTTACGGCGCAACTAAATTAGCCTCGGACAAATTATTTGTGGCCGCAAACAATATCTCCGGTGCCTCCGGGCCGCGCTTTTCGGTTGTTCGCTATGGCAACGTCGTTGGCTCAAGAGGCTCGGTGGTACCGTTTTTCCGTAAATTGCTGGCCGAAGGGTGTGACGAGTTACCGGTGACCCATGCTGAAATGACCCGTTTTTGGATTACCCTGAATGAAGGCGTTGAGTTTGTGGTTAAAAACTTTGCCAGAATGCAGGGAGGGGAAATTTTTGTCCCTAAAATTCCGTCTATCCGCATCACCGATTTGGTCACGGCGATGAGTGGAAAATCTGATTATAAACTGGTTGGGATCCGCCCTGGTGAAAAGCTGCATGAAGTGATGGTGCCGGAAGAAATGGCACACCACACGATTGAGTTTGACGACCATTATGTGATTGCGCCAGCGATTACGTTTTTCGATAAGAATATTGATTACCGCAGTAACCGGCTCGGCGAACAGGGCAACCCCGTCACCGACAAGTTTGAATATCATTCTGGTACCAATCCGCATTTTCTGACCATTGATGAGTTAAAAGTACTGGATAAGGACACGTTATGATCCCCTATGGTAAGCATCGGATATTTGCCGATGATGTCAGGGCCGTGGTTGATGTTCTTGAGCATGGATTTTTAACGCAGGGACAGCAGGTGCCCTTATTCGAAAGTGCGTTATGCCAGTATACCGGTGCAGCGTTTGGGGTGGCTTGTAATAGCGGCACATCAGGCTTGCATATAGCCTGTCTGGCGACAGGGGTAAAACCCGGTGATGTGGTATGGACCGTACCTAACTCCTTTGTTGCCTCGGCCAACTGTGCGCTCTATTGCGGCGCTGAGGTTGATTTTGTTGATATCGATCCTGTCACCCGCAATATGAGTGTTGACGCGCTGGTGGATAAACTCCATCTGGCGCTGGCAGAGAATAAAATACCTAAGGCTATCGTGGTGGTGCACTTTGCCGGTAGCAGTTGTGATATGGCCGCCATTGCCGAAATCACCGAGCCTTATGGCATTACACTGATTGAAGATGCAGCACATGCGCTGGGGGCAAATGATTCCCAGCAGCATAAAGTCGGCGCCTGTAAATATTCAGCAATGACCGTGCTGAGTTTTCATCCGGTAAAATCCATTACCAGTGCCGAGGGCGGAGCGGTACTTACCAATGATGAAGAGCTCGCGGTATTATTACGCCGTTATGCCAGCCATGGTATATCCCGCGATCCGGCAATGTTCGGGGAGTCACATCATGACGAGCTCTGGTTTTATGCGCAGTTTGAGTTAGGTTTTAATTACCGTTTGAGTGATGTACATGCCGCGCTGGGTCGTTCTCAGCTTAAGCATCTGGATGAATTTGTCGCGCAGCGTCTGGCGCTCGCAGAGCGTTATAATGAAGCCCTCGATGAATTACCGGTTATTAAACCCGTGCTGGATACCAATAGCGCCTGGCACCTGTATATGATTGAATTAACCACGCATGATCGCAAAGTCGTGTTTAATGAACTGCGAGCACGCGGTATCGGTGTCAATGTGCATTACATTCCGATTCATTTGCATCCTTATTATCAGCGACTGGGCTTTAAATCGGGGCAATTTCCACATGCGGAAGCCTATTACGAACGGGCCCTGACTTTACCTTTATTTCCCGCACTAACTGCCGATAACCAGAAGGAGGTTATTACGCAGTTAAGAGAGGTGTTATCGTGAACATTGCAGTGATCCCCGCCAGAGGCGGCAGTAAACGTATTAAAAGTAAAAATGTCAGGTCGTTCGCCGGGCAACCACTCATCGCGTATTCCATTGAGGCTGCAAAGCGAGCAGGCGTGTTTGATGATATTGTGGTCTCTACCGACTCAGACGAAGTTGCCCGGGTGGCCAAAGCATGGGGAGCGACTTTCATTGTTGAGCGGCCCGCAGCGCTGGCCGATGACTTTACCGGTACCTCACCCGTCGTCAGACACGCTATCGAAAGTTATCAATCGCAAAATGATTCACCGGATCATGTGTGCTGTATCTATGCCACTGCGCCGTTTTTGAATGGTGGTGTGTTAGCGCAGGCGTTAAGTCAACTGGAAAGTGAACAAACCATGGATTTTGCGTTTTCAGTGACAACTTTCGAGTTTCCCATTCAGCGGGCTATCAGGCTGGCTGATAAGGGCGTTGAACCGTTAGATGCCAGCCAGATGGAAAAGCGTTCGCAGGATTTAGAAGAATACTATCATGATGCAGGCCAGTTTTACTGGGGAACAAAGGATGCCTGGCTGGACAATAAACCGTTGTTTTCCAAGCACAGTATGCCGGTATTTTTACCTCGTTACCTGGTCCAGGATATCGACACCGAAGAAGACTGGATCCGGGCCGAACTGATGTATCGGGCCTATATGCAAACCAAGGGAGATAAGTAGTCATATGGCTAAAGGCGTATCTCCTGACGTAATACATATCGGTGATCGTGAAATTAGTGCCCGACAAGCGCCATTTATCATCGCCGAACTCAGTGGCAATCATAGCCAGTCACTGAACACGGCCAGAGCAATGGTTAAAGCAGCCGCTAAAAGTGGTGCACACGCAATTAAATTACAAACTTATACCGCTGACAGTATGACGCTGGATGTCACGGAGAAAGGTTTTGTTATTGAAGAACAGGACAGTCTCTGGCATGGCGCCAGTCTATATCGTTTGTATCAAAAAGCGTCCACGCCCTATGAATGGCACGCCGAATTGTTTGAGTATGCCAACTCCCTTGGCATGCTGGCGTTCAGCTCACCCTTTGATGAAGCCGCTGTCGACTTTCTTGATGAGCTGAATGTACCGTGTTTTAAAATTGCCTCATTCGAATTAACCGACATTCCCCTTATTCGCAAAGCAGCCAGTAAAGGTAAGCCGCTGATTATGTCGACCGGCATGGCGAGTTTGAGCGAAATTGAGTTAGCCGTCGAGACCGCTCGTTCAGCGGGATGTAACGATATTATTTTATTAAAGTGTACCAGTACCTACCCAGCTGAGCCGGTGAATACCAATTTACTGACGATACCGCATTTGCGGGATGCGTTTGGCTGTGAGGTGGGGTTAAGTGATCATACTGGTGGCATCGGCGCTGCCGTTGCCTCTGTAGCTCTGGGCGCCAGCGTAATCGAAAAACACTTTGTACTGGATCGCAATGGTGGTGGCGTTGATGCGGCGTTTTCCCTGGAGCCGGAAGAACTTACTTCTTTAGTCGTTGAAAGTGAACGCGCCTGGCAGGCTTTGGGCCAGGTGAAGTACGGTGGTACTGTGGCGGAAGATAAATCCAAACAATACCGTCGCTCAATCTATGTCAGTCAGGACATCCAGCCTGGTGAAGCATTGGGACCAAACAATCTTAAAATTGTCCGCCCGGCCTTTGGCTTAGCGCCAAAGCACTGGGACTCAGTGTTACATAAAAAAGCCGCTGACTTTATTAAAAAAGGCACTGCGCTGAGTTGGGAGCATATCAGCCAATGAGTAGCTTGCTGTTTTGCACTGGTGGCAACAAAGAAAGCGGAATTGGCCATCTCATGCGCTGTCAGGCGTTAGCGCAGGCGGCACAGGATCATGGAATTGATGCTGTCTTTGTGGTGAGTGAAGCCGCCAGAGAAATAGCCTTAAGCCGACACGACTGGTGCGGCAAACTGATGACAGATACCGCTGATCAAAATGCATTAGCTACCGAGCTGTTGGGTGTCGCACGCGATATCGATGCTATCGCAATTGTTGTGGATGGCTATGCATTCAATGAGAGACTTTTACAGTCGTTAGGTGAGAGTTCATATCCTCTGGTATTACTCGATGATATACGTCAGCCCGGCGTTCAGTTTGCCAACCTGATTTGTAATCCGGCAGGGCGTGAGTGGCAGGACTATTATCAACAGCAAAACCCGCAGGCGACATTATGTTTGGGCGCCGAATATCGCCTTCTGCGACGGGAATTTACTGCTACAATTCCCTTACCAATAGAGCGTCGCTTCAGTTTAACTATTAATTTAGGTGGAAGTGATCCGCTTGATTATACCTTGCCGTTATTGCGGGCAATTAGTGAAGCCCTGACTGATGCACCCATCAGGGTTGTCACCGGGCCCGCGATGAACTGTGAGCAGATTGAGGCCATAAAAGCTTATATAAACGACTCCGCATACGCCATTCAGCATGTGCACAACTGTCAGGATATGGCCGATTTATGGAGCAACTCCCGTCTTGCTATCACCGCTGCCGGAGGAAGTCAGTTTGAGCTGGCAGCCTGCCACACGCCTGCCGTTTTGCTGGTAGTTGCCGAAAATCAGCGAAATACAACCGAACAATCTGTAAAGCAGGGATGGTGCATGATGTATGATGCTCTTGATTGTATTGATTTAGACCAAATCAGTAAGCACGTGACATCGATGTGGCACGATGGTGAGAAGTTGAGCCGTATGAGTTTGGCTGCCTCAGACTATGCAACCAAAGACGGGGCATTTTGCTTGCTGAATTCAATACTGGATCTTTCATAGTTACTGTAAGCCAGTGTGAGTAAGGTGGAGGGTATATCGCTTTGGTAAAGGTTAGAGAAGCATCGCCGGAGGATTGTTTAGACATATACCGTTGGCGGAATGACGAAGTAACCAGACAAATGTCTCAAACGACAGACAAAGTCGCACGCAAAGAGCATGAAGAATGGTTTGCCGCGTCTTTAAAAAACAGACGTCGGTTACTGGTGATATGTGAAGATGAATGCGGCGATAAAATAGGAATTGTGCACTTTGAAGTTAAAGGCAACCGTGCCCTGATTTCAATCAACATTGCTCCCCATCAACGTGGCCGCGGTCTGGCAAGAGCCTGCATAACCGAGGGGATTGCTTTGCTAAATAGCCGCTTCGAAAATATTCATGTTGTTAAAGCTGAAATTAAACCTGAAAATACAGCGAGTCAGCAGGCATTCCTCAATGCAAACTTTTGTCCGGCAAAACACGCTGAGGCACTGCTGTGTTTTGAGTATAGCAATACAGTTGATACCCAGTAAGCGGCAACCCCTCCGTATTTATACTTCCGTATTCATTACTATACATAATATGCAATTTGCGAGATATGGCTTTGGTTGGCTAACCTTTGTACAACTGCTAAACTGGAGCTGAGGTGAAAGGTATGATTAACTTTAATACAGATAAACCCATGTCGCTGCTCGAACAAGTTCAGCAACGCCAGGATAAGATGTCTGAGAAGCTCGCTTCCGGTAAGCAAATCAATAGTGCTGCCGACGGCGCTGCTGCGCAGCAAATTATTGACCGCTTAACGTCTGAAGTTGAAGGCGGTCGCCAGGCCGTAAACAATGCTTACGATGGAATCTCGCTTGCACAAGTTGCAGAGAGCGGGCTGGAAGGCATTAATAACGATGTGAATCGTATTCGTGAGTTAACGCTGCAATCAGGCAGTGGTATTCTGAACGATGCCGATCGTCAGGCGATTCAGTCTGAGATATCCCAGTTACAGCAGAATATTTCCCAGACCATTGAACAAACCGAGTTCGCTGGTAAGCCCCTGTTGTCGGACAGTGGCTCAATTGATTTTCAGGTAGGTAGTCAGGCGGGGCAGCAGATTAGTGTGGGCACCCGTGATATTGGCAGCGAGTTATCAGACGTTCTGTCAGTAGACATAACTTCGCAGTCACTGGAAGATTCACTGGCTGCCGCTGATGCTGCCATCGAGGCCGTAGGCGGTGCGCGTGGCGACCTTGGCGCGGTACAAAATCAGTTTGCATCTACTGCGCGTAATCTTACCGAAACCAATGTGAATCAGGCGGCGGCACGCAGTCGGATTCAGGATACGGATTATGCTCAGGCAAGTTCTCAGCAAGCTGTCAATGACGTGCAGAATCAGGCGGCACTGACGGTGCAGGCACAGGCCAATCAGCAGCAGGGTCAGGTACTGAGTTTGCTGAATAACTAAATCGAGCATTTTTAGAACAAAGGCAGGTTTACTTATATATAGTACCTCAAACTATGTATAATGTGTTCACAGGCAGAGAAATCTGCCTTTTTATTTGATAAGTATCGCTTTAGATGTATAGTGTATATTGTGTTTAATATGTATGAGGGGATTACAAGTTGTCATCGGTTAAAGTCAAAGCAACCATCGTAGAAGACAATACGGGAATTAAAAGCCAGCTCCCTATTTTGATTACCGAACAAGGTGAAGTTGGTTCAGTTACCGATTACTTGCTTAGGACTAAACCGCTCCGCGGTAGTAGTGCCGCCCCCACCTCATTAATTATATTCTGATCTCGTTCTCCGCTTCTAAGCTGAAGGAAGGGCAATGTCGCC
>MDTF01010671.1_pt1 | contig 39863 bp, 34 predicted proteins | sample 811191 | NCBI WGS metagenome assembly MDTF01 (sample SAMN05326649, study PRJNA326480) | marine metagenome | isolation source: seawater | place: Southern Ocean | collected 2011 | reverse complement strand
TCAATTGGCTTGATTTATGCACTGAAAAAAATTTTTATGTGATTTTAAAGATAACTTATATTTTATTTTATAACCCCAGCCTTAACAGTTGGGGTTTTTTTTTGCATTATTTTTACAACTAATAAATGCGAGTTTGTTTTATCTATTGATTAAAAATATATTTTTCTTAGCCTTAAAATTCTTTTAGCTGTATCAAGATCTATTTCAGTATGTATATCAATTGAATTCTCAATTACTAAAGGCTTTACATTTTTACCTAAAAATGACCATGGTTTTTCACCATTATTTTCTATTATTGAAGCTGTTTTAACTAACCAAAAGTTATGTGCTAAAAAATATGAGGCAGGTAGCTGTTGTCTGTTGCTAGGTACATTCTTTTTGTAATCAAAAAAATTATACAGAAAGCCATTTGTAATTTTTTTACATCTATAAGGGTTATGATCATTATCTTTTAATACTGGAACTACGGAGGTTATTTTTTTATCTCTCTTCATCATATTAATAGATTTTTTTATCCAGTTAGGACTTATAATTGGTGCATTACCCAATAATACTAAAATAACTTCTGGATTTATATTCTGTTTTTTAAGAGTAGAAATGGCATGTATCAAAGTATCTATATGCTGAGAGTTTGCTTTTGCAAAATTTTTTGGTCTTAATATTTTCTTAAAACCATATTTTGAAGCAGAATTCAAAATTTTTTTATTCTCACTAGATACATAAAAATTTTTTATTTCTCTTACTTCCTTCGCAGCCTTGCAGGGATAGGATAAAACAGGCTGTTTGTTTATTTTTAAAATATTTTTATCTTTTAAGGTGTTGTTTCCTCTTGCTGTTAATAAAGCTAAAATGTCCATTAGAAAATAATAATTTAATAATTCAAAATAAATTCAATTTTTATCACACAAAAATTATATTACAATGATTTCAGTGTTTTACTGACCCCAATCTTTAGACTGATTTTTGGCCGCCATCCTCTATTTTTAATTTTAGTAATATTTGCGACACTACCAAACACATCAAAGCTATCATTTTTTGAATAATTAATTTTGATTTCATTCATATTTTTCTTTAAACCAAAAACCAGTATTTTTATAATTTCACTAACTGTGCTTTTTTTACCCGTTCCTACATTAAAAATTTCATATTTTTCTTTAGGATTAATAACAAGGGCACTTAGCACATCATCTATATATACAAAATCACGATATCTATCTTCGCTTCCAGTAACTTCTATTTTATTTGAATTAATTAATTGATCCAGATAAATTGATAACATTCCTTGTTTGAGATTTTTTAAATCTTGGCCAGGACCATAGACATTAAATAGTCTCAAAATTAATATTTTAATTCCATGGTCAGAAAGGTTCAAAAGCATTTTTTCACCGATTAGCTTTGTTACCCCATAAAAAGAACAAGGATTACACTCTGTTTTTTCATTCAGATAATTTACTTTTTTACCATAAACAGCCATACTTGAAGAAAATATAATATATTTTGGTTTATATTTTTTTGCCCAATTACATAAATTTATAACTGAATTTATATTGGAATTTAGGTAATATTTTTTTTTTATTTCACCTTCAGAAGATGACGTAGCAGCCGCAAGGTGAAAAACTTTAAAAAATTCTTTTTTAATTTTATCAAAAGTCTCAGCTTTTGACGTGTCCCCATGTATATATTTTACATGTTTTAATTTTGGACGTTTCTGTATATTTCGTGGTAGATCTAGGATTGTTATCTTGTATTTATTTTTTAACTTATTAGCTAAACTCCTTCCAATAAATCCAGTTCCACCTGTGATTAAGATTTCTTTCATATTTTTAATAATTTAAATGGTGTATTAAGTTATAGTACTTTAAAATAAGTTAAGTAAATAACAAAATTCAATTATCAAGTCAAATAAATAAATGTATTCCATAGTAAATTTTAAAAAATTATTAAAATCATTTTATAGAAAAAAAACATATTTGCTAAATTGGAAAAAAATATTCATAGATAACAAAATAGAATTAAATAATAAAAAAACTTTTTTAGAAGATTATTTACATGATGAAAAATTTATTACAGGAATTTAATGGAAAACATCTCAAGAGTTTATAATTTATTTACCACTTCTAGGAAAAAAAAATTTATTTTTTTGATATTTTTATCATTGATGTGTACTTTTATAGAAATTTTTTCTATTAGTCTTTTAATTCCTCTTGTTAGCTCTTTTAGTGGTGATAGCAGTATTATAAATAATATATTTGAAAAATTAAATATTAGTGGAGATATTTTACATTTTTTAACTTTTAAAAATATAATTCTAATTTTACTAGGAGTCTATCTCAGTAAATTTATATTCTTACTTAGTTTTTCATACTTTAAAAATAATTTTTTCTTTTCTTTTCAGTTAGAGCTCGCAGACAAGTTGTTTAAAAGCTACATAAAACGAAATTATCTTTTTCACACATCCAGTAATTCAGCTAAAATCATAAAAAATTTTAGTGAAGAAATACATTACGTGACCATGGGATATCTGGGTTCAATTGTTACAATAATTATTGAAACAATACTAATTTCATTTATGTTAATATTTTTATTGTTCTTACAGACAAAAACAACAGTGGTAGTATTATGTTTAACTGGGGTAATTTCATTCATTATATTTTCAATCTTAAAAAGAAGAATATCAACTCTTGGGCATGAAAGAGAAAAAAATAATTATATTAATTTAAAAAATATAGTTCAGGCCCTTGGCGGTATCAAGGAAATCAAAATATTTCAAAAAGAAGATGAAACGATAAATAATTTTAAAAAAACTATTTTAAAATTAAAAGATATAAACTGGCTAGTAGCTTTTTATAATGAAATACCCAGAGTTTTTTTTGAATTTATTGCAGTATGTTCTTTTTTAATAATATTATTTTTTTTTGTAAACATTGGGTATTCTTTTTCAGTAATAATTTCTTATTTTGTCGTTATTTTTGCAATTTTTATGAGAATAATGCCATCAACGAATAAGTTGATTGTAGGTTTAGTTAATTTAACTATCAATAGAAGGGCTGTTAAAGTTCTTTGTGATGAATTAGACTACCATGACTTACTAAATACTAATTATATAAAAAAAAACAATCATGAAAAGGTTAACTTTAAGTCAAAAATCGAAATACAAAATTTATCTTTTAAGTATGGATCACAAGAAAAAACAATAATTGAAAATATTAATTTACAAATCAATCAGGGAGAAATATTTGGTATAATAGGTCAAACAGGTAGTGGAAAAACTACATTAGTAGACCTGTTAATTGGACTTTTAGAGCCTACAAAAGGAAATATTTTATCAGACGGAAAAAATATTAATTTAAATAAAATAGACTGGTTTAAAAAAATTGGATATGTACCTCAAAAAATGTATCTAAATGATGAAAGTATAAAGAAAAATATAGCATTTACTTTAGATGAAGATCTAATTGATGAAAAAAAAATTATCGAAGTTGCTAAAAAATCCAAATTATTAGAATTGATAAAAAATAAAAAAGATAAATTAGACTTCAGAATTGGCGAAAGTGGCAATATTTTATCTGGTGGGCAAAAACAAAGACTTGGTATAGCTAGGGCGCTATATAGCAATTCTGAAATTTTAGTTTTAGATGAGTTTACAAGTGCACTCGATGAGACAACTGAAAAAGAAATAATGGAAGAAATTTCCAAATTGAAAGGTGAAAAAACTATCATTTTATCAACACATAAACCGTCCATATTAAAATATTGTGATAAAATATTTGATGTAAAAAATAATACAATATTGAAAAATTCTTAATGAAAAAGAAAATTTTTGCAGTAATTCTTGATAATCGGAGAATGGGTCAGTTTGTTAAAGGTTTTGAAGCTTATTTAATAGATATTAAAAAATTTGTTCCTGCTGACGTAGAAACTTATTTTATAGATATTTCAAATTTACATTTAGTAAAAAAAAATAGAGTCGAGGTTAACGTGGAAAAATTAGGATTTAAATATCTCTTCCCAAAAAATTTTAAAGAATTATATAATTTTTCTAAAAAATATGAAATTATATGTATGCATAGAATAACTGAAATAGTCAGCAATCTAAGGTTAAACATCTTAATTAATATTATTTGTTCCAAAAGATTTATTGTAGGTATTGATGGTTTTTTTATTATAGCAGATGAAACAAAAGAGCTGAGTTATTATGAAAAAATTAACGTATTTATAAATGTGAAATTGTCTAATTATATTTATAGAATAGCATCTATATTAAAATTAGTATCAAAAGTAGATATACTCATTTCAGCTAGCAAAAGCAATATTGAAGGATTTAAAAAAGGTATAAGCCAAAAAATTAAAGACAAAATAGGAATAGATTTTTCTTATTTTAAAAAAATATATAGAGTTAATAGTAGATCAAGCATCAATCTTTCAAAAAAAGATCTTCCAGAAAAATTTATTGTATTTTGTGATAGTGGGTATGATCACATAGATTGTATTTTAAGAGACGGACCTAGGGATGATACGCATCGTGAGAAGTATTATCAAAAAGTTTACAATCTTTTTAGCCATCTTGAGTCGAAATTAAATAAAAAAGTTATTTTTTGCCAACATCCAAAAACTGATTATCCACAATCAGAAAATTTTGAAAAAATTAAAAGAACATTTCATACTGTAAAGTATGAAACAGAGAAATATATAGATGAAGCATATCTAGTAATATTTTTATCGTCTGTAAGTATTAATTATGCGATAGCATTAAGAAAAAAAATAATATTGATAAATTCATCTTATTTAGGCACTTTTTATCAACTAAGACACGCTATGTTAGGAAAAAAAATTGGCTTACTTAAATTTGATATAGATAAAGAGGAATATAAGCAGATGGATAAAATTAGACTAAGTAATGAATTAACTAAAAATCTAAATAATTATGATAAATTTATAGATGAAAATGTAGCAACAAATAATAAAGAAAATCCTTTTGATCAAATTAAGGAAATTTTAAATAAAGAATTTTTTAAAAATTGAAAATTTAAAAATATGTATTTAAAGTAAAAATGAAAATAACATTTAATATTTATCAGTTTTTAATTCTGCTTGTATTGTTAAGTAATAAAAAATTTAATATATAAAAATAATAATGTTGGCTTGTAAAAATCTTATTTTTGGTGCCTCTGGTATAATTGGAAGTAAATTTATAAAAAAATTAAATATTAAAAATAGTCTTTTTACATCAAGAAAAAAACCAAATATAACTAAAAAAATTAATTGGGAAAAAATTGACCTAGATAAAAGTAATCTTAATAAATTGCCCCAAAATGTTAAAACAATATTTTTTTTTGCTAGTCCTTATTATACTAACAAGAATTTAAAAATGAATAATTGCTTTAAAAAAGAATTATTATGGATAAAAAAAATAATAAGAAAAATTAGTTGTGAAAAATTTGTATATACATCATCATCAAGCGTATACTCAAACAATCATCAAATTGGAATATATAAAAAAAAAATTGAAAAAGAATTAAGTTTAAGCAAAATTAAATTTGTTCAAATTTGGAGGCCATTTAGTTTAATTGGCTTTAATAATAACACTCTTTCTGATCATTTTCACAATGCATTAATTAAAAAAGTGTTAAAAACAAAAAAGAAAAAAATAAATTTTAACGGAAGTATTGATGATGAAAGAGGCTACTCTTCAGTTGAAAAATTTTGCGATGAAGTTTATAAAAAGCAAAAAATAGATAAAAGTTTTATTTATAACTATCGAAATAAAAACACAGTGAAATTAAAAAAAATTATAGAGATATTTAAATTAGTATTAAAAAAAAACAAGTTAAAATCTTTTAGTTATAAATTTAAAAATTTAAAAACAAATAAAAATTATGACTATAAAAAATTAGATAAAGTAAAAACTATATTTTCGAATGAAAAATCTGATAAGGTATTGTATAATCATTTTAATAATGTGATCTATAATGAAAAAAAATTGTAACGTTTGTAAAAAAAAAATAAAGCTTGTTTTAGATCTTGGTAAGCATCCTTGTGCTGATACTTTTTTATCAACTAAAAAAAAAGCTATCGAAATTAAAAAATATCCTTTAAAAGTTGGATATTGCAATTGTCATCATTTATCTTCAATAGAAAAGATCTCTGAACATGAAAGATATAAAAAATTTGACTACTCTTATACCGCTGGAAATTCACCTGTTTCAAAAAATCATTTTAAAATGATTGCAAAAAAGATTAGTAAAAATTTTATAAAGCCTCAAAAAAATAAAATCATCGAATTAGCAAGCAATGATGGAACTTTTTTAGAACAATTAAAAAAATTGAAACCCATTAATGAGGTGGGAATTGATCCATCAAATTATATGTGCAAACTTGCTAAAAAAAAGGGATCAATACAGAGGCGCTTTTTTTTAGCCTGAAAACCTCTAATTTTATAAAAAAAAAATATGGTCTCTTTGATTTAATTTATGGTGCAAATGTATTTAACCATATTGATGATCCTTATGATTTCATAAATGGTTGTAAGAATATACTTAAACCAAATGGAATATTAATACTAGAATTTCCTGACCTAGATCAGCTTCTTGAAAAAATAAGTTTTGATACAATTTATCACGAACATAGAAATTATTATTCTAAATCATCACTTGTAAAGATTTTTAAAAAGATGGATATCAATATTATTAAATTTGAAAAACTAGAGTATATGTCTGGTTCTTTAAGAGTTTATATAAAGAATAGTAAATTTAAAGCAATAACATTTAAAAAAGAAAAGCAGTCAAAGAATGTAAAAAAATTTAAGGATTTTGAATTAAAAATTCATTTAATAAAAAAAAGATTATTAGAGTTTATAAAAAATAAAAAAGAACAAGGAAAAATTATCGCTGGGTTTGGAGCAGCAACCAAAGGTAATACATTGTTAAATTTTTGTAATATAAAATCTAAAGACATAAAATTTATTTTAGAAACCTCAGTCCATAAAATTGGAAAATTCACTCCGACATCTGCTATACCAATAATTAATGAAAACTCAAATTTAAAATTTCAGGCCTTAATCATTCTTCCTTGGAACTTAAATAAATACCTAAAAAATAAAATTAAAAAAAATTGGAACGTTGACTTAGTTTCTCTTCAAGATATAGTTAATAAAATTTTATAATGTCTAAACCTAAATTTCTTAAAACTAATTTTCAAGATAAAAGAGGGAAAATAATAGATGTGTTTCAAAATATTAAATTTGAACACTCAACTATTATTACTTTTAACAAGAACTCTGTAAGAGCAAATCATTTTCATAAAAAAAGCATTCAATATTCACTAATTTTGAGTGGTAAATTTATTGCTAAAGAAGCAAAAATTAATAAAAATATGAAATATAATATAAATAAGGTCAAAACTTATAGAATTGGTTCAAATTATCTTTTTGCACATAAGCCTTATGAGGCCCATGCATATAAGTGTGTAAGTTCAAAAGGTACCATGATTGTTTTTACAAAAGGCATTCGTGGAGGTAAAAATTATGAAGATGATACTTATAGACTTGATAACAAATTAATAAATTAATTATATAGTTCTTCATAAACTTTTAAAGTTTTTGTTGCACAATTAGACCACGAAAAATTATCACATCTTTTCAACCCATAAATGGTCGCCTCAATAAGTTTATTGTCTGAATAAACCAAATCTTCTATTTTTTTTTGTATTTCATCTACATTAAATGGATCAAAATAGGTAAGAGAACTTCCACCAACCTCTTCTAGTGCCCCACCATTACTTGTGATTATCGGACACCCAGATCTCATAGCTTCTACCAAAGGTATACCAAACCCCTCATAAGTAGATGTATAAATAAATGCTCTTACATTTTTATAGAAGTATTCCAAATCCTTATTTGTGCCATTCACAAATTTAAAAGAATTTATTGATAATTTTTTTTTTAAAATTAGTTCTTTTCCACAAATGGATGGTTTTTCGCCACCAAAAACTAAGATTTTAAAGTCTTTTTGAAGTCTCTCTGAATTAGCGTATGCAGTCACAAGGTTTTCAAAATTTTTATAACCAGATCTATTACCCACATAAAGTAAATAATTCTGCATTTTTTTATTTTTTAATAGCTCAGGTTTTAAATTTTTTTTATAGTCAGATGAAAAGTATGTTACTGATATCTTGTTCTCATTCACATTAAAGTAATTAATTAAATCTATTTTTACTTTATATGAGGGACAAATAATATGATCAGCAAACTTAATATTATTTTTTTTTAAAGATTTAATATTTTCATTTATTGTGGTTGATGTTTTATTCAGCTCATGTGTTATATCATAAAAAGTTATAACATTCTTATATTTTGAATCTATTCTATTTTTTGAAAAATATGTTTTGTGTATTATATCTGGCTTAAGATTTTTATAAAATATATTTGATAAATTATTATTAATTTTATTTATAAAATAATTAATCTTTGCTGGATATATAATTTTTTTACCTATTATAATATTATTAGGTAGTTTTTCTAAATTATTATTTTTATGAATTGGACAAACAAAATTTATATCTGTATTTTGTTTTAATAGTTCTAAACCTAGGTTAGTGAAGTAGCTAGATATCCCACCATATTTTTGTTGGTAAAAAATCTCATGATCGAAAACAATTTTCATATAGTATATTAAATCTCAACTAGAGGTAATTTATCTAAGATTTTTTTTTCTACTAAACTGTCTCTATCTAGAATATTTCCTTTTTTATCTCTTAATTCATTAAATGAGTTAGCATGATAACATTGCTCTGGAGTGAAAGTTTTAATATTATTATTTTTTTTAATAAGATCATCTCTGATGAAGAACGAATTATTTCCATTTAAATTTGTACCCACTAAAGAGTAGCCTTTTTCTTTTCCTAATTTATGTAAAGCCGCAAGTGAAGCACCAAAATAAATTGAAGAATGATGTTCTGATATTCTATCAAATTTTTCTTTATATGGTATTGATACTGACTTTTGATAACCAAATCTTGCATTATACTCAACTATTACTATTGCTGGTTTATAAGATTCAATTGCTTTCCAAACCCAGTAATCATTACCATCAATATCTATGCTCATTAAACCAACCTCTTTATGTAAAAAGTTTTTTTTAATTAAATTATCAATATTCTCAACAGTAATAAAAGCCTTTACAGCAATTAAATTATTCCTCCAGTAAAAATCTTTTTTTTTAATTGTGTCAATAAATTTTTGAGATGAATCAAATACTAAACCTTTCCAATTTTTAGCCTCAAGCAAAAATTTAGTATTCGACTCCTCATAATCTTCAACACCAAATTCTACAAAAGTTCTGGTCTTTAAATCAATTTTTTTAACTAAAAAATCAATTATACCATCTTCTCCAAATTGAGAAAAAACTTTTAATTCATGATCATTTATGTTGGCATTATCTTTTTGTCCTTCAAGTAAATTTAATCCTGTTAGAATTTTAAGTTCATTTAGTTGTTTATTTAAATTTTTAAGTTTAAAGAATTTTTCTATTATTTTATCTAGAATTTTAATCATTAGTTGTGTTTTTTACACTTCGGTGAATTTAAATACATCATATAGAAAAATTTAAAACTTTGTACAGTAATTAATCAAACAATCCATAGCATGCTCTAATAAGGTTTATTAAAGTATTTTTGAAGTTTTCTGCACTTAAAATAAAATTTATCTTGCAAATTAATATTTTTTATAAGATTACATTAATCAGATATTTTCAAATAAAGTAATTTTCTGAAAGTAAAAAGTATTCTGTATTCTATAAATTTAATAGATAAAATTAAAAAATTTTTAAATGCTAGATCTTAATAAAAACAAAATTGGAATTTTTATATTAGCTTATAACAGAGTTGATCACCTTAAAAAGGTAATCAAACCACTAATCAAATATACCAAACAAAATGATATAATTCATATATTTTCTGATAATTCTAATACTAACTCTTTGGAAGTTGCCAAAGTTCGTGACTATTTAAAAACATTAAACTCAAAAAAATTTAAATTAGTATTCAGAAAAAAAAATTTAGGTTTAAAATTAAACTGGTTGAAAGCTTATGATTATATGTTTTCTATATATGATAGAGTTATCTGCTTAGAAGATGACACAATAATTAAAAAAAATTTTCTTTATTTTATGCAGGAAAATTTGATTAAATTTGCCAATGATAAAAGAATTATGAGTATCACTGGCTATGCTTTTCCTACAAAACTTCCTGAAAATTATAATTACAACATATATTTTACGGACAGGTCTAATTCTTGGGGTCAAGCTTCTTGGGCAAGAGTTTGGAAGTTATTTAAAAAGAATAAAGAAAATAATCTCGATATACTTTTGAATAAAAAAAACCTTAATCTTTTAAAAAAAGGTGGGAATGATATTGTTCATATGTTTATTCATGATTATTTAAAATATATAAATTCTATGCAAATATGGTGGACCTGGAATATTCTTAAAAATGGAGGTCTTTGCATTAATCCAGTAAATTCTATGTTAAAAAATATTGGATTTGATGGTTCAGGTACTCATTATAATAAGTCTGTAAAAAGTTCAAAAACAATAGAGATTAAAAAGAAAAAATTAAAAAAACTTAACTCTCTATTATATCGTGATGTAATAAGTAAAAATTTTAATGATCAATTTGAAATTTCGAATAAACTTAAAATTATTTATAATATCTTTCCTATGTTTTTTGTTATCTGTGTATATAAATTTGCAAATCATATGAATTTTTTTTTCAAAAAATAATAAAGTCATTAAGATATTTAGTTTTTAATACTTGGAGCTTAATAATTAACATTAATTAAAAATTGATGTTAATGTTGTTTTGTTATATTAGAGTTTCATCATGTCCTCATATATTAAAAAATGTAGAAATTGTAATAGCATATCGATTACTACTTTATTTGATTTAGGAAAGTTGAGATTTACAGGAAAATTTCCAAAACTTAATGCAAAAATTCCTTATGGAAATTTAACATTAGTAATGTGTAAAAATTGTAAACTTGTGCAGTTGAAAGAAATTTTCAACATGAAATATCTTTACAATAAAGATTATGGCTATCGAACAGGTATTAATTCTACAATGTCAAATCATGTATCACATGTTGTTACTAATTTAAGTAAAAGATCTAATATAAAAGATGGAGATCATGCATTAGATATAGCAAGCAACGATGGCACATTGCTTTTAAATTATAAAAAAAAAATATTAAAATGGGGTATAGATCCAATTTTAAAAAAATTCAAAAATGAATATAAGTCAATAGATTATAAAATCTCTAGTTTTTTTAATTATAAATCCATACAAAATACAAAAAAAAATGTAAAATTTAAAATAATTACAGCATTATCTGTTTTTTATGATCTTGAAAATCCAAATAAATTTTTAAATGATATCCAAAAAATTCTACATCAAGATGGAATCTTTTATTTAGAATTTCAAGATTTAATGTTGATACTAAAATACAATATGTTTGATACAATCTGTCATGAACACCTAGAATACTACTCATTTACTTTTATAAATAGAATATTAAAAAAGCATAAACTAAAAATATTTGATCATAGTTATAATGATATTAATGGTGGTAGTGCCGCTTATTATATTTGCCATGAAAATGCTAAGTTTAAATTAAATAAGAAAAAAATTAATAAAATTATCAAAAATGAAAAAAAAATTAAAATTGAAGAAATTTCTACTTATAAAAAATTTAAAAAAAGAATTGATAAATTAAGATTAGATTTAAATACTACGATAAATAGAATAATAGAAAAGGGACAGACAATTCATGGTTATGCTGCCTCAACTAAAGGAAATGTTTTACTTCAATACTATAATTTAAATAACGACAGTATTAAATTTATCTCTGATAGAAACCCAAGAAAGAAAAACCTTTATACACCCGGTTCAAATATAAAGATAATAAGTGAATCTGAATCAAGAAAAATGAAACCTGATTACTATTTAGTATTAGCTTGGCATTTTAAAAAAGAAATATTATTAAGAGAAAAAGTGATTAGAAAAAAGGGTACAAAGTTCATTTTTCCTTTACCTAGGGTTAAAGTAGTATAGGGTTATAAAAAATGAACCTAATTCACAAATCTAATATTGCCAGCAGAGTATTTAAGTCATTAATTTTTAATCAAGTTCCAAATTATGCAATAGTTTATGTAGACGGCAGATGTAACATGCATTGTGGTTTTTGTATTCATGCTGCGATGGATGCAAGAAATAGTGGCACAATATCTCCATCTGATTGGGGGAGCGTTTTTAAAAAAGCTAAAAGCTTACTTCACTTAACAATTACTGGTGGTGAACCATTTTTAAGAAAAGATTTAACTGAAATTATAAGTGAAATTATTGATAGTTCTGGTGTACCAAGAGTAAGTATCAAATCAAATGGTTTTTATATTAAAAGAATTAAGGAATTCGTTCCAGCACTTATCAAGAAATATCCAAATACAGAGTTCACTCTTTCTATTTCATTGGACGGCCCTAAAATTGTTCATGACGAAGTAAGGGATTTTAAAGGTGCTTATGATCAAGTAGTAAACACCATAAATGAAATGGAGAAATATAGGAAAGAAAAAAACTTCTTCTTAAGACTTGCCTCAGTTCTGACAGCAGACAATAAAGATGTTTTACCAGGTTTTTTGGATCAAACCGACAAATGGCCTATAGATTTCCATGAAATAATTTTATTAAGAGATGTACCTGATGAAGAGCAATTAAAATTGAGAGACATGTATGAACAACTATCAAAGAGACAACAACAAAAATCCTCACCAAGTTGGAGAAAAAGTTTCAACGGTAAAATTTTTGAAAAACTTTATAAAGAAACATTAAAAAGATTAGATAAGGGTAAAAAACATTCTAACTGTGTTGCAGGTACTAGATTTGTTGAAATTTTTCCAGATGGGCTAGTAAGAGGATGTGAGGTAGAGAAATTATGGGATATTTCTACTATAGGAAAAGTTGAAAAGCACTTTGATATCGTTGATATATTGAAATCACAGAAAGCAAAAGATTTTGCAAAAGTAGCAAAAAATTGTAGCTGTACCTTTGAATGTGCAAATGCAATCAGTGCCGTTTATGATAAAAAAAATTGGCCGTCCTTAGTTTAGTTAAGTGTTAAGTGAAATTCAACTTTCAGTAATTATTCCAGCCTATAATCCTGGGAAAAAAATTATTCCCTGTATAAATTTTTTGGAAAAGAATTTAGAACACCTGTCAACTCAAACCAATTTAATTTATGAAATTTTGATTATAAATGATGCTGGTTGTGAAATTGATTTAAGTTTCATGAAAAATGTTCAAAAAGTCAAGTATTTAAAACTAAAAAAAAACAAAGGTGTTGGATATGCAAGAGAGTTTGGATTAAAAATTAGCAATTATGAGTATCTATTCTATTTAGATTCAGATGTGGTTATGGAAAATGAAAATACATTAGAAATTTTATTTGAAGATTTATTGTCTAATGAAAATTTTGGCTCCATAGGCCCAGTTTGCAGTTATCGCAACCTCAACAATGCAATTACATCAGACTTTGTTGCAGCAAAAACATGCTATGGATTTGATCAAAATATTACATTAATAGAATTTTCAGGTATGCGATCTGAATGCGGGTTAATAAAAAAACAATTTTTAAAATTAGTTGGCGGTTGGAAATTTTTCCCTGGTGCTGGTGGTGAAGAATTTGATTTAGGACATAGGATAGTAGAGTATGGAAAAAAAAATATTATAACAAAGAATACAAATTACAGCACTTTTTATGATAACCTTTATATTAGATGTAAAACAATCGTATCAAGGGCTAGCTCCTATCTACCAATTTTTATTTCAAGAAAAAAATTTGAATCTAAAGGAGCATTTGCTACTTTAAACCAATCTTTATCTACAATGATAACTGCTATATTATTTTTAGTATCAATAGTGTCATTTTTTATAGATGATCTTAAATTCCTCATATCAATTTTATTTATAACAAACTTATTAATTGAATTTAATTTTTTAAGATTTTCTATTAAGCATTATAAAAAAATATACTTACCCATTAATATTTTAGGAATTTATGCAATAAATATGTCAATTATAATTGGAATATTGATTGGAACATATAAAATAATTTTTTTAAAAAAGATTGTTAATTAAAATTTATGAGTGAAAAATTTTTATTAGTAATCCCAACACTTAATGAATATGAAAATATTTCAAGAATATTTAAAAAAATAAAAAAAACAAATAAATATGCAAATTTATTATTTATCGATGATAACTCTGATGATGGTTCACAAAAAGTTATTACTGACTTATCTAAAAAAAATAAAAAAGTTGATTATATCTTTAGACATAAAAAATTAGGAATTGGTTCAGCTCATAAATTAGGTATTAAATTCGCAAAAAAGAAAAAATACAGATATGTTTGTACCATGGACTGTGATGGTGCACACGACCCAGCACACATTGGGTCGATGTTTAAATTAATTAGATCAAGTGAAATAGTTATTACAAATAGATTTTTAATTAAAAATGCTTTATTTGGCTGGAAGTTAAGAAGAATAATTATAACTAAACTTAGGTATTATCTAATAAAAATATTTTTAAATAGCAAACTTGACGGCTCGGGTGGTTTTAGGCTTTATGATTTAAAAAAAATTAAATTAAATGATATACTTGAGGCTAGTGATGATAATTATAGTTTCTTTTGGGAAAGTATTTTTTTGTTAGAAAAAAAATATAAAATAACAGAAATTCCAATCAAATTACAAGCAAGAGTAACGGGTTCATCAAAAATGGAGTCCAAAGATATATTTGATGGTTTTATCTTATTATTAAAAATTTTTATTAAGCACAGGTTAAGAATTTTTTAATAAAAGTTTTAATTGATATTAATTATAAACTACTAATTTAATATAATTGGGGACATATCTTGAAATATCAAGTGGAGAATTTTCACTAGTAACCTTCATTTTTTTGCTAGTAAGTATTTTTTTAAAACCATTATTTACTAAGTCTGATTTAATCTTGTCTGTAATATCATAATTAACAAATAGAATTGAACCTGAATTTTTTTTTAAATTTGTATAAATATCTTGTTTTACTTCTTTTATATTTCGATCAGGATTAAGGTGCCTATCATATCTAATGGGACAAGTTTTAATGCTAATTTTGATAGATGACATTAAGCATATATTATTAGCAAACCTAGGATTATTTGCTATATATTGAACATCGTACTTTTTTATTAAACTATTTAATTCTTTTTCATCAAAAACGTCTTTATAATAGAATAAAAAATTAGAGTAGTTTAAAAAAAATATTAAAATTACAGAAAATATTATTGAAATCGAAAATTTATTTTTTGATTTGAATATAAGTTCATTTAAAATTTTTAAACCATAAGTAAATATAATAGCAAATATAGGTGTAAAAACCAAAAGATGTCTAGTTGGACCTAAAGTAGTTATGTTTAAAAAAACTAGAAAAAACCAATAAAACGCTATTGATAAAAATAAATATAATAAGGATTTATAATTATTTTGTGTATTTTTAAAAAAAATAAATAACGTACCAATTAAAGACATAAGAAAGATAAAATTTTGTAAGATTTTAGAAGCAACAAAATCATCTAAAAAAAAAGATAAGTTTTTAACAATAACCAAATAAGAATTATAAGTAAAAAATTTTATAAAATCTTTTTGATGTAAAAAAGAGTATTCGTAGTTAGAACCAGCAGTAGATTGTGTCACACTCCGTGTGTGTATTCCTAAACTATAAAAGTAATAAAGAAGTGGAAAAATCATCAAAGAGTACATTAGCCCGCATATAAAAAGATTATAATTTGAAGCTGTAAAAATTTTTTTTTCTTTTAAAAATCCATTAGTAAATTTATAAATAAAAAAAATAGGCATTAAAACGATGCTGATATAAGTTAAGTAGGAAGTTGATGCTAGTATTAATGAAAAATAAAAGTTTTTTTTAATTTTTATTTTTACTTTGTTAATAAATAATTTTGAATTATCTGATTTAATACTCTCTCTTAGAAATAAGTAAAATAACAATGTTATACCGAATATAGCTGCTGAGTAATTATAGCTTCTTTGGCTAACATATATGATGGGGTAAGAACACATTATTAATAAGCTAGGTAAAAAAAGAAAGTAAGTATCTTTTTTGAATATTTTCCTAGAGAGAATATAAGTTAAAAGAATAGTCAAAATAGAAAAAATAGCCGAGGGGAATCTCGCATAAAATTTTAAATCATTATAATTTTGTTTTTCGTTTACCATCCATCCAAACATTAAGTATTGCAAAGGAGCCAAAGTGGAGTGTTTTGAAGGTGTTAGGTTAAACAATACGCTAGATATATATAATTGAGTATTGTCGATTAAATCATTCTTTTTTAACTCAAGTTCTCTTAAATAATTTTTTAATTTACTGTTATAGGTAGAACTTCTCCTATCACTTGCAATATCGTATAAATCTAATTTATCATAACTCAATAAAAGAGACATAGACAGGTCATCATCTGTTTCTGAATAAAAATTTTGTAAATTATGAAATCTTGTAAATATTGAGAGAACAATAGTTATGAGAATTAATAAAATTAACTTTTTACTTGTCATTTTTTTTAACTATATAAATTTTTATAATCAGAAATATTTTATTTAATTTATTTTCAATTGATCTTATTTTTATTAAGATAATGATTTATATAATACAAAGTAAGTGATAATAAAATATAAAATATTGAAATGAAACAGATTTTTCACACCTCATTAGAAATTCCAATACTTAGTTTGTTTTTTGGTATAATTTTAATTTTAGGATTATATTATTTTGGTAAAATTTTTTTAAAAACAACAAAACTTAACTTAATAATTAATAAATACTCATATGATAATTATCAAAATATTTTAGTATCAACATCAATAGTACTTTTTATATTTTATCCTTTATTTCTATATTTTCCAGTAACTATAGTTATCTTTAAATTTTTTACCTATTTTATTTTTATTTTAGGTATTTTTTTTATACTAAATAATTTTTCTAAAATAAAAAACTTGCTAAGTTTTTATTTATACAAGTTAACGGACAAAAAAAATTATCAAATAGAAATAATAATAATATTTTTATTATTATCTGGATTTATTTTATTGAGCTTTGCACCAGTAACCAATGCTGATTCATTAGACTATCACCTTTATACTGCAAAACATATTTTAAACACGGGCACTTACCCAGCATATCTTACAAATTTTCATTCCTCAAGACTTGCAGGTTCAGGTGAGCTTATGGTTTTAATGGGGCTTATTGTGGGATCAGAACAATTTAATGCAATATTGCAAACAACTGGACTAATTTCATTACTTGGTATTTTAAAAAAACATAAATCCAGCAATATTCTTTATATAATTATCTTAAGTTGCCCTGTATTAATTTTTTTTACCAGCTCAATTAAACCTCAATTATTAAGTATTTGCGCTTCCTCATTAATCTTCTCTATAATTATTGAAAAAATTTTCCATGAAAATAAAATTAATAAATTAGAAAATGTTAAAGAAATTATTTTTTGTATATTTATTTTATTCATTAATACTCAAGTAAAATTTTCATTTTTTTTAAGTTCATTTCTCTTTACGATTGCAATTTTTTATTACTCATTAAAAAAAAGAATAATTATTGAAACTCTGATAGCAACTTTATTATTATATCTAATAATAATTTTCCCCACAATAATTTGGAAGTATGAAAGTTTTGGTGGTAATTTTTTTGAACTCTTTATTAGCCCATTTTCGACTGAAATGTATGGAACAGATGGTTTTAAAGGTTATTTAGTAGCACTAAATAAACATAATTTTTCATGGATCTTGTTCCCTACAGATATTCGACTAATAACTCAAAGCTTAGGTTTAGGAACTTTTTTAATAATCTTTTTATTTTTAAAAATAAAAAAAATAAATATTTTTACAATTATGATAACAGGATCATTTGTAATCATTAGTTATTTATTTGGACAATTTACTGCTAGATTTTTTTTAGAGCCCTTCATTTGGATAGTTTTATTTACTGTATTAAAAAAAAATAACTTTCAATTAAACATTTTCTTAAGGACATTAATTTTACTACAGGCTTCAGTAATTGTATTTCTATCTTTTTTTGGTGTAGCCACATTAACAAAGGGAGTGCTATCTAAAAATATGAGGGATAATGTCCTTTCAAATCATGCCAATGGATATCTATTTTATAAATGGGCGGATGATAAATTAAAAGAAATAGATTATAATGGATCAGTGATTTCTAGCGAAAGGTCTATAGGTTTTTTAGATAGAATCGTTATTCCACCAGAACATGTTTATTTTACTGACTTAACACGACCAGAAGCAAAACCCTATGTAGATGAGTTAAAAACCTTGGATCCCAAATATTTTATATTGTCTACTGACACCGAAGTTTTTGGGATTTATAAAAATTGCTTAGGTAAAGAGGTATTCTTTGGTGAAAAAGTTGATAAAACAGCTGTTAGAAATCCACTTTTAAAATCTAATGTCTATTATTCGGTAAGCATGTTTGAGATAAATGTAAATAATTTTCCCAAATGCTTCAGCAAAGGCACATCATCATATAACAAGTGAATTAAATTAAAATTTTTTTCCATCAAAAAATGCCTGAAGCCATCCAAATATTATAGGGAACCAGTCAATTACTGGCTTTATTTTAGAATAATTTTTCTTTGTGTAATCCATCGTAACTGGAATCTCACAGAATTTAATCTTTTTATTGATTAAAATTTTGCCAATTGAATAGTATTCATATTTGTAAGTATAAAATTCTTTTTTATCCACAAATTTTATTAATTCTTTAAAAATATTTACTTTAAAGGCCCTATACCCACAAGTGGCATCAGTAATTTCTTTTTTATATATGATAGATATTATCTTTGATAAAATTTTAATTAATATTACCCTCTGTATTGGATTAGTTGAGTAAACACCATTGGGTAAAAACCTACTTCCATTTACAAAATCAAAATTATCTATCTCAATTTTATTAATAAAATTAGATATTTCAATTGGCTTCATTTTTCCATTTCCTGCCAAATGAATTATGGCCTCATAATCATGTTTAATTGCATACTTTAAACCACTCATCAAAGCATAGCCTACGCCAAAGTTTTTTTCGAATTTAATATTTTTAATTTCAAAATTAGAAATTATTTTACTTGAACTGTCGTCAGAACCATTGTCAATAATTATAAAATCTAAATTTTTATGTAATGTTTTTACATAATTTATTTCTTCTAATAAGGCTTGTAATCTTTTATCCTCATTATATACAGGAACAATACAAATGAATTTCATTAACAGTATTTAACACTAATGATAATATTTAAAAGATATAAAATAGGTATAATTGGCTGTGGTTATTGGGCAACTAATTTAATCAAAACTTTAGAGGATAACAATTTTCGTGATATAGAGGTATTTGATAAATCATCAGAAAAACTCAAAACAATAAAGAACAAATTCCCATTCTTAAAAGTTTCAAAATCATTTGATCTATTAATTAAAAAAAAACTTGAATGTATTTTTTTAATAACACCTTCCTCTACTCATTTTGAACTAGCACAAAAAATATTAAAATCTGGTCATAATCTTTTTTTAGAAAAACCTGGGACGTTAAAATCTGCTCATATAAAAAAATTAACAGAAATTTCAAAAAGCAAAAATTCAATCTTAATGATTGGTTATATTTACAACTACAATATTTACATAAATTATATAAAAAAAATATTAAAAGAAAAAAAACTAGGAAAAATAAAATATATGTATTTTGAAAGATCTAATTTAGGTCCAATTAGAAATGACACATCATGCTTGTGGGATCTTGCCTCACATGATATTTCAACATCATATTATTTACTCGGTAAAACACCTTCAATACAAAATATTAGTGGCAACAAAATTCTAAATAGAAATTTTTACGACATATCATATTTAAAACTTAAGTATCCAGGTATCAATGTAGAGATAAAATCAAGTTGGTTAAATCCAGAAAAAATCAGAAAAATGGTAATTATAGGTGAAAAAAAAATGTTACAATTTGATGAAATGGCTAAAGAAAAAAAAATAAAAATTTATAATAAATATGCAACTTATCCAAAAATATCTAAATTTAAAAATTTATTTTTTACACCTCATGCTAATATTTATTTAGGTTCTACAACCTCACCTAAGATTAAGTTTACATCCCCATTAAGCTCGGAACTAACACATTTTTTTTATTGTATAAAAAATAGTAAAAAACCCTTAACGGATGGTTATTATGCGCAAAAAATAACAAAAATTTTAGAACGTGCAAGCAATATTAAAACTAACTAAATTTATTTAGCGATTTACAAATGTATTTTAAATCTTCAAGTTTTAACATGGGGTTAGTTGGAAGGCTAAGACCATAATGTGCCAATCTTTCTGAATTTTCATATTTCTTATTTTTAAAAAGTTTACGTACAGCTATTAATTCATGAACTGCTTTTGGGTAGTGTCTACCAAAAGGAATTTTTTTTTCTTTTAAAAATACAATTAGTTTATTTATCTTTTTACAAGTAATTACGTATTGATGATAAACACAACCTTCTGAATAATCTAATTTTTTAATATTTTTATTAATAATATTTTTTTTGTAGAAATTAGCGATTAATTTTCTTTTAGAATTTAAAAAATTCAAATGTTTTAATTTCTCTAGTAATATTACTGCCTGAATGGTGTCCAGCCTACTGTTTGAACCAACCAGTTCCTTTTGATATTTTTTTTCTGAACCCATATTTCTCAATTTTAAAAGCCTTTTATAAAAAGTTTTATTATTAGTCGAGACAAAGCCAGCATCACCATATGCACCAAGGTTTTTACCTGGATAAAAGCTAAAACAAGCTAAATCACCAATAGAGCCTACCTTTTTTTTAGAGGAAATATCATATGATCCATGTGCTTGTGCCGCATCTTCAATCAAGTAAATTTTTTTATTTTTTATAATTTTTTTTATTTTATCAGTGTCACAACACTCGCCATATAAGTGAACCATTATTATTGCAGAAGTTTTTTTTGTAATTTTTTTTTTTAAGTCATTTGTACAAATAGTTGGATTGTTTTTTTGTATATCTACAAGTACCGGCTTAAGATTGGCTTTAATTACAGCAAATAATGTAGAACACCAAGTCATAGCTGGCAAGATGACTTCAGAATTTTTTGGTAAGTTTAAACTTTCAAGTGCTAAAATTATAGCATCAGTTCCATTAGCACAACCTACGCCATATTTAACATCACAAAATTTTGAGAATTTTTTTTCAAATTCTTGTACTTTGCTACCTAGTATAAAATCTGTTTTATTAATAACTGAGTGAATATCTTTGAATATTTTTCTTTGTATTTTTTTGTCTTGATTTGCAATATCGAGAAACTTCATATTTTATATGACGTATCATAATTAAGGTATTTTTCAAACTAAATGCGAAAAAAACAAATTGTTTTACGTATTGTAATATTTACTGTAAAAAAATTAAATGATTTCTGGATATTTACAATTTATTTTATACAACAAGTTCTCTTTACTCAAAAAAAATTATGAATGATAATAAAATAGACCTAAATTCATTTTTAATAGTATCCATTTTTTCCATATCAATTTTTCTCTGGAGCTTTAATCCAATGACATTAGATGTTATTCATAATATCAAAGATATTTTGGGACTAGAAGCTCCAGATGTTGATTATGTCAATGTAAGAAATTCAGATGGTATTCAATTTAGATTTTTATACTTGGGTTTGTTAATAAAGTTGAGTTATGATTTTTTTTACAAGAAGGAAAAAATTAATTTTAATTTGCTCACTTGGTTGCTATGTTTTTTTTTAATACTTTTTATAATTAATTTTAAATCAATCATAATTAGTCCACATTTAATTTATTCAAATACTGTGGCATTTTTGACAGTTATAATAGTTTCTTATTATTGGAGATATTTAAAAAATATAGACTATTTAATTGGTGTTTTTATTGTTTGTTTTGTTATTTCAATAATTACAACAGGTGATCTCTTATCACCTCACATTGGAATGCCACATATTGACAGTACGTGGATTGATAAGTGTGGTGGGCTAACTCATAGTTTTTTACCAACATTTCTTCAAGATCAATCTTTGATACCTAAAAAAAATCCAATACATTTTGGTGCAGATAGTTTTACCATCATGGATGAATTTAAGGTAATTATTAATAGATTCAAAGTAACATTTAGTGAAATTTTGTTTAAAGAAAATTCTCATTTAAGCATTTTAGCACCATCTATAATTTTATACTCAATTTACAAAATACAAAATGAAAAAAATTTTTTCATCGTATCAATTTTGATCTTATTTATTTTTGTACTTTATCTTAAGTCCACAACTATTTTTTTTGTAGGTATAATCTTAAGCTTTATAATAATATATATTTTTAATAGTAAGAAATTTAATAAAAAAACTACAACAGTATATTTTCTTTTCATTTTTGCTTTAAGTTATAATTTTATTGCAGATTATGCCTGCCAAAAAAGGTATTTGCCTATAAAAATCTATAGTTATAATCTAGTAAATGAATTAAATAAAAAACTTCCAAATATTTTTTCAAAAAAAAATACTTTTATTAAAAAAACTATTCTTGAAACAAATAAATATAGTAATTATCGACACTGTTTAAGGGATAAAGACTGGCTTGAAAAACAAGGTGATTTCACAAGAGAATGTAATTTTGAAGAATTAATGGGGAAAAGACCAAATCCAAAAAATGATGTTAGTGTATCAACAGCTGTTTTAGTAGTAGCTGCAGAAATTGCAATTAAATCTCTTAAAGAAAAACCATTCGGTTGGGGATTTAATAATTATGTCCAAGCTCGTGCTTATTATGAAAATAAAAATTATCTTACCTTTTTTAAAGATTCTCCTAATTATCCTTTACTTCGAAAACTAAATCGAAGTGATGCGAGTAGTGTTTTTTTCAAGATGATTGTTGAGATTGGCTTATTCAGTCTAATTGTTTTTGTTATATTATTTTTATACCTATTATCCAATAAAATTCCCATTGAAGAAAAACTATTTTACCTTCCATTAATTTTTACTCAATTCTTAAGAGGAGTGGGTTATTTTAATAGTGGTTTTTTAATTATATTAATTTTTGTTACTTTGAGTTATTTTAATAGAAATAATTAATTATCTATATGTTTTTAACTTTAACCTTAATCATTGCCTTTAATCTAATTTTATTTTTAAGTAATAGCTTTATTGCAAAATTACTTAATGTTTATGATTATCCTGACAAAATTAGAAAATTTCACAAAAGTCCCGTTCCCATTACAGGTGGTTTTTTTTTATATTTAAACATCACCTTATATTTTGTGATTCAAATTTTTTTTTTTGAAAAAGATTTATTCTTTGAAAGCACTCGCTTAATACATATTTTTCTATTTTTTTGTACTATAATTTTCTTACTTGGTTTTATAGACGATAAACTTGACATAAACTCGAATATTAAATTTTTTTTAACTCTAATCTTAATTACAAGTATTTTATTCTTAGACCAAACTCTTATTATTAATAATGTTAAATTAAGTTTTATTAACTTTAATTTAGATCTATTTTCAATCCCATGGACTATTCTATGTTTTTTATTATTTATTAATTCTTTTAATATGTTTGATGGTTTTAACTTACAAAATGCTACATATTCATTTTTTTTATTGATAATATTAATCTTTCTAAGTCAAAACTATTATTTTCTTTTTTTTATTTTAGTACCAGTAATCTTATTTGGAATGTTAAACTATTTTAACAAATCTTTTATGGGTGACGGTGGTACTTATTTAATATCATTTATTTTTGCCTGCCTATTTATTAAATTATATAATAATGGAAATATAGAGTTTGTAGATGAAATTGTTTGTCTGATGATTATTCCTGGCATAGATTTAATGAGATTATTTGTACAGAGGATTATATTATATAAAAAATCTCCCTTTAGTGCAGACAGACATCATTTACATCATTATTTATTGAATAACTTTAGTAAAAGTAAAACTCTTTTATATTTAAATATCTTAATTATTTTACCATATTTAATGGGGAAGTTTTTTTTAGATTTTTTGACGGTTATAATATTACAATTAATTATTTATTTTTTTATTTTATTCAAAATAAAAAAAAACTAATTATCGGCTCTATAAATTAAATATTTTTCGATAAATAAATTATCCATTTTAGTTCTTAAAAAACAATCTATTGCATGTTCTGGCTTACATACAATGGGTTCATTTTCATTAAAGGATGTATTAAGTATCATCGGTATTCCTGTTATTTCCTTAAATTTCTCAATTATATTATGATATAGTGAATTGTATGTTTTTGATACACTTTGAAGCCTACATGTACCATCTACATGAACCACACCCGGTACTAAATCAGCTTTCTCTTTTTTAATCTTGTAAACTTTTGACATAAATGGAACATCATCACTGCCCTGAAACCACTCATCTACACTTGCCAGTAAAACAGATGGTGCAAATGGCCTAAATTGTTCCCTATTTTTAATCTTTAAATTTAAAAGATCTTTAATAGCAGGATTTCTTGGATCACAAATTATTGATCTATTCCCTAATGCTCTAGAACCAAATTCCATTCTTCCTTGAAAAAGTCCTATTACTTTATTTAAAGATAAATTTTTAGCTATTGATTTTATAAGTTCTTCATTATTATTAAATTCTATTATTTTTATATTAAGTCCTTCAAATTTTTTGTCATAACTATCTAAAACTAGTTTGACTTCATTCATTGTATAACTGGGCCCTAAATAAGGATTATCATCAATTTTAATTGTTTTTTTATAAATATTATTTAAAGCAATCATGCCTGCCCCAATACTTCCACCAGAATCTCCTGGAGAGTGATTTATATAAATATTTTTATATTTAGTATTTTGTAATATTTTACCATTAAAAACAGAATTCATTGCACACCCACCTGATAAGCATAAATTATCAGAATTATTTAGTTCATATAATCTATTAAGTATCTTTAACGTGATTTCTTCAAAAACAATTTGTGTAGAGGATGCTATATCCATGTGTCTTGAATCTATCTTTTCATCCTTTTCTCTTGGATGACCCAAAAGATCTACTAGCTTATTAGAAAAAACATCTCCAAGTTTAGGCTCTCCATCCAACCAGCTCATTTCAACTCCCTCATTATGATGTTTAAAATAATCTAAATTTAATCTAAATAAATTTTTATTATCAAATTTTACTAGCTTATTTATTTTATCAACATAAATAGGCTTTCCATAAGAGGAAAGGCCCATCACTTTGTATTCATCCCCATATTTTTTGAATCCTAAAAATTGAGTGATTGCTGTATAAAATAAACCTAAAGAGTGTGGGAATTTTACATCTTGGATTGTATTAAATTTTTGTTCACTAAATTTTCCTATAGTAGTGCTCAAAAAATCGCCAAAACCATCGATAGTAACATAATTACAATCACTGAATTTTGACATTAAAACAGAACTTGCTGCGTGAGCAAGATGATGATCAACAAGAAAAACTTTATTCTTTAATTTAGTAGAAAAATGTTTTTTAAATTCACCTTCCAATGAATTTATTTTTTTATAATTTTTAATCCTATCAAAAATTTTTTTAGTGCTTAAAATATTTTTTAACGCATAAATAGATTTGGTAAAAAACCTGAGATTAGGATTTCGATTAATCGCAACATATTCAATATCTTTGATATCTATTTTTGCAAAATCTAAACAAAATTTTATTGAATTGATGGGAAATCCAGCAGCATGTTTTATTCTTGTAATTCTCTCCTCTTCAATTGCAGCAACAAGTTTGTCGTCCTTAAATAAACAAGCAGAACAATCACCGTGAAAAACGTTTAATCCTAAAATATACATAATAGACTATTTATAAACATGATTTCTATATTTAAACTTTAATATTACTAGTGCTATTTTCTTTGGTATAATTAATTTAATTAGATGTACTAAACTAATATAAAAAAAATTATATGTATATTTAATAAAAAATAATGTTTTTTTCTTAACCCCATATTTTTTTGAAATATTATAAAATTCCGACAAAGCCAAAAATCTATTTTTATCTGAAATTCCAGCAACTTTTGATGAAGAAAATGTCTGGTTTGAATAATAAAAAATTTTCTTTTTTTTATAAAAATACTTAAATAATTCAAAATCGGCAGCTATTTTATATTTTAAATTATATTTTTTTTTTAAAAATAATTTTGATTTTATAAAAGCACTTTGATGTGAAAAAACACTTGAAAGTGTTGAATCTTTAATTTTTTCATATCTTGAAAAATATTCAAAATTAGATTGAACAATATTTTTTCCTACGATTATATCTACCCACCATTTTTTTTGCATTATCAAATTAACTTTATTTAAAATATTTTTATTATTTAAAATATCTCCAGAATTAAGAAAAATTGTCAAATCTCCAGATATATATTTTATCCCTTTATTCATAGCGTGGTATATGCCTTTATCTTTTTCAATAATTTTCTTCTTAATTCTTTTATTTAGTTTATTTATTTCCTGAATGGTTCCATCATTACTATTTCCATCTACCACTATGATTTCAAAGTTATTATATTTTTGATTTAAAATTGAATTGATTGTTTTTATAAAATCATTTTTAGTGTTTAGGGAAACCACTATAATAGAAAACTTAATATTTTTTTTCATTTTTTGTTAAGAACAATTAACGGATATTGAAAATTTTTATAAAAGAAATTAGGAAATTTTTTTTCTAGTTTTAATAAAATATTAAACATTACTTTGCCTATAAAATTATTAGGAAATAATATTTTTTGATGTTGTGCTGCAAATGATCGCCAACATATAATTTTTATATCTGCTAAATTTTCAAATTGCTGCCACCATTTTAGTGGATGACAAAAAAAATAAATTTGTTGTTTGTTTTTTTTTTAAAAAAAATTTTTTTTAATTTAGTGACGAATGTATTGGGATTGCTATAAACGATAATAATAGGTTTATTTTTTTTTGTAATTTTAATTAATTTTTCAACAATTTTTTTTTGTTTATTTTTAGATATATGATAAATTGTATGCATACTAATTGCGCAGTCAAAAAAATTTTCTTTAAATTTTATATTTAAAAAATCATCACAATAGTATTTCCCTTTCTTCCCCATTTTTTTTTTGGCTTCTCGAATGGCAGTTTTTGAAAAATCAACACAGTGTCTTAATCTAAAATTTTTAGAATATTCAAGATATTCTTTGTATTGAATAGGTCCTGATGCAAAATCAAGTATATGATCACCTCTTTTGGGGATGTGTTTTAATAATTTTTTTCTACACTTGGAAACATATGATTTAGAGACATCTCTTAAATCTTCAAATAATTCTGCATCTTTAAAAACTTTATTTTTTTCTTTCCAGCCAAGATTATTATAAAATTTGTATATACTCATGGTATAGTTTTAGTTAATATATATTATTGATTATCAATATGAAGGTTTTACACATAACAAATGAATTTACAAAAAAAAATTTTAGTATTTCTTCATTAATTATTTATCTATCAGCTTATTTATATGAAAACTACAAACATGCTTACTCTATTCTGTCCTCATCATTAGAAAAAAATTTATTTGAAAAAAAAAATATAGAAATAATAAAAATTAACAGCTGGTTTCAATATTTTTCTAGTAGGAGTATTCTGAGTAAAAAGTTTAATGAATTTGACCACATACATATTCATGGTTTATGGGCGCCAATTCAATTTATCTCCTTGTTAGTTTGTAATGAGAAAAAAATAAAATGTGTAATCCATCCTCATGGAATGTTACTAGAGGAAGCTGTAAAAAGTGCAGGGTGGATCAAATATATTTTTAAACAAATTGGTTTGTTATTTTTAAGAAATATTCTTGGAAATAACATAAGATTTGTGTCAATTACAGGCCAAGAAACAAAAGCAATAAAAAAATACTTTCCAAATTCTAAAATAACCGAGATATCAAATCCCATACCCTTTTCATTTAAAGAAATTCAACAAGATGATAAGAAAAAAAAATTAGTCTACTTTGGAAGAATTCACCCACATAAAAATTTACATTTAGTTATTGAATCGTTCATAAAAGCCAATCTTGCAGATGATTGGACACTTGAACTTTATGGAATTAGAGATGATGAAAAATATTTTAAAGAATTAAATAAATTAATTAAAGATCATCCTCAAATTAAAATATTGACACCAATTTTTGGTGAAGAAAAGCAACAAGTAATGAGGGAAGCCTGGTTAAATATTTTAATTTCTAAGTCTGAGGTTTTAAGTTTATCGATATTAGAATCATGCCTGTATGGTTTACCAAGTTTAGTTAACAAAGATATTGAAATAGATAATTTTGGCGATTCTATAATTTTTACAAATCTTTTAGTAGATCAAATATCTAAAAAAATTATTGAAATCACAAGTTGGTCATTAGATCAAAGAAAAGCAAAAGAAAAATTAGTTATATCAAGCGTTGTAGACAAAACTTCAATTAAAACTATTTCACAAAAATATGAACATATGTATCAAGATATTAGGATTGACACTGGAATTGTTTATGATGAATCAAAAACTGATAGTGATTTAGATAGTATAGAAGAAGTTCAGCTTCCATTTATTTCTGTATTGAAAAAAAATCTTAATTTTTTATTAATTTCTAGTGCCTATACATTTAATCTAATGTTTGCATCCTTGCTAGTTGTATCATTAGTTATACTTGGTTATTATTCTATTGCAGGCGAACTTGGTCTCGTAATTAGTTTTTGGATTACCATCACTCAGATTTTCTCTAGTAATATGAGGAGCATAGTTGTTTCAGAACAGAATACTAATTATGCTAATTATTCTTTAATTTATAGATTTTTTTTCTCGATGTGTGCTTTGATAATTTTTTATATTGTTTCAAAAAATTATTTAATATTCGAAAACCAAAACTTAATTTTTTCATCATCAGCGTTAATTATGTCTCAATGGGTCAATGAAATGAAATTAGTTCAATTTGAGGTTAACAAAACTTATAAAAAATTTAACATTTTTCTTTATATAAATGTATTTACAATTTTTTGTACCGTCGCTATCTTGATCTTAAATAAACTCATATTATTGCAATATTTACTGGGTGGATACAGTCTAGCAATAGTTGTTTATTTATTAAAAGATTTTTTATTTTATTTTCTTGGTAGCACAAAGGCCACATTTAGAACTATCATTAAAATAAATATTCAAACAATAGCTTTTGCATCTTCCTTCTCAGTAATTATTAGTAGTTTTGTTTGGAGAATAATGATTTATTATATTTTTGACAAAAGTCTTGCAGGAATATTCTTTGCGTGTTTTTCGATTGGTTCTTTTCCTGGAACATTATTTAATTCCGTTATTGGGCCAGCTTTTATCAAGCAAAAAATTGAAATTTCAAACACAATAAAAAAAATATCTTCTATTTTCTTTATTTTGTTATTAGTGGCAACTTCACTAACTATTTATAGCCTGTTATTAAAGGAAAATATAACCTACATAGGGTTTGAATTTGTTTCTTTCACAATATTAATTTCTTTAATAGGCTCATATTTTATGAGTTATGCAATGTATTTAAGACATAAGAAAATACAAACTTCAGAAAAAGATAGAATGTATATTTTTAAAAGAGATATTCTTTATGGATTATCAATTACTTTTTTAATACCAATATTATATTATTCTGGTGGAACCGTAGCGGTCTCATTCTCATTTTTTTTAGCATCAATAATGGCGATGATCTCGTACTCACTAAATTTTACAAATTCTGCTAAACTTAAATATTAATTTAAAGTGTCATATTTATTAAAAGATAATTTAAAAAAGTATTTTCTTATTTTTAAACTATGTATAATCGCTTCATTATTATTTCTTTTCTATAATGGTTTTGTAAATTATTCAGGCAGCAAGTATTCATATGTGCTCTTTAGCATAATTAATCTTTACTTGATCATTTTTTCCTTTCGGAAAAAAGCATTTTTTTTTGAAACTTTTTTTGGTATTTTACTGTTTCTTGGTTTTTGGTTTAAATTCACTGTTATTATTTCATTTACAGATGGTATATTTAAAGAAGGCGTAGGTAACTTTGATTATAGTCCAGAAAATTTTGATTATGGCCTTCTAATTTCATCTGTCGGAATTATCCCCTTAGTTATTGTCGGTCATTTAAGAGAAATAATGTTTTATTACCCTTCAAAAATTAACTTCATTACAACTAAGGCAAATTTTTATTCTGATAATAGAAAAAATATTTTATTGATATTTTTGCTTTTTATTATTTTAACTGTATCACTAAATGGTTATTTTAAAATATACCAAAAAGGACTAATACCATTACAAGAAATTAATTTTTTTATTTCAGGTAGTATAAAATGGCTACTTTTATTTGGTTTATCTACAGTTTCCTGTGTTTTAATATTTTTAGAAATTAAAAATTTTAAAAAGATATTTAATTTAACAATTTTTATTTTTTTATTTGAAAATTTTTTAAGTTCAATATCAATGATAAGTAGAGGAATGATATTTAATTCTCTTTCAATTATTTATGGAATTTACAAGTTTTCTAAAAAGATTGGAAAGTTTTTAAAAATACAATCTTTTATTAAAATGATTATATTTTGTGGGATATTATTTTATATATCTGTAATTTTAGTTAATGAAATTAGAGCAAAATATTTTTACATTGGTAAGTCTAGAATTGATACCTTGGAAAAAATAAATGTTAGTAAGAATGAAAACCATTTTAATTTTTTTAATAATAACAGTGAAATCTTTTATATAGCAACAAATAGATGGGTAGGCATTGATGCGATACTTGCTGTTGCCCAAAACAAAAATAAGCTTGGTATGCCTCTATTACATGAGGCTTTTAATGAAAGTTTTCAAAAAAAATCACCAACTTTCTATGAAAAAACATTTTATTTAAAAAGTACAAATGACAGCACAATTAATATATATGAAAATACACAGGGAAATACTTTAACAGGCATCATTGCTTTTTTATTTTATTCTGGATCTTTATTATTCGTTTTTATTACCATGTTAGTTTTGATAATATTTGCAAATATATTAGAATTTATTTCATTTAAGGCATCAGGAAAAAACTTAATTTTTTGTAGCTTGATAGGACAAATTATTGCATTTAGATTTATTCATTTTGGATATCTACCAAAACAAAGTTATCTTTTATTTGGTTCAATTTTTTTGACAATATTTGCTGTTTATGTATTTAAAACTTTCATAAAAAAATAAAATATTTTGCTGTTATTTTTTTATTTAAAGTATATTTAGAGCTATATTATAATCACTTAATGAAAAAAAAAATTGCACTGATATTTGGTATTACTGGTCAAGATGGTTCTTATCTAACTGAGTTACTACTAAAAAAAGGTTATACGGTTCATGGTGTCAAAAGAAGATCCTCTTCACTAAACACTCAAAGAATTGATGAGATTTACAATAAATATAATGAAAAGAATTTTTTTTTACATTACGGAGACATTACAGATTCATTAATGATTCAAAGATTAATAAATAGTATTAAGCCTCATGAGATATATAATTTAGCAGCACAATCACATGTGGCTGTTTCTTTTCTGATCCCAGAATATACATCCAACGTAGATGCTCTAGGATCTTTAAGAATATTAGAGTCGATTAGATCTCTTAACTTAATAAATAAAACTAAATTTTATCAAGCAAGCACCTCCGAAATGTTTGGAAAAGTTCACGAAATACCTCAAACTGAAAAAACACCATTTTATCCAAGAAGCCCATACGGTGTGTCCAAAGTTTTTTCTTATTGGATGTGTGTAAATTATAGGGAAGCTTATAAAATGTTTGCAGTCAATGGAATATTATTCAATCATGAAAGTCCTAGGAGAGGAGAAACTTTTGTAACAAAAAAAATTACCCTAGCTTTATGTAAGATTAAATTAGGAATCCAAAAAAAATTACAATTAGGAAATTTAGAATCGAAAAGAGATTGGGGGCATGCCAAAGATTATGTTGAAGCTATGTGGAAAATGTTACAAAATAAAAAACCAAAAGATTACATTATAGCTACAGGAAAAAATTATAGTGTTAAAGAATTTATAAAAAAATCTCTTAAAGTTTTAGATATAAAAGTTAAGTGGAAGGGTAGTGGAATAAACACAAAAGTATATACATTGGATGGAAAATGCATAATTGAGTGTAAAAAAAAATATTTCAGACCGACAGAAGTAGACACTCTATTAGGAAACCCAGCTAAAGCAAAAAAAGACTTAAAGTGGAAACCAAAAATCTCTATCGACGATTTAATAAAAGAAATGATCAATGAAGACCTTAAGTCATTAAAAATAAATGCCAAAAAAAAATGAAAAAATATTTCTAGCAGGTCATAATGGGTTGGTAGGTTCAGCTGTTTTAAGAAAATTAAAAGAGCAAAATTACACAAACATAACCACTAAAAATAAGAATCAATTAAATTTATTAGATCAAAAAAAAGTTTTTAGTTTTTTAAAAAAAAATAAATTTAAATCTATAATTATATGCGCTGCAAGAGTAGGTGGCATCAAAGCAAATAACACATTTAAAGGCGATTTTATTTATGAAAATTTAACCATACAAAATAATCTAATTCATGGAGCATTTAAAAGTAATACTAAAAATTTGATTTTTTTAGGCTCAAGTTGTGTTTATCCAAGAAATTGTAAGCAGCCAATTAAGGAAAAGTACTTACTAACGGGAGAGTTAGAAAAAACTAATGAGCCTTATGCTATAGCTAAAATTGCAGGTATTAAATTATGTGAAGCGTATAATTATCAGTATAAAACTAATTATAAATGCTTGATGCCAACAAACACTTATGGTCCAGGAGATAATTATGACCTTGAGAATAGTCACTTTATACCAGCAATAATTAACAAGATTCATGCGGTAAAAAAGAAACAAGATAAAAGAATATTTTTATGGGGAGATGGACAGGCAAAAAGAGAAATAATTTTTGTAGATGATCTAGCAGATGCAATTATTTACTTTTTGAATAAAAAAACACAAGAACATTTGATTAATATAGGTTCTGGGGTTGAAAAAACAATTTATCAATATGCAAAATTAATTAGTAAAATTTTAAATATTAAAATTTCTATATCTTATGTTAATAAAAATTTAAAAGGTACCCCAAGAAAGCTACTTGATTTAAGTACGTCAAAAAAATATGGATGGAAAATTAAAACTAACATTAAAGAGAGTATAAAAAAAACATATGAAAGCTATCTAAAGACCTATGAAATTTTTTAATATCAAAAATTTTGATATCACTGATCAAATACAATCAATACTAATTTCTTCTCTTTTAATATTGGCAATCTATTTATCTTTTACAGGTGGATATGGGTCTGATGAAGATACAATGCCCATGATCTATGTTTTTGAGAGCAAATTAGCGTCTGGAGCATTTGTTACATCAAGGTTCACAGGAAATCCTGTTGCAGAAATTGGAATAGGTTTTTTAGCTTATTTCTTTGGAAGTTGGGCAGCTAACTTAATGACTTTTACATTGCTAGTTTTTGGTTTAGTGCTTTTTTATATTAGCTTTGAAAACAAACAAAAAAAAGAATTGTTATTATTTTTACTACTTTGTCTTTCAAGCCCTGTTCTCTTTTTTGATAATTTAGAACCAGTTGATTATTCATGGGCTTTTTTCTTCTATGCACTAGGTCTACTTTTATTAAAAAATAAGCTAACAGAACTTTCAATAATTTTCTTTGCTATAGCTGTGGGCGTTAGGTTAAATTATTTTTTGTTTATAATCTTTACAATATTATTTTTTAACGACTCTGAAATACCTCTAAAAAAAAAATTAATAATGATTTTTTGTATTTTTTTTACAGGATCTCTATTTTATCTCCCTGTTTGGTACGATGCAAAACTTCAATTAACGTGGTTAACAGCAGGACGATCATATGCGGGCTACGAAGATTTATTGGGTAGATTCTTTTATAAATCCTTTTATGCATTTGGTGGTTTAAGTTTATTTTTTATAATCTATAGTTTTTTTAAAAATTATTTGTTAGTTATAAAAAATAATAATTTTTATTTATTCTTATTTGTATTAACTTCTAATTTACTTATATTTTTATGGTTACCAGCTGAGCTATCTTATTTGCAACTTGCAATCATCTTTGTTTATTTTTTTTTAATAAAGTGCTCACAAAAAAAAATAATTTATATAGTTCTTATTTTTAATTTTGCTACATGGGTAATTAACCCTCAATTTATAGATATAAAATATAAAGAAATGAAAAATTTATGTTCACAAAAACAAGCAATAGATACTAATATAAATTTTCATCTGGATAAGGGTTACTATTCCAATTATTTAGAGACCAGAAAGATGATAAACTGTTTCGCTCCTGGAAATAGCGAACGAAATAAGAGAGTAAGACAAGGACTTTCGATTAAAAAATAGTATATGCTTTTTTCTTTTGTATTTAATATATTAACATATCTAATCATAATTGGTTATTCACATATATTCTTAAGATATATATATAAAAGAAAAGTTTTTTATATTTCAAACTTAGATGTTTTTTTTGGATTATTCCTTCTATTCGTTTGTTCAAATTTTATACATCTATTTTTTGCAATAAATAAGATTCAATATTTCATAATTATAATTGGACTATTCTTTTTTTATGATGCGTATAAAAAAAAGATTTTAAGAATTAATTTTATATCTATATTTATATTAATTTTAATTTTTACGTTTATATCATTCTATTCAGCAAGCAATGTTGATTCACCAATGTACCATTTACAAATTCTTAAATGGTTAATTTCAGATAAAGCTATTTTTGGTTTGAGTAACTTAGAGATTAGGTTCGGTACAAATTCATCATGGCATTCAATTATAGCAATTTTGAATATAGACTTTATGGATTACAGTTCAAAGCATTACTTAAGTGCCATTATTATTGGAATTGGTTTAAATGAAATTTTTTCACAAGAGAGAAATGATAATAGATTTAGTTTTTTATATCTTAATATAAGTTTTGTAATATTAATTTTGTTCAGTTTAATTCACCCCTATAAAAATGGAATAATATTAAACCACCTTGGTAATCCAGAGTTAGATATCGTACCAATGGTGTTTTTTATCTTAGCAATTTATGTGCTTATCAAATTTTACAATAAAAGAGATAGTGATTTATTTTATTTATATTGTGTGCTTTCTTTTATTTGCATTACATCTCGAATTCTTTATGCACCATTAATATTGCCAATACTATTTGAGTATTTCAAGTCATTTCAGATCATTAGGAAGGAAAATTTAATTTTAATTTTTGCTAGTTTTTTGTGGGTAGTAAAAAGTTTTATTAATTCTGGTTGTTTTATTTTTCCTTATAAATTTACCTGTATAAATACATACTGGTCACCAGGAATAGACAAAATAAATTATTTTTTTAATGAAGCAATGAGCTATGCAAGAGATACTCTTTTAAGAGCAAAATATAAGGACTTTGATTATACACTGGAGTCTATAGATTGGTTAATGCCTTGGTATAAGCAATATTTCTTACCAAGCGCTCTTCTAAATATTTTCACAATAATACTTACTGTTTCTTTAATATTAATTTTTTATTTTTGGTTAAAACAGTTATTAAATGATAGAAAATTTTTAGTAACAAAAAATAATAAACTAATTTTTTTAATCTTAATTTTAACACTGGTAATATGGTTTAGTGCTCCGGAAATAAGGCTAGGATGGGGTGTTATAATTGCTTTTCCTGCTTTTATATTTTCTTACTCTATTTACATAAATTTCGAAAATATATTAAAAAAGAATTTTATGTTTAATTTTTTAATACTTTTCCAAATATTATTAACTGGGTTATTTTTAGAAAAAAATATTAAATATTTCAAATATAAAGATTTATTTATTACAAAAACAAAAATCTTTAACTATTCAAATATTGAAAAACTTGGGATCTACAATGATTATCAGGTTTATGTCTCTAAAAACTGGCAATGCGCTGATTTTAAAGAGTTTTGTGTCAATAAACCAAGAAAAAATTATAAAATTAAAGAGATTTACGGTTATAAAATAATTAATGGAGAATAGTTCAAATTGTTTTTTTTCTATTGTAATTGCAACATTTAATAGTGAGTTAACTATTAGAGAATGTTTGGAATCAGTTAAAAAGCAGAACTATCATAATTTTGAAATAATTATCATCGATAATTGCTCAAAAGACAAAACTATTGAAATTATTAAAAAATTCAATTTTAAAAAAATAAAAATAATAATTGAAAAAGATAACGGTATTTATGATGCGGTAAACAAGGGCATAAAAAAATCCAATGGTAAGGTTATTTCAATATTACATAGTGATGATTTTTATTATAATAATGATGTATTAAAAAAATTATATTATTTTTTTAATAAATATCAGACAGAAATTATTTATGGAAATTTAATTTATGTTAAAAGAAAGAATAAGAATAATGATGTGAGAATATGGAAACCTGGAAACTTAAAAACTAATAATTTTTACGCAGGGTGGAACCCTCCACACCCATCATTTTTTGTTAAAAGAAACACCTATATAAAACATGGATTGTATAAATCAAACATTGGTAATGCTGCAGATATAGAATTAATGTTTAGATATTTAGTAAAGAAAAAAATATCACAAAAATATGTCAATACATTTTTTGTTAAAATGAGATTTGGTGGAAAATCAAATAAAAATTTTTCAGCAATTTTAAAACAAAATATCCAAATATTGAAAATTTTGAAAATAAATAGAAATATTAGTAAAATAATTTATTTTCTAATATTCAAAATATTTAATAGATCTAAACAATTTTTAAAAATATAATGAATTATAATTCAAGAGATAATTATTTTTTATTTTCATTACTTTTGTTATTTCCATTATCGTTGATATCAGGCCCACTGATTCCAGAATTAATAATGAATACTGTATCTATACTTTTTGTAATTAGATTGATTAAAAATAAACATATTAAAATACTTCATGTTAATTTTTTTTATTATTATTTGATTTTTGTTATTTATATAATTTTAAATGCATACTTTTCACCATATAGAAATGAAATATTTTTTAAGAATTTATTCTACTTCAGATTTTTAATTTTTATTTTTGCCGTTTATTATATTTTTTTGATAAATTATAAAATCATTAATTTATTATATTACACCTTAATATTCATGTTTAGCGTCTTAATACTAGATGGATTTACTGAATTTCTTTTTGGTGAAAATTTGTTAGGAAATTCATCCACTAAAAGACCTGATAGGATTGCTAGTTTATTTGGTGACAAATTAGTACTAGGTAGCTTTCTAGCTAAATTTTTCTTTCTTACTTTGGGATTATTTTTTTTTTATAGACATAAAGAATAAAATTCTCAAATATTATAGCCTCATACTTATTTTCTTTGCTTTCATTCTAATTTTTCTAAGTGGCGAAAGAGCTGCTTTTATTTCAACAAGTATAGGTGTTATAATTTTTTTTATATGCTCAAATTTTTCTATTTATAAAAAAATTTTTTCTTTTTCTGTTTTAATTTTTGCTGTTGGAATTATCTTGTTAAATAATAATACTATTTATGAGCGTCATATCAAACAAACTGTTCAGCAGGTTAACTTTAATATTTTTGATCGTGAAGAAAATATTTTTAATAGGCTTGCATATTATAAAATGACATATCAAACAGCTTATAATGCCTTTTCTTTAAAAAAGATTTTTGGTTATGGCCCCAAATCTTTTCGACAATTTTGCTCAGTGGACGGTATAGCAACTATAATTATTAATGGAAGAAGAGTAGAAAATAAAAAACTTATATTTCTTGCTGACAGAAAAAATTCAACCATGAAGATTACTGAACTTTATGTTTCAGAAAAAGATAATATTTCAATCAATGATTTAATTTTAACATATAAATATAATGATATTTTTTATGAGTTTAGGTCTAATAAAGAGGGCATCGTAAAAGAACTATTTGTAAAATCTGGTGATTTTATAGAAAATTACCATGTATTATCAAATTTAGATATAAGCCAGACTGGTCTTTCAGAATTTACTACTTATGATAAGAATGGATGCACTACACATCCTCATAATTTTTACTTACAGCTACTTTCCGAAACAGGAATTGTGGGTACATTGTTTATCTTTTTAAATTTTTTATATTTGTTAGCAATTTTAACAAAATTTTTATACAGGAAGTTATTTAAAAATGTAGTTGAATTAAATAATCCTCAAATATGTCTTATAATTAATTTTATTGTGTTTTTATTTCCACTACTACCAAATGGAAATTTTTTTAATAATTGGTTAAATATGACTATTTTAATTCAAATATCATTTTATTTATTTATTTTTAACAAAGACAAAATAATGTATGAAGTTGAAAAATAAATCTATTATACTCTTGTTAATATGAAATTATCAATAATTATACCCTGTTTTAATGAAGATAAAACTATCGAAACTATTTTTAATAAAGTTAGTGAGTTTAATACGCTTGAGAAAGAAATCATTATAGTAGATGATTTTTCTAGTGATGGAACTTCAATAATTATCAAAGACCTTCAAGAAAAAAACCCTGAATTAAAATTCATAAGACATGATAAAAATTTAGGTAAGGGTGGAGCAATAAAGTCAGGATTAAAATTATGTACAGGAGATTTAATTATTATTCAAGATGCAGATTTAGAATATGATCCCACTGATTATAATAATCTAATTGAACCATTTTTAAAATCTGATGCAGACGTTGTTTATGGAACAAGATTTAGGGGTGGTGGGTATATAAGATTGCATTTCTTTTGGCACTATGTGGCCAATTTTTTACTTACATTATTGACAAATATTTTTACAAATTTAAATATGAGTGACATGGAAACAGGTTATAAGATATTTAAATCTGAAGCAATTAAATCTATAAATTTAAAAGAAAATTCATTTGGTATCGAGCCAGAGATCACCATGAAACTTGCAAAAAAAAATTTTATTTTCTATGAAGTTCCAATTTCATATAGAGGCAGGTCTTATGCAGATGGTAAAAAAATTACGATGAAAGATGCTTTTGTTGCTGTTTATTGCATTGTAAAATACAGATTTTTTGACTGATTAATCATAATGAAAAATTTTTTAATAATTACTGGTGGCGCAGGTTTTGTAGGATCTAATCTTGTTAAATATCTTATCCAAAAAACAAAATATAATTTAATTAGTCTAGATAACTATTCAACTGGATTAAAAAAAAATCATATAAATAACAAAAGAATTAAATACATTAAAGGTGACACTAACGAAATATTTAAAATTTTAAATTTTTATAAAAATAAAATACATACTATTTTTCATTTTGGTGAATATGCAAGAATACATCAAAGTTTTTATGATACAAAAAAATGCTTTGACTCTAATCTCTCAGGAACTTCAAAAGTTTTTAGTTTTTGTTTAGAAAATAAGATTAAAATAATATATTCTGCCACTTCTGCTAGTTTAGGCAACAAAGGGATGGATCAAAATCTTTCACCATATGCTTTTACTAAATCTAATAATTTAAAAATGCTTATTCAAATGAACAAATGGTTTAACCTATCTTATGAGGCTTTATATTTTTATAATGTTTATGGAGAGGGACAAATAAAAAAGGGTCCAATGTCAACTGTAATTGGCATATTT